>Ga0265596_1000142_pt1 | contig 47498 bp, 61 predicted proteins | sample saktaG_FD_190143 | JGI IMG/M metagenome (GOLD analysis project Ga0265596, IMG submission 190143) | Saline water microbial communities from Sakinaw Lake, British Columbia, Canada - sak_2013_06_06_60m | ecosystem: Environmental > Aquatic > Non-marine Saline and Alkaline > Saline ...
ATTAATCATTGGCATAACTTGGCTTTGTTATATGTCGGTAGAGCCGTAGAGGATGACCACGAGGAATTATTGGAGGCAATTAAAAAATTAATCAAGAATCAGCCAGGAGTGGAAAGATAAAGATGAACTGAGAAATGAACTGATTGAGAAAATGCTAAGGGAAGCAGGAATAAAAATCAAGGAGTAAGAGATGGCTCAAAACACAGTAATGGCAAGATGTATGAAATGCGATGGCTATACCAAGCATTATGTCTTTGGCACAAAGACTGTCTGTGCGGGCTGCGGGGATGTGAAAGAATTATGTAATCTTGAAGTCATGGAATGGCTATCCCCAAAACAGGGTGGGAGTGAAAAGAGAGTATGAGTAAAAAAGAGGAAACCATTATGAAAGTTTATGCTATTGACTGGGCTACAAGGAAAGACCTGGCTATCTATGACGGCAAAAAGATCAAGAAAATTGCTAATACCATAAGTGAATTTGATAAGTTTTTAGAAAGCATAAAAGGGGGCGGTGCTACAATAATCGTGCCTAAAGTTGGTGCTAGGCCAGGATTGCCCGCCCCCATTTTACTGTTCGAGTTCGGTGGTGCAGACAGCTATAAAATCATGGCATACAGAGCTGGCTTTCAAGTCCTGCAAGTTCCTGGCAAAAAAGTTCATGATTATCGGGAATCGCTGGGAATAGAAAAGACTGATGAGAATGATGCGAAACTGATATATGATTTTTATATGAAGGAAAGGGAGAGTGCTATGATCATTATGCCTCAAAGTGCTAAGGTGAAATTGCCTCTCCCTGAAAATAAAAGAGGGGGCGGTGCTATCTGTAAAATGTCTAAAAAGATTGTTCTCTCTTTGCCCGCCCCTTTTTCTATATTCACAGAGCAAAGCGCCGACATTGCTGAGATTAAAATACTCTTTCGCAGGCACGAGGATTTAAAGAAAGTTATGGTTCAAGAGAAAAACAAGAAATTCGCCCTCCAGAAACAATACGAAATTACAAATATCGGTAAGAAAACGGTCAAGAAGCTGTTATCCCATTCAGATTATTCCATAGCTGGTAAGGAGAAAGAGATTGCAGAAATCAAGAAAATCCTAAAGTCAAAAGTTTCTAAATTCAGAGTTTGGAATAATTACTTGAAAGATATAAAAGGCGTTGGTGAATTTATAGCCTCTGGACTTATTGGAGAGCTTGGAGGCAGACAATTCGATTCAGATGACAGCCTGAAACACTATGCTGGGATGGTAAAGAAATCGGCTCATTCTGATTATAACCATTATATAAAAGTAGTCTTATTCCAATTTGCTGAAGGGATTATTAAAGCTAGAACTCCAATATGGCGTGAACTCTACGATAATATGAAGGTCTTTTATCAAAAGAAGCATGAGGATTGGAGTAAGGGAAAAGTCAATAATTATGCTAAGAAATTCATAGAGACAAAGTTTCTGTGTGAATTTTGGAAGCAATGGAAATTAGGAGAGAATTAAAGCATGGGGAAGAGGGAAATGTTATGGATAAGATGCCTAAAGGTGTTCTGCCAGCCTTGCTTGTCCCTCTTCTCCTTTTTAATTTTGGGAGTAGAGGCTGGCAGAATTGAGGGGAGATAATAAATGAAGAAAAGAGTGCCTGATAAATTTTGGTTTCCCTGGTGGCCGGATAAATGGATATTCGGATCTGTAAGAATCGAATGTACTCCTGCAGAAAGGGGGATTTGGGTTGATTTGCTATCGCTTGCCTCGAAAGATAATGGCCATATAAGAGCAAATGAAGAAACATCATATCCATTACAGCAACTTGCAGGAATGCTTATTATTCCAGAAAACCAATTAAAAGATGCTATTAATAAATTTATTAAATGTGGAAAATTAACAAAAAATAAAAATGGAACTTTATACATTACGACATGGGAAAAATATCAGTTTAGTGAAAGACATAAAAGACGATTAGAATCAGAAATGTCCGAAAAAACGGACACTATGGCCGATGATAAGGACGCTATATTAAATAATAATACAGTAAATAATAATAAAGTAGATAAAAGAATAGCTCAAAACAAAAATAATTTTAACCAACTCTTTAATGATTTTTGGGAAGCATATCCAAAGAAAGTGGCGAAAGATTATGCAAAAGAAAAATTCATGATACTTATGCGACAAGGATTATCGAAGGATATCATCAAAGCATTCAATGGATATATAGACTATCTGAAAATGCGTAAAGTAAGAGACAATTTTGACCAGGAAGTTTTGAATCCAGCGACATTTCTAATGAAAAACAGATGGAAGGATTATGTGGATTGTAAATATGAACCGCCACTTTAGAGAGGATTAGATGAGGAAAACAAAATATGGAAACCTTGAAATATTATCATCCTTGATGGATGGAGAGGCATTTGAAGACCTTGAACGCAGTGTTGAAGTATTGCGCCAGCAGAAATTACAGCTTAAAAAAATTCTACAAAATGTACCACAGAATGCGATGCAAGAAGAAGCTGTCAAAAATATGCGTAAACTCTTGGAGCAGGTAAATGGCATCCTTGTGGCCGTGGATCGCATCAATTAATGAGGAGGATTAAATTGCGAGCTATTCCCCCAAAAGGAAGTATTCCACCAAATATCAGGGGCAATCGTGGGATTGGGAATATTTCTCTTGGCTTCAATATTGGTGGTTTTGGCAACAAAGCAACACCTAAACAGGAAAGTGGTGATTTTAAAATTAAGGGAAAAGCTCCTGTGAGAACCAAGAAAGAACAAAAGATTAGTTTGGAAAACATAAAAGAGGGCGTTATAGTCCCCATTCATTTTGTGATAGCGATAAAAGGTATTTATGAGTGGCTTCAGAAATATGGAAAGCCATCTTGGAATAGTGAATATAGGATGAAACAGGCCAAGAAAGTTGCATGGAGACATATTTTTGACTGGGTAAAAGCGAATATTAATCTTGTTGAATTTGGTTTGATTCCTTTTGAAAACATCTTTCTCAGTTATTTTTCAAGAGTCTTACCGAATGGAAAATACGAAAGCCTGGGAGAGGCGATTTTACCAAAACTTTATTCAGGTGAATTTTTTAATAAACTTTTACCGGATAAAGAGGAGGATTAGATGAATAAAAACTATAATGCAAGAAATTTATTAAGTGGATTTGCACCTGATACATTTTTAAGGCCTGTAATTTTAATTAGTACTATATTTATGGGAAAAGAAAGAAGTACGGCAATTTGTTTTGGAGATGCTCTTAACAGGCATCATCTTATGGAGAAAGTTTATGTTCAAAAAAGTTGCTATGAGAGAGCAGAATGGGGAGACCCTAGAAAAGATGTCAGCGATTTTATCGTTATAAAAAAGCACAAAACGTGGAAAGAAGCATATAAATATCATAGAAAACTAATAGAGGGATTAGATGATAATTCTTATTATTCACTTTATGGAAAATATTGCCCAAAAGAATTAAAAGTCAAGGAAACCTAAATGAGTCCTAACATCTATATCGAAACTGTCATGAAAGACCATCAGGGCAAGCAGAATGCTATTGCCCGGGAACGACTGCGGAAAATCCTTCTGTATGTATATAACGTCAACCTGACAGATCGCATGCTGCGCAGAATAGTCAAGACAATTCCAGAGATTTGCTCCTGTGAACATGGGTATTATATTTCAAGTAACCAGAGCGATTATGATGATGCTATAAAATATCTGAAGAAGAAGATATATCCGTTATGGACTGATATCAAGAATCTTCAGGAAGCCTATCCAGAATACTCGAAGAATGATGAGCAGTTGAGCTTATTTGAGGGGAATTTAAGGGGATGAAATATCCAGATGATTTTGTGAATAAGATAATATGCGGAGATTGTCTTGATATAATGAAAAAGATGCCTGATGGGTGTGTAGATTTAGTGATAGCTGATCCTCCATATGAAGTAAAAAAAGCAGAATGGGATATCGAACCTGCAGGGTGGATTCCAGAGGTTTATAGATTATTAAAAGATGGTAGTGCATTTTATTGTTTTTATTCTAGTTTAAAATTATTTAACATTCAACCACGAATAGAAAAATACTTTACTGTTAAGAATATTTGTGCATGGTATGCCCCAAATTTTCCTGCCAAATTAAAATCTAGAGATAGATATACTTTTACTTGGCAACCATGTATTTATTCAACTAAAGGGAAAAAATCTAATCATAATGTTTATAACTTTTCAGATTATGGGGCTAAAAATTCAAATGATGTTTGGAGGTTTCCTTGTCCGCAATCTAATTTCAAAAAAGATAAAAGAATTCATCCAACACAGAAACCATTAAATTTAATTAAACAGATTGTTTTAGCAAGTAGTAACAAAAATGACATAATTTTAGATCCTTTTTTAGGATCTGGACCAACAATAGAAGCATGTAAGTTATATCATCGCAATTTTATCGGCATAGAAATAAATTCTGAATATTGCAAGATTGCTGAAGATAGATTGAGACAAGGGGTTCTATAAGAGGAGTTTAAAATGAATAAATCAGACAAACCAAAATCCTATTATTCGGCATCCTGGCTAGCGATAGGATTAGTCATATTCTGCACTATCTGGTTTGTGGGATTATGGCATGCCATCAAGGCTGCGATAAGGCTTTTTGGAGGATGAGGATTGAAGATTGGATTGATTGATGTTGATTCTAAAATACCGAATTTGGCACTCATGAAAATATCTGCATATTTTAAGGCTCAAGGTGATAAAGTGGAATTAACATCATCTCTTTTTGCTGATCAATTCAATGAAATTTTCGCCTCAAAAATATTCGATTATACAGAGAAACCAATGTTGCCAGACAGGGCGGTCATAGGGGGATCAGGCTATTCCCTAAAAACAGAGCTTGATGAGAACATGGAGAGCCTTATGCCAGACTATTCGCTTTATAATTGCGATTATGCAATGGGATTTACTTCAAGGGGCTGTGATCGGAATTGCCCGTTCTGCATTGTCCCAAGAAAAGAGGGCAAATGGCGGGCTGTCTGCGATATCCGTCAATTTTGGAATGGACAAGACAGGATCAGATTGTTGGATAATTCTCTCAATACTGATGAGGATCATTTCAGTTTGATTCTTAATCAATTGATAGAAAATAAGATTGAGACTGATTTCGATCAAGGCTTGGACATCAGATATTTGACTGACAATCAGGCTCAGTTATTATCAAAAGTCCGCCTATGGAAACGAATCCATTTCGCATGGGATCTTATGGAAACAGAACCGTTTGTAAGGCGGGGGATTTCAATCTTGTATCATCATAATTTGAGAAGAAAATCCATGTTTTATGTGCTGATCGGATATAACACAACACAAGAAGAGGATTTATATCGCATAGAAGAATTACAAGGCTTAGGGATTGATCCATTTGTGATGCCTTATGACAAATTCGATAGATACCAGAAAGATTTTGCCAGATGGGTCAATCATAAAGCGATCTTTAAAAGTGTGAAATGGGAAAATTATAATGGGAGTATAAAAAATGCTAAGAGATGAGAAAATATTCAAATATTCAATTGCTATTTTCTTCGGTTTTATGATTGGAGCCCTATTTTGGTCTTTTATCACATATCACATTATGAAGGCCAGGTTCTACGATGACTTGAAGGCTGAACAGGTCGAAATCCTGGAACGATTTGATGTTTTTGAGAAACGTAATCCAAACCTAAATGCAATGATAGAGCATGTAATTTGGGGAATGGATGATTTCGAGGAACGGATGAATAAGCGGACGAAATTGATTACGAAGGATATGCCGAGCGAGGTAATTGTTGGACCGAGTGAGGAGAATTAGATGTGGAAAAGGACGCACCATGCAGAGCGCTGTCCAGTTTGCAATGGGACTGGCATTGTAGTTAAGGGTTTCTATACTCAGACTTCAGGTAAGTCTACAACTGCTGCAGGATTTGAGGAGTGTAAAAGCTGTGATGGCTGTGGCTATGTAGCAGTGCCAGATAAAGAGGAGGATTAGATGAGTAGAATAACTCATGATGATCTAATTGAATCAGCAAGAAAATGGCTGTTTAAGGCTCATTCAATAGTGATTACTGAAATGATGGGTGGAAGCGAAATACCTGATGCAATTGGATGGGGGGGTGGCCAATCTACTACATTAATAGAATGCAAAACATCACATCAAGACTTTCTTTCTGATAAGAAAAAAATCTCAAGGCAATGGATAGGAATGGGGGATTTTAGGTATTATTTAGTTCCTCAGGGTGTGATTAGCCTTAATGAATTGCCCGAAAAGTGGGGGTTATTGGAATATAAAGACAAACGTAGTCATTCAAAATTAATAAAAAACGCCGAATATCAACACGAGAAAAGCTGGCGATCTGAAATGGGCTTATTGTGTTCTGCATTAAGAAGGATAGGTGGTTTAAGGAAGGAAGGTGTGAGTGTAAGAGTATATCAATATGAAACAAAAAATAAGGCTACATTAGGAATAGCGAGGAGGAATAGATGAACCGAATATACAAAAAACATAAAATCCGTAGCTGGGAAGAGTGGGTTAAGGTATGCCAGGAGAATAGGATTAACCCCTATGAGAATGCTGACTTCGGGGTAAACAGGGGCGGTGGTGATTCTGAAGATTTTATTTATACTGGGGAGTATCCAGAGGAGGAGGAATGAATGGGAAAGATAAAATTAATATTTAAACAACATTGGGAAAGAATCCATAAGAAATCAGGTGGGATAGATTTTTTATATGTTGTTTGGGGTTTTGGTGGAAAAGACTTTAGTCCTCGGTGGGCATCTATAACTATATTAAATTTTGAGATAGGCTTTGAAATTTATGAGGAGGAGTGATGACCTGGTGGCTGATTGTAATACTTGTTATATATTTCGGATTCAATCTGTTCTGTGCAATCTGGTTGAGCAAAACTTCAAGAAGGGGAGGCAAGCGGTTTGTTAATAATTTCGAGGACTTTATGTATGTGTTTATATTTGGAGGGCTTGCAGGGATTGCACAATTAATAGTTAGGGGAATTATAGGAGTAACAGAATTCTTACAATTCCGAAGAAGAATAGGGATTACGAGGAAGAAAAAATGAAAATAACGGGCTGGCTGATTGGTAACTATATTGGTATCGGTCACCGATTATTTATATGTCAGCTACCATGAACCAGCCCAAAGGAGTAAGGGATGGAATTATCAAATGAAAATATCCGAATATTAATATTGCCAAAGGATTGCAATAAATGTTCAGGGGGCTTTTTTAAGGGCAATATCTGGTGTCCCAAGACAGGATTTTATTACGGTAAAATAAAACATCATAAATCAGAAGAAAGAGGTGAGAGATGAACATATTTTGTAAATGGTTTTGCAAACAAAAGGATTGCACAGAAGAGATTGCGAGAGAGGTAAAGAAGGCACAGGAGGACTGCAATCGGATAATTGTAGCGAGAGAACAACTGTTAAAACAAGGTTGGGATTACGAAATTGCGGAATGGAAACAGAAATATGACGAGTGCATGAAGAACAGGCCTAATCCACAGCCACAGCCAGACCCCGAACCACCTGCCAGTAAGGCAATCAAATCCCTCGAAGTAAAAGACGGGAAATTCTATGTGAACGGGAGAGCCACGAAACTGTACGGAGTATCAAAGCGTGAGGCAATTGCAGTTGGGTCTGGGGATTGCCCGAAAAGTGAAGTAAATTATGCGTATACTGAAATAAAGAAAGCTATTCTGAATTCCAACATAAACTACATTAGAGTGCTGGCTGGAAAGAATTTAAAGTTTTTTAGAAGTGAGGTCATAGACTATCTGAATCATGGGATTATTGTAGAAGTTGAATTATTTGATGCCGGAAATCCTAATAGAGAATATCAAGCTGATTGGCAAGACACATTCGATGCTGTGAAAGATTTACCTGTTTTCTTTGACGCCCATAATGAATTTACAGAACGCAGTGTAGTTGTTACAGTAAAAATAATTGTGGAACACGTAAAAAATCATGGTGGAATTATATCCGCTGGGGCTTGGAGTGGAGCACAAGGAGAGCTATTATCACCAGGATTTAAGGGAATTTGTAATGCTTATCAAGTAGTCTCTCACCACAGGGAATGGGTAAAGGAGAGCTTGCAAGAATCAATGGAAGCTGGAAAGCCGATAATTATGAATGAAATTCACACAAGGGATTTCACTCTCCAACAAATTAAAAATTTGTTCAAGTCTGCTTTTGCTTGGGGCTGCCAGGGAGTTAATATTTATCCCCTTCAGAACTGGGGGAGCGGCAAGGAGAGTAACTTCCAGAAGATTCTTGACTGGGTGAGTGAGTTTAGGGAGGAATAAATATGGGAAGTGCAGACTTCCTGGCTTTGGAAACATTGGTGGGGAAATAATGAGTTTAAGCTGTACCCAAAGGACACTCCGAGCTTTAGAGCAGCAAGGATACATCTCGGGAGGCAATTATAAAAATGAGAAAATGGACTAATCAAGAAATCAACTTATTTAAAAAACTTTATCCTATCACACCAGTAAAAAAATTAGCAAAAAAATTAAACCGATCTGAAGCTTCGATAAATCACAAAGCATTTCACCTTAAAGTAAAAGCAATTAGAGAATATCATTTTCCTAATAGTGATTTTGAATGGAATAAAACTCCAAGAAAATGTAAAGTTTGCGGAAAGGAATTTATACCAACAAGAAAAGAATATTATGTTTGCAGCATAAAATGTGGATGTAAAATCAGAAAGGGAAAGACTGCTTACAAAAAGGTCTCTATAAGATGTGATTTTTGCAGGAAAATAATTCTTAAAACTCCATATAGAATAAAACAAAGCAAATTGAATTTTTGTAATATAAAATGTTTTGCAGCATGGAAACAAAAAAATCAGGAAAAAGATAAAAATCCAAACTGGAAAGGTGGCATTTCTTTTGTAAATAGAGGACGAAGTGGAAAAGGAAGTCGCCATTATAGAAAAGGGGAATATTATGAAAGAAAAGCAAGAAAAGAATTGGAATCAAAAGGATATTATGTCATTAGGTCTGGTGGGTCAAAAGGAGTTTGGGATTTGGTTGCAATAAATAAATATAATATACGTTTAATACAGGTAAAATCAACTAGTAAACCTGGACCAAAAGAAAGAAAAAACATGCAAGAATTTGAATCTCCCTCGAATGCTATAAAAGAATGTTGGAGGTATTATGGGAGGAATAAAAGAATAATAATGAATTTCAATAAAGCAGATGATATGGAAGCCCAGAGTGAAAGCATATGATTTGAATGATTTTAAATAAATAGGAGGTAAAAATGATTTCACGCAAGACAATCGGTTTTGTAGTAGCAATCATTGCAGCGATTCTGACAGTATTTCAGAAACAATTCGGAATCAGCCTTGACCCTCTAGCAGTATCGGCTGGGATCGGAGCGGTCCTGACATACGTATTCTTTGAGGCAAAACTGGACTTGAAAGTATTGGCTGCACAGCCAGCGAAATGGAAAGACTTAAAGTTTTGGATTACAGTCGTATCAGCTATTCTAGTGGCCATTGAATCAACTGCACACTTGGGAATACCAGTGGAGAGCATTGTTGCTGTCTTGACATTGATTGTAGGATTGCTATTTGGAGCAAAACTGAAACAAGAAAAAGCGTATTAACTATTTAGGACATGTGGGAAGGGGTGGGCGATAAGGAGAAACAATTGACTAAAAACAAGGCATATTGTATTACTTGCTCTGCTGACTCTATAGATTTAGACGCACGAAGCCTCTTTGTCTGGGGAGGCTATAACCGTGCGACCTGGTTGCCGAAGACTATGGCAGAAATGAGAAAACGCCTGGAAATGTGCAGACGGGAAAATAAGTGTAATAATTGCGATGCAGAGATACATGAAATTGTCATAGAGAGAACGAAGTTGACTCTGAGACAGATGGAACACTGGGGGAAGAGTGCTAAGGAAAAGGAAGAATATAAAGAGAAATATTATCAGGAAAATAAAGACCGCATTAGTGAGTATAATAAAAAATATCGACAGAAATTATAAGAATAATGTATGATAAAATTAATTGGGAGGAATAAAATGAGAGAGATTAAATTCAGGGCATATAATAAAATGGAACAATGTTGGGAATATTCAGGAAATGAATTATATAATTTTTTTTATGCTATTGATGATGGACAATTAGATGGAGAAACATTAGGACAATATACAGGATTGAAAGATAAGAACGGCAAAGAGATTTATGAGGGGGATATTGTTGAACTAAATAATCCTCTGCCATTTAAAATAGTGGATAAAGGTAAAGATGTAAAAAATATAAAAGCATTAGTAGAATGGAATCCAAAAGGTTTTTATCAATTCAGACCTATGGGTTGGCAAGATGATATGATGTCTTGGGAATGTCCTAATTCAAAAGTTATCGGTAACATTTATGAGAAGCCTGAATTATTAGAGAAAGAAGAGGAATAAATGGACAAAAAGAAAGCTTCTGATATTATGTTTCAAACGGTTAAACAAGGTAAAGAAGCCATAGAAAAAATGAACAAAAGTATAATTACAAAAGCAAGCATTCCTAGTAGGCAAATAATTGCTGGCAAAATTAATTTCGATTTTAAAAAATTAAGTCCTGAAGCAAAACTTCAATTCAAGTTTTTAAGTAAAAGAATAAAAGCTCTACATGATTTTGATAAAGCATTTGATAAAGCCCATCCTATATTAAAACATATAAAATATTGGTCAATAATTCGGACATGGTATCATAAGAAACGTCTTGAATATATATTGAGAAAAACGAGATAATACCACAAAAACCATAAATCCTAGATTTTTCTAATAATCTCTTTATGTAAAATAACTTTACAATATATTTAGCACATTAAATTTTAATCTTGACATTTCCATTTTTGGGCTTTCATGCAAATCAAAACAATATCATGGAAGTAGGACAAAATTATCTGTTAAGTTGATAGCCTTTTCCTTTTTATAATAGTTAGACATTTCATAATTATTATGGAAAATCTAAAATCTGAAATGAAGCACTTTTTCTGATTCATGCCAACCTTTAATGAAATGTTGGATGGATAATTAAAACAATTCTGGAATATTACGATTTTTATTTTTTGTACAAATCTTAGAAGTATAAAGTTTACCATAAAATTCTGAATTTCAAAATTCGGCGATTCTCTCCTTTTCATGATAATCAGATATCGCATAATAAATGATAAAAATATAGAACTTGAAATAATGCACTTTTTTCAAATTTAACCAAACATTAAGCATTTTATCAAACGATGTTAAATAAATTCCTGAATATGCCATTTGCTCGCTTTTCGTGCAAATCAACAATCTTTCATTTTTGGGTAAAAATCTGATTATTGAAATAATATAATTTTTTATTTTTATGCAGATTATTATGATTTGGTGGAATGATGACAAGATTTTATTCTGAATATACGACTTTTTGGAAAACATCATGTTAATTGAGATAATATCGCAATGCGTTAAATTTATTTTCAAATAGCTCAATGATGAAAAATTATGCAGATTCATGAAAAATATTGCAAATTTGCCATTTCCCCCGAGAGAATTAGGGCATAAAAGCAAGATATTTCCGTTTCTGTGCGATTTTCCCGAAAAATAAAGACAATTAATGTTTTACTGCAATAGGGCAAAATTTTCCTCTAATTATTCAACTTTCCCTGTTTCATCTAAATATTTTCTGCCTCGTGGAAAGAGGTCAAGATTGTTTTCTCGAATCACTCACCGCTTGCCAAACCATTAAATTTTAGATGAAATCATTTTGGAAGAAAATCTCAAACTGTAAATTAATCACTTTTTTCAAAATATCCAGATTTTAGTCTATTTATGGAATGATGTTAAATTCAGTGTCTGAATAATCACTTTTTTTAAATTGCATAAATCCCGACATAAATATCAATCATAGAATTTACCGATTATGAAATTAATGATTATTTTTAGAATCGGGAATTTCTAGTAAAATTATCAAACATAGGATTTTATGATTTGAAAATTAGTGATTTTTTTTGAAATTCGTAATTTCTAGCAAAATTATCGTTTATGCAATTTATTTATTTTAAAAATAATGATTTTATTTAATTTCCATAATTTCTAGTAAAATTATCAACTGGAGGAAATGTTGATTTAGAAAATAATTATTCTTTTTAAAATAAATAATTTTTGGTGTATTTGTGGAATGATGATAAGGTTCAGTCTAATATGGTTGATTTTTTGATTTTTATGATTTTATTGATTGCTTATGACAAAATTGATGGATTTCATGATTAATGCTGATATAATAGATTTTTCTAAACCTACCTTTTTAGCCTTTTTAAATCGCTTTTACCTCTAGAATCCCAAAATAGTTTTTAATATCTTGCTTGACAGATTTAAAATCTGTGCTACTTTTCCGCATAGATGAGCAATTCTATTCTGAAGGCTGATTATCTACGGAACATTGCTGTGGAGTATCTTCAGCATTGGCTTCTAATTCCCTATTCTTATGGCGGTTCGGACTTCTCCGGCATGGACTGTTCGGGCGTAATAATCGAAGTTCTCAAATCAGTCGGCATCCTTCCACATAAATTTGATGATACAGCACACGGATTGTATCTGAAATTCAAAGATAATTATAAAGACAGGGGATATGCTGGCTGTCTAGTTTTCTGGCTCAGGAATGGAAAGGCATATCACGTGATGATGATGGTTGATGATTTTCATGTTATGGGTGCATCTGGAGGCGGAGGCGATACGAAGACAAAAAAGGATGCTATTCGAGATGACGCTTTCGTTAAACTAAGGCCGATTGATTTTATGGGAAACGCATATAAAATTTGCGATCCGTTTCTGGACAAGGAGACGCCGTGAAACCACCAAAAGGATTAATTACAAAATTCGATAGAGTAGAAGACGGAAAAGTATGGTTTAAAATCAAAGCATCAAAGTTTTATCTATTTAAAACAATCCTGAAAATAGCAAAAGAAAATAGGTCGATTTTAATATTTTTATTTGCTTTCTATTATTTGGTGAGAAAATGAAAGACTATGTGAAATTGATTCTTGAACTCATTGGCCTAGTGAAGGCGATATTCAAAGAGTATAAAAAAACAAAAGATATAGGAAAAAGAAAGAATATTATTAAGGCTGTAGAACAGCATGATTCAGAAGATTTTAGGGAATTAATTTTTGGTAAGAAATGAAAAAGGCAATAAAGTATTTTACCATAGTCTTATTTTTAATGATTTTGTTTTCATGTGTTGCTTATTCTCCTTTTCTCTACGTTTCTTATGATGTTTTAAATCCAGGTATAGAAGTTCGATTAAATCCGATTGCTTGGGTTGAAAACAATGAAATTATTAATGACGATGGGGAAAAAATATCAGTAATAAAAGGTGTTGTTGTAAATGATGCTTATATTCTATGGACTTACGAATTAAAACAAGAAGTAATAAGGCTTAGAAAGCTATTAGAGGAGAAATAATGGCTTGGTGGCTTTGGGTTCTAATCGCATATTTTGGGATAAATCTTATTATAGCTATATTTCATTTGATTATGGTTTTTATTGATTTTGCATGGGAAGACTTTTGGTATTATTTTCCAATTCATGGAATGGAAGCACTTTGTATATTATTTGTAGGCATTCCATTATTTTTAATTTTACTGTTTGAAGGATAGGAGAAATAACATGGCAATACCAGCAGGAGAAATTGGGGTCGGGGCTGTTTCTGGAGCGGCTTTAGTCGGATTCATATTGAAGGTGCTTCCAGTTTTACTGAGAAGAATGAATGGCAGAAATGGCAACGCAAATGACAACGGTAAGCCAGGAAAGGCCAGAGTATGCATAGAGAGTGGAAAGAAGTTGGTTGAACACGACATTGTCATAAAGCACCTGTGTGAATTATCTGAAAAGGCTGACAAGCAGTATGAGATATCACGCAAAGAAAACAGAGAAGACCATCAGAAAATATTCGATAAATTGGATGAGCTGAAATGAAAGTAGCATTCGAGGCTCAGATTATGCAGAACAATATTAAGAGCCTTCGTAGTATGGACAAGGAAGCAAGGCTTACTTTGGAATATAGAGCAGAGGACAATGAATTGGTGGCCAATATAAATAAATTACATAGTGCAGAAAAGACAGTTTTTGTGGTCATTATGGATAAGAAGGAAACCACTAAAACAGATAAAAAATAGATTAAAATGGCACATCCAAATCCAAGCTGGAAAAAGGGAATGAAAAAAGTAAAGGGATCTGGGAGGAAGAAGGGCAGTCCGAACAAGTTCACCACTTTGAAGCAGGCGTTCTTGGATGCCTTTCAGGATAAGAGGATCGGAGGAACGGAAGGATTGACAGAAGTGTTCTCAAAGAATGATATAAGAAAGATAGAATTCTTCAAGCTTATCTCAAAGATGCTCCCATCGAATGTAGGAATATCAGGGGGTGAAGGCGGAAAGCCGATTATTATAGAAATTATTCCAGCAAAGGAAAAGGAGAAGAAAGATAGCAAAAAAGCAGATTGAGGGTACCAGGATATTCTATAGGAATGCCTATTCGGAAGCCCCTATAGTTATTAATGAGGGAGGAGCAAGAAGCTCAAAAAGCTATTCTATAATTCAGTTATTCATTCAAAAATTCAGCAAAGAAGAGAATAAGGTTTTCCTTACAACGAGGAAGACTTTGCCAGCCTTGAGGATGACAGCATATAAGGTTGCTATTGAACTGTTGAAAGAGTATGGAATCTATAACAATATCAATCATAATAAGTCCGACAGGACATTGTATAATCCGGAGAATAATAATTTATGGTTTTTCACAAGCATAGACAACCCCGAGAAAATCAAGAGTACTGAGTTCAACTATATTCATATAGAGGAAACGAATGAATTCAGCTATGAGGATTTCATTATCCTTGATTTAAGACTTAGCGGGCCAACTAATAATAAAGAAATAAACCAGCTGTTCATAAGTTATAATCCTATTGACGAGCATAATTGGATTAACACGAAAGTCAAACCTAGGCAAGATGCTGAAATCATCCATTCTACTTATAAGGATAATCCTTTTCTGGCCGAATCATATACAGATAAACTTGAAAGTCTTAAAAACCAGGATGAATCATATTATAAGGTTTATGCACTTGGTGAATATGCCGAAATAAAAGGCTTGATATGGGGACGGCCTGAGATAAAACAAGAGTTCCCTGAAGTGAAGGAGACGATCTACGGCCTGGACTTCGGATACAACAACCCCTCGACTCTCATTGAGGTTGGGATAGATGTTGAGGCTATGGCTCTTTATTTCAGAGAGCTTATTTATGAGACGCATCTTACGAATGATGAGTTGATTGAGAAGATGAAAGATGTAATACCTCCAGAGAAAAGGCACTACGATATATATGCAGATGCCTCGGAGCCAGCCAGGATCGAAGAGATATACAAGGCAGGATTCAACATAAAGCCGGCCGACAAGGAGAAGGGTTCTGTCAAGAATGGCATCGATATGGTAAAGCGATTCAAGCGATACAGCCTAGATGAGAATACGAACTTGAACGATGAATTCGGTGGTTATAAATTTAAGGTCGATAAGAATGGGCATGTGCTTGAAGAGCCAGTAAAATATGAAGACCATACCTGCGATGCTGGGCGTTATGCGGTGTACACCCACATGAAAGACAGGCTGAAGGATCTGGGCCCTGGAAAGGTATATTACAGAGGGCAAGAGGAAGCGGAGAAGAAGCCGATACTGCTCGAGGACATCGAGCTTGCTGAGAAGGCAGTGCAGATGATAGCCAAGCATGGTTATGCTGCACTCGGAGCTTTCGCGTATTCGCTGTCGATTCCGGAGGATGATCTGAGGAAGCGGTTGATAGCCTTGGGGTTCTATGAGCACAAGCGCAACCGTTTCATATATGGCAAGGACTTCAAGCTGCCGGAGAAGCCCGAGCCAAAGCCGGAGGTGGAGAAGATACAGGAAGAGAGAGAAGGTTGGGTGGTGTGATAACTTAAAACAAGGATTAATAATGCGAAATACAATCAATAAACTCAAGAAGTGGTGGCATGGCAAGACGAATCATATATCCGGATTGCCTCCTGAGATGCAACCTGCACAGTCGGCAAGCCAAAAGGAAAGCGAAAATGAAGATTATAAGGAATGCTGGGTCGTGACCTCAGCTGGCGTCTTCTCCGCGAATCAGGTATTCGCCAAGCAGAAAGCAAGCAAGGGCAACGTGAAGAAGTCGAAGGATGCGAAAAGCAAGCAGATATCAGAGGCGAATTATCTGGACCAGAACAATCTCGTCCCGCATCCTTTCGAGGTATCATCGCTCCTGAAGCTCCAGGAGAACTGCTCGTACTTCGACGCCTGCGTCAAGCAGATAGCGAAGGATGTCATAGGCCAGGGCTGGACTCTGCAGCCGGTCGAGGGCAATAAGGAGAATGAGCCTGAGAAGAAGAAGATAGAGGAATTCATAGACACTTCCGGCGGAAACAGGGACGAGACTTTCGAGGAGACTCTCGAGCGGGGCCTGATTGACTGGGGAGTTGTAGGCTGGTGGGGATGGGAGGTCTCGAGAGACGATAAGAAAATCATAAACGGAATATGGCATGTCCCGGCCAGAACGATTTACGTGCATGAGTCGCATAACAAATACTGCCAGGTCCGGAACAACAAGAAAGTGTGGTTTAAGCGATTCGGGCTCAAGGATGACATAAACATCGAGGATGGGAGCCCGCTCAAGGAAGGCGACTCCGACAAGAAGGCCAATGAGATGATATTCTACAGGAACTATTATTCGGGGAGCAGCTATTACGGGGCCCCGAACATCCTACCGGCGGTCGGATCTGTGCTCGGGCTTGTGGCTGTGCGAGACTATAACCTGGCATTCTTCGAGAACTACGGCGTGCCAGCTGCTATAGTCTATCTTACCGGAAAATGGGAAAAAGGCGCGGCCAAGCACATATCGAACTTTCTCGATGTAGAGATAAAGCGGACCGAGAACGCCCACAAGACAATAGTTATGCACTCGCCGGAAGGCGGGACAATGGAATGGATTCCGCTGGACATGAAGCAGCAGCAGAAGGAGGGCTCATTCGCATGGTACAAGGACAGCCTGTGTGAGGAGGTGCTCGTGTCCTATAAGATGCCTCTGTACCGGATCGGCATGGCTAAGGAGGGATCGCTCGGAGGCTCGACGGCTGGAGAATCGACTAAGATATACATAAGCTCGGTAGTGAAACCGCTTGAGACCGTGGACAACCGCATGATCACGAATAAGATCATCCACGAGGGCTTGGAATGCAAGAGCTACAGGTTCGTATTGAATGAGGTCGATGTGAGGGATAAGGACGCCGAAGCCAAGCGGGATCAGATACAATTTTCAATAGGGGCTCTGAACTCAAATGAGATAAGGCGGCGGCAGGGCAAGAGCGAATATGAAGAGGGCAAGCAGTTCTATGTGTCATCGGCATACATAGCAGTCGGAGAGGAATCAGTAGAGAAGCGTGAGCGGGCTCTGGTTGCCGAGCTCGAGGGACTGAAGGCGAAAGTGGATGAGGTTTTGCAAAAGGAGAAATAATGGCTAAATACTGTTGCGATAAAATGGAGTCTATGATTGAGAAGAAAGTGATAGAAAAAGTGATTGAATTTAATAAGAATAGTTATTATCTAATTTGGGAAGGCAAGGCTGAAGATCATTTTATAGATAAATTTGAGTTAATTAAATTTTGCCCATTCTGTGGAAAGGCATTATAAGGAGATTTGGGTGAATCGATTAAAAGGTCTCAAATTTAGAGGTTTATTTTTTACTTGGGGAATACCACCAGACGAACCAATAACTTTAATGTTTCCAAAATGGAAAATAGGATGGATTAGCACGCAAATGAATGAATTTTTATTTTTAGGTTATTGTTATTTATCTTGGTCAATATAAGGAGGAACAAAATGCCGTATGATGATAGACCATTAAGCGAGGGAGGAAACAGAGGGATAGATGATGAGTTTTCAAGAAAAGCGCCAAAGGGTAAGTTTCGTGTAGTATGTGTGGATACTTTCGACGGAACAGACTGGGTAGAGGGCGATTACAAAAATCTTTCAGATGCAAGGCAAGTAGCAAAGATAAAATCAGGTGAATTATTAAAAGTACACATTTATAATGACAAAGGGATTCACTTACAAAATTATTAAAATTTTTCCTTGGTAGGAAATTACAGGAGAAATGATGGCTGAACTGAATGTGATTGTCAAATACAACAAGTTATTCGACAGCCCGATAATAAAATTAATTCATGTTAAGCATGGAATGTGTTTCGGCTATTATTTATCTATAGACTTGTGGCTGTTAAGATTGGGTATTCATTTTAATCCATTCCAACAGTATAAACCACGGTTTATCTTTTATTTGAAAGAACTATAAGGAGAAATGAATGCCACTATTAATATTTTTAAAACAGCCGAACAGAGCGATTGCCGTAAAAGGCGAAGAGAAAGACTTGATTGAAATCGGAACAAAGAATGAGGATTTCAATTTTTTCAATTTCAGAACATTAAAAAACAAGCCTATTGTTATTTCAAAGGATGATGTGGCCTATATCGAATTGGTATCTGAAGAGGAACTCAAGAAACAGAAGACTGAATATGAGAATAGGTTGAAACAGGAGAGGCAACGAAGCGGGCAACTGGTGCATCCGAATTTTCTCTTTCCGAGTAATAGGAAATAACATGCTGTCATCGCTATCTAAATCAATCAGCAAGTCACTCCGCAAGCTCGGGCGGAAGCCGAAAGCTTTGAAGAATCTGAGGCGGATGATTACGCTGAACGAGCGGAAGCTGCGTCCGAAGGTGGACGAGTGGATGAAGTTGATGACTGAGGAAATCCAGAGGGGGTTGCCGAAGCTCAAGTCTGAGAATATTAAGAATCTCGCTGATTGGAAAGAGATTGAAGAGGCTGGCAATTTGATACTGAAGCCCACGATTTTGGCTATACTCGGAGAGGGCGGCAAGGCGATAGTAGAGCGGAAGATAAGGAAGCAAGACCGTTTTGACACTATAGGCTTGGAGGCGATCAAATGGGCTGAAAAGCATGCGGCTGCACTTGTTACGGAAGTGACAGTGGAAACTCAGAATGCCATAAAGGCTTATATAGTTGAAGGCATAAAGAAGGGCAAGTCGATTCCAGCGATAGCGAAAGAGCTTCGACCTCTGGTTGGGATTACGGAAAAGCAGATATTCGCTGTAGCTAATTATGAGGAATGGCTAATACTAAACCGTCCTGAATATTCTGTAAAAGTTATTAGAGAGATGGCAGAAGTTCATGCGAGGCGATTACATCGATACAGGGCTCAATTGATAGCAAAGACTGAAACACGAATGGCTCTTAATGAGGGGACTTTTCAGGGTTATGGACAGATGGGGATAAAAAAACTTGAGGGTGTCTCAAGTCCTGATTCTTGCGAGTGGTGTCTGGCAAATATAAATGGCCAAGTGGTTACCATCGATGAAGCTAGGTCGATTGATGGCGAGACTCATCCTGGCTGTGAATGCGCATGGGTGGCGGCATAGAAGATAATGTCTGAAGCTAAGAAATGCCCGAAATGCGGGGCTGACATGCGGAAGAAGCAGTCTTGCTGTCGAGACATCTGGAAATGCACAAAATGCCGATGGAAGGAAGTTTACAGAAGGAAGAAATAATTGACAAATAAGCATTATGGGGGATTACGATGCGAATTGAAAACATAGAAAAAGAAATCATAAAGAAAGAGACGGATAACGAGCTTTTCAGCCTGCGGATGAGATTCTCCCAGCTCTACAAGAAATTCTACAAGACCAGCCTGTTCAAGAAAAGCGGCTTCATCTTCTTGGAGCGGAAGGACTTTCTCGGGAAATACAAGCTACTCATCGATGAGATAAAGCGGCGCCGACTCAAGGTCGGCAAGAGCAATGAACTCGACAAGATGATATTCAGTAAGGAAATGGTTGGGGTGGACATCAAGAGCCTGCCGGACATTCCGGTGAGAAGCGATTACATATCGATAACCGGTTCTTTTCTCAAGAGTCCGAAATCAATAGGTTCGTTTAGTATATACATTAGGGACACAGCCGACAAGAGGCTTGTTGAGGTTGAGGAGAGAGTAAAGCAGGTCCTGGAAGAGGAGTTAAGCAGAAGTCCGGCGGTAGTGAAGCATGAAGAGCCAGAGGATGATTATTTACCTGTATATGAGTTGGTCCTGAGGCCAAAAGAAGACTTGAAGATAATCAAGGCTGTGGAACTTAAGAAACATAATAAAGAACCAGAGGAAGATTTGGAGAAAAGCTTTCCCATAGAGAAACCGGAAGAGACTGACAAAACGATAAGAATCCCAGTGAATGACTGCGAAGTAACTGCCACGATAACGATATCGGCCGAGGAAGGGATAAAGGCGCTGTACTGCGGGAAAGCGAAAAAGATACGGACTTATATATTCGACAAGGCTCATGGCTGGACTATGGCGAAGGCCAAGAAATGGATAAAAGAGCACAAGGAGAAAGCGGATAAAGAAGAGAATGAGCATTCTGCCCGTCTCCAAGACCCGAAGAAGTATGACGACTGGAGAAGGACGAAGGGCGGAAAGATATATTTCAAGATAGCGATTCCTGCCTCAATTTCCATAGTCTGGGGGCATCCGAAAGGCAAACCGCCGGCGATGTGGATTCCGCAGGCCCTGAGATTTCCGAAGGATAAATATACCGTTGCCCAGGCCAAGAAGTTCCTAGCTGACAATGAGATTAAATACATCAGTTTCGAGGAAGCCAAGAAAGAGGAGAAGCAGGCCGAGAAGTCAGAGTCAGGAGAGAGTTATTTCAAGTTCGAGAAAGTGGACAAGAAGCAGCAGATAGTGGGGGGAATAATCTACGAGCCTAATGTCGAAGACACTCAGGGCGATTTCATGGAATCAGATGAAATTGAGAAGATGGCATATAAATATATGCTTGGCGATAAGAAGATGAAAATCAACCATAAGGGAAAGGCGTACAATTTCCCGATTATCGAGTCATATATTCCAGACGAGGATACGAAGAAAGGCGGGCAGACGATAAAGAAAGGTGCGTGGTGGCTGATGATAAAGGTCGAAGACAAGAAAATTTGGGCTGACATAGAGAGTGGGAAGCTGGGGGGTTTTAGCATGGGCGGAGTTGCTGCTAAAGAATAAAAACTTGACAAATCAATATGTTTTTCTTATTCTATATGTGGGTATCAACCTAGTGTGTTTTAAAACACATCACCGGGGCCAGGCTTAACGGCTTGGCCTTTTTTTTATTTTATAATTACTTGACAAACCAATAAATTAAGTTTATTCTTATTTGTAGAGAGCGAATTAAAATGAGCAATCAAAATGCTTCCCCTGCTATCCAACCAAACCTTCCTATCGATTCGCTCTCTTTAGGTAAGGAGCAGGGGAGGCTTTATAAAAATAGAAATTGGCTGTATCAAAAATATATTGTTGAACAATTGTCTACGCCCGATATTGGAAAAATATGTAATATACATCCATCGACTATATATGTTTGGTTAAAAAAGTACAGATTAGAAACAAGAAGTTATAGTCAAAGTGTAAAAATAGCAAGAAAAAAATGGAAAGAAAAATATATAGGAACTAAAATATATCATAATAAAAACTGGCTTTACCAGAAATATTGGATTGAGGGTTTAGATTCAGAACAAATAGCATTTATAGCAGATACTAAATCAAATACAATTATGAGATGGCTTAGACATAATAATATTAAAATAAAACCTAAAGGTGAAAATCAAAAAGGCAGAAAACATCTATCAAAAAGAGCTAAGAAATCAATTTCAAATAAGGCTAAATTAAGATGGAAAAACCCTATATATATAAAAAAAATGAGTAAAATTCTTAAAGGCACTCAGGCAGGAAAAAAGAATCCTAATTATGGTGGTAAATTTACTAAATTAGATTGGGTTAGAAAAAAAATTAGCAAAGCTAATAAAGGAAGAAAAATAGGCGAAGAAGAAATGAAACGAAGAATATTATCATGGAAAATTAGACCAACGAAATTAGAAAATATTTTTAATAATATGACAAATAAAAATATTAGATATATCGGAGATGGTTCATGGTGGCGAAAATTAAATGATGATCATTATCATAATCCAGATTTTAAGGTGACAGGACAAAATAAAATTATCGAAATATTCGGAGATTATTGGCATAGAAACGATAATCCACAAGAGCTTATAGATTTATATAATCAGGCAGGGCTTGATTGCCTAATAATCCATGAAAAAGAATTTTATCCACTTAACAATAGCCCTACAAAAAGAATTTTAACTGAAAAGTATAAACAAGAGATATTAAAAAAAGTGAATAATTTTATTAATACTTGACAAACAAAATATAATCATATATTTTAATAGTAGTTGCTATGATTGAAGTTTAGAGTCTGAGTTAAACTTTTAGTTGTAACGTCTAGGGACGTTTAAGACTTGCAATGCAAAGCAAGTTTTGAATGTCCCTTTTTTTATGGGGGAATTCAAAAATAATTACAGTTGAGGAGCTTATTTACATGGCCAGAAAACTGAAAGACGTTTTGATAGAGGAAATCACCATATGTGATGAGCCTGCTAATCGCAAGAAGTTTTACATATTAAAACAACGGAGGTTGAACATGGAAGAACTGTTAGAAAATCTGAAGAAGATTCTTGGGGATGAGACTGTCGACGAAAGTTCTGTCGCGAAGATAAAGGCGCTTCCTGAGGAGAAAATCGAAGAGATCAGGAAGGCACTCGAGGAAGTCGACGGATATCAGGAGAATTTCCCCCCGGCACTCAATGAGGCTTTTTTGTCGCTCGTGAAGAGTGCTACATATGAGTATCCGGAAAAGGAATCTGCACTTGATTTTGAGGACGTAGAGAAAGCCGGAGCCTCACTCTCGAAGGCCACGATCGCACAGCTCAAGAAGATTCAGGAAATTATCGAGAAGCTTATTGGAGAGAAGACCAAGAAGTTCATAGATAAGGATGGCAATAAATTGGAATTGCCGGAAGATGTCCTGAGACAGCTAGAGGAGCTTGATGAGCTTAAGAAAGCCGATAAGGAAAGAGTGAAGAAAGAGAAGGAAGACACGGAGAAGAAAGAAAAGGAAGATATCAAAACCTTGAAAGAGGATGTTGAGAAGCTCAAGAAAGCTAAAGGAATTAAAAAGAGCATCGAGGGTCAAGACAACGACGCTGATGATGGTGATGAGGAAGATCCCTTCCCATCAATACCTGTAGTAAGATAGAAAAATTTTAACGGAGGATTGAAATAATGAAAGATACGAAGGATTTGCTCAAAAAGAAAAGAATTGAGAAGTATAACCTGATCTCCCTGCCGACAATCAATCTGCTGCCAAAGGAAGCTGATCATTTTATCGACTGTATCGTTGACGAGAGCGCGCTGAAGGATTATGCAAGGATCATCAAGATGGTGAAGCCGACACAGTATATTCGGCACCTGGGATTCGGCACCGGTCATTTCCTTTATCCAGCCGACGGTTTCGATGAGAGCGACTACAAGAAACAGTGGATTCACAACCTTATAACCCTTAAAGCTGAAGAATTCAGAGGATGCGCGCCCGTGTACGATAGCGATATCGAGGAAGGACTCGAGGGCGCCGCATACAAAACCCATCTCATGTCGATAATCGCCAAAAAGACTGCTAATGAACTGGAATATGCTAGCTATATGGCCGATACCCATTCGTACAATGCCTGGGATCCCAAGAATATCGAAAGCAAATTTGACGGCTGGCGCTATATCATAAACAACAGCCAGGTAGGAGATACGTATTACAATTCAGTTTGTGGAGCTGCGCACATCAAGAGTGCCTGCATATGCGAGAGTGGAGCAGCCTGCGCCGAAGCGGATGAAGCTGTGAATGCCGATTTCGAGATGTCAGGCAGGATTGCGGAACAATCACCCAATGCACCGTACGACCTCGAAATCAAATATGCAATTATGCTCAAGAACATGCCATCGAAATACAAGTCGAACGCTGGACTGCGGAACATGGTGTTTCTGAACTCCGATCTTGTGACGCAGGATTACCTGATAGCTCTTGAAAGACGAGGTCTGACCAATCTGTCGGAGATAGTGATCAAGGACGGAGCAATCGACGGCACGACCAGATATCACAAAGTTCCCATCATTGACGTCCCGCTAATGCCCACGAATCTCGGATCAGACGGCGGAACCCCCGATGATTACGGAATCATTGGCGGCGGAGAATACACGGATGCCATGCTCATGCCGAAGAACAACCTCATCATCGGAATCCAGAGGGACATCAAAATCGAGCCTGAAAGAAGCGCGGCAGATCAATGTACATATTACTATTATTCATTGAAAGTTGGAGTGGCAATTGAGAACGTGAATGCAATCGTGTTCGCAAAATGCCTGACGCACAAATGTTAGCAATAGTCACTAATTTTGGAAGGCCGAGAGTTTTTCCCTCATGCAAGGGCAATCTGTGGCTCAACAGGATGATGCCTGTGGAAGTAAACGACCCGCTACTCCTCAAACAGCTTCAGAATTACAACAAGCGCAGGGACATACATCTGGAAATTAAGATTGTGGGAGAAAAGCCGAAAGCAGCCCCGGCTCCAGTTCAGACTCATGAGGCAATAACGAAGCCGGACTATTCGGGCTTCAAGGTTCAACAACTGCGTACTATGGCCGCAGTGATGGGAATCTCAGGGACTTTCAAAATGAGGAAAAAAGATTTAATTGAGAAATTGGAGGAAAAAGATGGGAAATGAATACCCTAAAGTAATGAATAACAAGACCGCTCATCAGCCTGAATTGACATGGCGCGATTTCCGCATGCACAATCTTCATATTCAGCACGATAAGATGTTGTATCTGAAAGACGTTGCCGACATAATCGACGCCCATAGACTCACGAATGATTTCTGCAATATTCCGGATACGACCTACAACTGGTATTTGAGCCAGACCCCGGCCGGTTCCGGAGCAGGGACAATCCAATGTTTGGGCATGGTGAATGGGGTTTTGAACATCCCGACCGAAGGCGATGACGGCGACAATGCGGAGCTGACCCAGCGCTGCGAATGCTGGCAGTTTGAGGACTGCTATCCTCTCTATGCCGAATTGAGGTTCTATATCGATGATGTGCTAGACACGGATTTCTGGTTCGGTTTCGTCACCGGACACAGTTGGCTCACACCCCCCGCCGATTATGCGGTTTTCCACAAGGATGACGGAGATGCCTATCTCGATTTCAGTAACACGGTTACCGGCGGAGCAGTCACAAACTCTTTGCAGATCATGTCTCTGGTGAAATGCACTTGGTATAGGCTGGGAATCCATTGGGACGGAGGCGACAACCTCAGATATTTCGTAATCGAGGACGGAGACTTTCCGCAGACCATTCTTGCAACTGGATTGCATAATACGAATATTCCGACGACCGTTCTTAATGTGGGATTCGGAATTCAGTCCGGTGAGGATGAGGTGAAGAATCTTTATGTAGATTACATCAAGTGCGCGCAGAAGAGGGTCATCTGATGATAAGAAGATATACAATTCCTAGAATAGCTCACTGTTCGAGCGGATGTTAAATATGGGGCTGTAGACCTTACGGCTTGCGGCCCCTACTCTATTTGTTTTCTATAAAGGAGTCTCCATGTCTGAATACTGTGGTGATTACATCTGTTCTGAGGATGTGGACAATTGGCCTGACGGAGCCGACAAAAAAGCGATAATCGATAAGGTTGAGCAGATAATTGATAAGGCCTGTCATACTCATTTCGGTGGCGAGGAATTTGACATTGAGATTAACGGCAATGATAAGAACCGGCTCTTCCTTCCGCTCAAGTTGGACATAATCACGGTCACGCATGTCTATGTCTCGTGCATCGAGATGCCCGTATCCTGGTACACGTGGGATAAGAATTCCGTGTTTCTTGATCCTTGCGTTCTTAGTGCCGGAGGTGCTTTCGGTCCGGAGCTTATACACAAGCTGGCAGCTGTCTATGAGGCTGGGATATTCCCTCGGGGCTATAACAACATCTTGATTCAGGGCACTTGTGGCGATGAAGGCGACGTGCCGGAGGCGATAAAGCAAGCGGCAATTATCCTTGCCAAGTGCGAGAACGATCCGACTCTCTATAATAATATTTCATACAAGAAATCTGAGAAGATAGGGGACTATTCCTATACCAATCTTGCTGGCTCACAGGATGAAATCCTGACAGGCATTCTTGAGGCCGACCAATTCCTTCGGCTTTATGTGAAGAAAAAACCGATAATAATGACGCCATGATAATGGAAGCAGTTAGCATTAAGGAATATTCGATTCGAGCGGACAAATACGTATCCAGATCCAATGGATTCAGCAACCGCTTCCTGAAGGACGTACTGCCTGACAACAGTTGGAAGGGCGAGGACTGCTATATCATAGGCGGTGGTCCGAGCCTCGAGAAGTTCGACTGGTCTCTGCTCAGGGGAAAGTTCACGATAGGAGTAAACCGGGCATTCGAGAAATTCGATCCGACAATCATATTCTCGATGGATACCAAGTATTTAATATCCATTCTGGAAGGGCTTTATGGCCAGGACGCCCTGGACAAGTTCAATCGATCCAAAGCATACAAGGTATGGCTCTGCACATATGTCTGCAAGCTGCCGCCAGAGATATTCGTGATCCCGGTTTATATCAATTTTTCCAGAGGATTCAAGGCGTTCCCGACGACTATGAGGGACGGTATAGGCCACGGCAACAATTCCGGCTACGGTGCATTGAACTTGGCTGTATGTCTAGGGGTGAAACGTATATTCCTTCTAGGATTCGACATGAAGCTCGATGGCAAAAAGACTCACTGGCATGACGGACATAAGAAGCCGATGAAGCCGGGCGTGCTGGAAAATTACAAGACTTATTTCAATCATGCCGCGAATGAGATCAAGAGAAAAACGGATATTGAGGTGATCAACCTGAATCCTGATTCGGCGCTTGATTGCTTCCCCAAAAAGGATTATCGCGAAGTTATGAGGCTTACGGTCAGCAATAAAAATATAAGAACCGTACCCGAAGATAAAAAATCGCCAGCCGAAGCCAGGGCTAAAAAGCCATCCGTTTCCAAAGATATTAAATCGAGAATTGGAAATAGTTTTGTAACAGCGATCACCCCCACGGGAGATAGGCCTCTGCCATTCGCCCTGTGTCAGAAATGGATGATGAATCAGACCTTGCAACCAGATCAATGGATAATTGTTGATGATGGGAAAACGCCGACAATGCCAATTGTTTCCGGGAGTAATATTTTCTACGTGAGAAGAAAGCCACAGCCTAGCGATCCACAATATACGCTTCTTCTTAATCTTAAAATGGCCTTGCCATTGATTAAAGGCAACAAAGTCATGATTATAGAGGATGATGAGTATTATGCTCCCAAATACATCGAGACTATGGCAGCTAGGCTCGATGAACATGAAATTGTCGGAATAGGCAAGAGTAAATATTACCATTTATTATCGGGGCATTATGCTCAAATAGGAAATGTACATCACGCCTCTTTTGCAGAGATGGCTTTCCGAAGTTCATTTCTACCTGAATTCATAAATTTTTTAGACGGAGGTCTTTATCTTGACATGAGAATCTGGAGAAGCATCAACAGGAATAGAACCTGCCTTTTCTTTGATGATGGCAAGTCAATATATGTCGGAATGAAAGGCATGCCAGGTCGTCATGGCATTGGTGGCGGACATGATATAAACCATAGAATATATCGAAACCAATTGCATGACTCATCAAGAGCAATGCTTAAAAAATGGATTCCAGATAATGACGATTATAAGATTTATATGGATATAATCAGCGGAAAGCTGACAGAAGAGAATTACAAATCAAAAATGAATTTATTATACAGCGTTAAAGATATTACTGGGATTACAGTATGCTATAATACGAAAGATTTAATAGCACGGGCTTATAATTCAGTCCGCAAATTTCATCCTAATATACCCATTATCATTATTGATGGCTCTGATTCTAATAATTCATGTGCTACTTATGTTAAAACTTTGGCTTCAAGCTTAACGATCGTTAAATCGCTTGGATATAATATCGGTCATGGTAGAGGTATGCATATGGGGATTGGATTGGTCAAGACAAAATATGCTTTGATTTTCGATTCCGATACTGAGATGTTGAAATCCCCTGTTAATCAAATGATGAAGATGATGGAGGAGGATACGTTCGGTGTTGGCTATATAGAAAAAACCGATTTTGGCGGATATGAATATGGAGTCAGGCCCCAACATACAAAACAAGGTTTGATGTTATACTTACATCCGTATTTTCAACTGATTAATATTAAAAATTATCATAAGTTCCATCCTTATGTTCATCACGGTGCGCCATGTCATTTAACTATGCTTGATATACATAACCGAGGTTTATCAAATAAAATATTAAAAAATTTCCCTAGTCTTGGTCATTCCGCTGGTAAAGGATTCAATTGGGAGGGGGTGCCGAGGGAATATATTCGTCATGACGTTCAAGGCACAAGAAAATATAGGGTTCAACATGGTTTACCTGCTATAGAAGGGGGTTGGATACATAAATTGAAAACAATCGCTTTTCTCACCCGTGTTCATCCTAATAGACCCAATATGCTAAAAATTTGCATCGATTCCATTAAAAAACAAACAAATGATGATTATATTCATATTCTCAGTAGAGATGATAAGACCGAAAATGGCTATGGCCGATTCATGGCAAATAAATCATTTGCCAAAATTTCACCTATTAATGTCCGATATGTCATGACTATTGACGATGATGATATGCTTATTGACCCAAATTTTGTTAAAATTTTCAAAGAAACCATCAATAAAAATAACCCAGAAATTGTCTTTTTCAAAGGCTATATTGGCGATCGTTTGTATCCTTGGCCAGGTTTTTGGAAAAAGGCTCCTGCCCGTGCACGAATAGCAAGCTTTTGTTTTGCCATCAGGCTGGATGTATGGAAAAAATATATTCATGAGTTTGGCAAAAAAGCTTGTGGAGATTTCAGCTTTATCTCTGCATGTTATAGAAATACAAAGAATCATGTTTGGCTCGATCGCATTGTTGCAAAAACGCAGAGAAAAGCAGGATTTGGGAGGGGAGAATATGAACATGCTTGATTTAATAGATATTATAATCCCGACTTATAATAATTCGGATTATACGATCCAATGCCTAAAAAGCATTAAAAAGAATACAGTTGTTCCATATCGAATAATATGGATAGATGATGGTTCAACAATGGCTGAATATCAAAGAGTTTTAATCGAATTAAAAGAGTGGGGAATTGATCATGTGGTATATAGAACAGAAAAAAATATAGGATTTGCTAAAGCTGTAAATGTTGGTATTAGACTTTCAGGATCGGATCCGATTGTTCTTTTGAATAACGATGTTGTGGTTACCAAAGGATGGTTGAGAAGATTGATATATGGTTTTGGAATCAACAAAAAAATCGGAATCATCGGAGCCATGACAAATAAATGTGGTTCTAATCAACAATATGAAAGACTTATGAGATATTTGAGACGTCCAGTTCCCAAAGAGCCTGAAAAATATTTTAGAGATTTAGATCCAGAAACGATTCCAGTCAATTCAAATATTTCATATTTTTGTACGGCTATAAGCAGAAAAGTTATAAATAAGATTGATCTTCTGGATGAAGATTTCATGAATGGTGGTGAAGACGATGATTATAATGACAGAGCCAGATTGGCTGGATTCAAGACAAACATAGCTCTTAATTGCTTTGTATGGCATGAACATGAGGCTACAAGAAGAAAAGTTTTAGACCAAAAAACAAGAAAAAGAAATCTGGATTTATATCTTAAAAAAAAGGCTGAAAGAAGAATATGAAGATATTGATTGCACTCTATGAACTTGAGAATTTCTTTGGAGGAGTGCAAACTTGGTCTATTACCATGTATCATGCATTGAAAAAACTAGGTCAAGACGTATATTTTTTCACTCATTCAAATAAAATAAATGAAAATTATAAGAGATTACCATTTGTCCGTAATGGGGATTTTGATCTGATCCTTTGTAATATAAATATAGTACTAAATGATATTAAGAATTTTAAAGGCAAGAAAGTCTTTATATCGCATGGCATATTGTCTAAGCTGGCTCAACCGATTAACGGAGCAGATATTTATATCGCCGTATCTGAAGAAACAGCACATGCTTGTGAAACTACTGGTTTTCATATTGATAAGATAATTAGAAATCCTATAGATTGCGATAGATTCTTTTTTTCGTCATGCCGTAAAGAACTAAAGACAATCGCTTTTTTTGATAGACGTAGGATATTTAGTTTTACAGATGAATTAAAGAATTACGGGTTTGAAGTTTTTGAAATAGGCTATCCCCCAATACTAAATCCAGAGGTAATAATAGCAAAAGCAGACCTCATCGTAGCTAGAGGCAGAGGAGCTTACGAAGCTATGGCAATGGGGAAAAATGTCATAATAAGTGGCAATGATAGTGGCCGATCCAATACAGAACTTATGGATGGCTTTGTTGATAATGAGATGTTTTTCAAGTTCAGACGAAATAATCTGAGTGGTCGCTATAATCGGATAACTATATCCTCAGTTGATATCTTTTTGAAAGAACTTGGAAAATATAATAATAAACAAGGATCATTAAATCGAAAACTAATTTTGAATCATAACAATAGCCAAATTATAGCAAAACAATTTATGGAACTAGCAAATTAACAGAGAAACAATGTGTCATATGAGCTGCCTTGAATTTGGGAAAAGAACTTTAAATCAAAAAGAGATTGAAGGGAAAAAAATTATTGAAGTTGGTTCGCTAAATGTAAATGGTAGTCTGAGAGATACGATTATAAAATATAATCCGGCTAACTATATCGGTATAGATATAATACAAGGTCCTGGAGTAGATGTAATATGTAAAGCTGAAAATATGGTAAAAAAGTTTGGGAAGAATAGCTTTGATGTAGTTGTCTCAACAGAGTTGCTTGAACATGTGAAAGACTGGAGAAAGGTGATACATAATATTAAGAACATCTGCAAACCAGATGGTATAATAAGCATAACCACTCGTTCATATGGTTACCTTTTTCATGAATATCCTAATGATTTCTGGAGGTATGAACTAGAAGATATGGAAAGAATATTTTCAGATTGTAATATAATAATTTTAGAGAAGGATAACTCGAATATTATCTCAAAAAGGAATAGGCCTGGTGTTTTCCTGAAAGTCAAGAAACCAACAAATTTCATCGAGAGAAATCTATCTGGAATATTATTGTATAATATTAATTCTAAAAAAAGGGTTAAATAAAATTGAAAGTCATAATAACTGGAATGGGTAGATCGGGAACGTCTCTAGTGACAGGTTTACTTCAAATGTGCGGTTTGTATTTGGGCAATAATTTACTTCTACCACGAAAGGATAACCCCAAAGGGTTTTTTGAGGATTTGGAATTTCTGGCTATAAACAGAGAGATGTTTGCATTGAATAGTAACGGAGGAGGTGGCGGGCAAAAGCCTCCGAAGGAAATAAAAGTTTTGCCAGATAAGCTTATAACCCAAATGAAGCAATTTATTGATAATTGGCCAAAAAATAAAATTGTTGGATGGAAAGACCCTAGAGCATGTATTACTATTAGAATATGGAAAAAATTTATAGAGCCTGAAAAACTTAAAGTTGTAATTGTTAGAAGACCATATTCTGAAATAGCTAACAGCCTTAATACAAGGCATAACATGAATAAAATAACTGGATTAAAATTATGCAAAATTTATTATCATGCAATTGATGAAAATCTTTCTGAAATCGATTATGTAAATACTTTCTATCATAATTATTTTAAAGATTGGATAAGAGAGCTTAAAATGGTATCGGATTTTATAGGCTTGGAAATTCCTAAAAATAAAATAGAAAGTTTTATTGATATTAAATTATGGCATAACAGGGGAAAATAAAATGTCATATAACAGCCTATTAATCAACAAAGTCGATTTGATAGATACGACCACAGTTCAATGGGGAGAGCCAAAGGAAACAGTAATAAGCGACGTAGTTTGCCGAATCATGTATACGAACAAGCTGATGCGGAACTATCAGGGAGAGGAAGTTCTGTCATTCGCAAAGCTGTTCTTCAAGCCGGCACAGACAATCAACCATATGATGAAGGTGCGGATAACTGACCCACAGGATGCAACAAAGACGATAGATCATCCGATTATCCAGATAACGAGACCACAGAATTCAACTGCGATTCACCATACGGAGGTCTGGATATCATAAGTAATTATTGACAAATTGACTAATTATGTGTAAATTTATATATAATGAATAGGATAGAATGCTATGACTATAATGCAAAAATTTTTGCTATTACATAATTGCTTCTATCCTAGATATTCTTGAAGACTAAGGTGAAAACTTAGCTTGTCACGCTTAGACGTTCAAAGCAATTAAAAAGCTTGAATGTTCCTTCCAAGCGTAGGAAATTCAAAATTAGAGAGATATGTTTATGGCTGATAAGACTGGATTTTCGGTTGACTTTTCGGATTTCGACAAGAAGTTCATGCGAATTGTCACTATTGCCATACCATCTGCTGGGGCCAGAGGATTGAAGAAATCAGCGGCATATTTGTTGAGGGATGCGATACTGGAGAGGCCGACCGTACCGAAGAAGAGCGGGAATCTGAGAAGGACCCAGAAAGTGGAGAAGCCGGAGCTTAAGCCCGATATATCGGTTGAGGCCGGTTTTGCCGCAGATTATGCTGCGGCTGTTCATGAGATGCCAAGCTCAAATGATTTTACGGAGCCTGGGAGTGGACCGAAATTCCTTGAGGCAAAGCTCATACGCAACAAAGAGAAATACATGAAGATAGCGGCAGATGAAATACTCGGTGAGTCGAAATGATAAAAGAGATAACGACCTATATCCAGAATCAGATTCCTTTGGACCCACTCATAACCTGGACTCCGCCTGCTCTGGTGATAGATGTCAATCTATTTCCCGGCCATATCCCGATAGAGAATATAGCGGGCACTAAAGTTCCCTCTGGCCTGACTAATCAGAGGTATGTCGCTGTGCTTGAGAATGCTGGTGGGGCAGTGGATAACCAACAGCCAGACATGGTGGACAAGGCGATTCAGATATACAACCAGGCAGACAGTTATTTCCGGGCCCGAAAAGACGCTATGGACATATACATGCTGCTGCATCGGGATGCGAACACATATGGGGCGGCGGGAATAAACCTGCCGGTGGTGGCCGGCGGTCCGCAATGGCTTGCTATGGTCATTGATGCCGTATCTGTACCGGCCCCGATCCAGAATCCCGATGCCAAAAAAAACTTCGTATTTTCAACGAATTTCATATTTAGAATGGAGAAGGCTAAATGTTAGCCTTTGATATAAAATTTTTTATGGAGGTAAAGAAAAATGCCAAAACTTGCAATTGGTGATAAGGGACCTGCAGAAATAATCTGGGATTATAGTGGAACACCAATAGCCCTGAGCCCTGTTCTCGGAATAGTAGAAGTGACAGGTGAAGATCATGTTAGCCCTGTCGAAGAGGAAAATTACGGCGATGCACCTGTCGATGCCGTATTCATGGGAACAGTTTTCGGACTTTCCGTGCCGATGACCCGCTCGACGCTCAAACAGCTTGAGAACAGTATCGCATATGATGTCTTGGGAAGCAGGGGCGGATCGAAAAATCAGATCATCACGCTCAATAACGTGGCCGGCTGCGCTATGTATGCGAATGCGAAAGATATTGTTATTACTCCTATGTGTAATAACGTCGTCGATCCGGATCCGGCATCTTGGATACATCTCTACAAATGCTATCCCTATCGCACGATCAGCTTGAATTGGGACAGAAGCACGCAGAGAGTTCATCTTGTGAAATATATGGTGTTCCCAAATCAGGACTCTGGATTCTGTGGCGAATATGGAACTGAGGGAATGGAATCAGGCTCGACTCCGATAACAGGGATATGCTGATGTCTAAAAAACTTATACTAAACACAACTAAAAGCCTATACAAGCCTCTTGAGATTGAAATCGATGGTAAGACATATTATTGCCAGAAGCTGACAAATGCCACGATCAACAAGATATTCAAGTACAGCAAAACAGCCGTTGAAGGCGACATCAACGCACCGTACGAACAAGCCCATTTCACATTCAATATTCCGATGAAAGTCCTGTACGAATTAGATATCACAGAAGTTAGAGACATCAACAACGAAATCATAGATGCAATGCTGCATCCCACAAAAATAGAATCAGATGCAGAAAAAAACGTGAAAGGGCCTGGAGACAAAAGCTAGCAATAATCGCCAGCGAGTTCCCGGGCCAGTTCCCAGGCTTGGAGCTTTACAATTTAGATTTTCGAGAGGAGGATTTCTGGATGCGAGAATCTGCAAAATGTCGGCTTCGAAAGCAGTTAGAGAATCCTTATCTCACAAAAGAGAGCAGAGAGAAACTGTTCTGGACTCTTAAGCTGATGAGTGCTGAGGAGAATTAATAATGGCAGGCGGTTTTTCAGCAGGTAGTATAGTATCAAAATTAGTCCTCACAAAGGATAAGTGGGATGCGTCTATCCGCAAGGTGAAAGAGGACCAAAAGTCTCTTGCTGGATTTGCAAGCAATAATTCCGCCGACTTCAAGAAAATGGGAATGGCAATGACAGTAGCAGGTGGAGTTATTGTCGGTGCTATAGGATTGATGGTTAAGAAGTATGCCACGGCGGGCGATGAGGTTCACAAGATGGCGCTTCGTACGGGATTTGCAACGGAGACGCTGTCAGAGCTAAAGTATGCGGCTGAGATAAGCGGGGGAAGCCTTACATCATTAGAGAAAGGCGTCAAAAAGATGTCGAAGTCCCTGACAGATGCAAGCATAGGGCTTGAGACTTATGTCCGGTCATTCGATCGCATAGGCTTATCCGTTGAGGATTTGATGGCATTATCACCCGAAGAACAATTCCTGAAGATAGCCGAAGGCATCGCGGCATTAGAAAGCCCAACCCTCCGAGCCGCCACAGCTCAGGAAATATTCGGAAGAGCCGGAACTGAACTCCTGCCTCTCTTTGCAGAGGGTGTTGATGGGATGGAGGCTTTACGACAAAAGGCCAAAGACTTAGGATATTCATTCGACCAGGAGGCGGCTGATGGCGCAGCTAGGCTTGTCGATGCACAAACAACGCTTAAAACGGCAATGTCAGGACTCGGAATATCAATCTCTCAGACTTTAGCCCCTGCTTTATCAGAACTTATTGAGGGATTAAGCGATACGGTCGCAAAGGTAAGTGATTGGATTAAGGAGCATCCGAAGCTAACAGGATTGATAACCAAGAGTATATTAGCATTAGGTGGCTTATTGACTGTTCTCGGGCCACTGACCATGATGCTTCCTGGACTTGTGAAAGGATTTGTTCTTCTGAAACTTTCATTTACTTCGATGCTCGGACCGATTGGATTGGTAACTGCTGGGCTTGCATTTATTACTGTTGAAAGCATAAAGTTAATTAATAATTTTAAAAGTTTATCCGCAACAATAGATGAATATTCTGATAAATCTGGTGAGAAAATTTCTTGGCTCGAGAAGACTTGGTTCAGCCTGAATGCCACTATAGACAAATTCACGAACGGAATCGGTGTATCAGAAATTGCCCTCAGAAAGATGAGAGAGGAAATATCGAGACTGAAACTTAAAGAAGAATATGAAAAAAATACAAAAGCACTTGCTAAACAGGGTAAAGCAACTTTTGAGGCATTAAAGCAAACGGAGGGATTTTCAAAAGCATCTGAATTTCTTAATAAACTGTTAGGAAAACAGAAAGAGAAAACAGAAGGAGTTACTGAAGCAACTGAAAAAGGAACTAAAGCATTTGAGGATCATGCAGATTCACTGAAGGCTCTTATAAGTCCCTATGCAGCTTTGGGGGGAGAAATAAATGCCGTTACTATTGCTTTAAGCGGAATAAAAATCCCAGAGGAATTACCTGATGAGTTGAAATCGACATATGACGGTCTTACTGGGATTGCAGGAGTTATTAAAGGTCCTCTGGGTCAAGCTATTCAAGGCGGAAAAGGGGATATCCTCGGATTCGGGATGACATTTGATACAACAATAGGAAAAATTAAAAAGAAAACAGAAGAAACTGCCAAAGGAATAGAATTAGATTGGTCAGATTGTTTCTCAATTCTTAGTGGAACATTTAACACGCTATCTGATGATTATGAAGGGGCTATGGGGCAATTGCTTTCTGCCAGCGGTTCGGCTTTTGATGCTGTTGGAACTTATTTTGATGATTTAGAGGAAGGATCGAAGGCTACTTTTTCAGGAATAGCCGGGGCTGTTGCTCCAATGTGCGGGCAAATTGGTGGAGCACTAGGGAAAATGATCAGTGGAGCAAAGAAGAGCTTTGCTGGACTAGGAAGCTCTATTGGAAGTGCTTTAGGAGGAATACTTGGACCGGTTGGAAAAGCAGTAGGCAGCGTACTCGGAGGACTTATTGGTGGATTGTTTAAAAAAGGGAAAACAGAGGGAGAGAAATTCAAGGAATTAGTTGATGGTTTAGCTGAATCTGTCTCTAAATGGGGTGAAATATCAGAATCCACTGCCGAATCTATAGCTAAAGATACAAAAGAAATGGAAGGCTTTGCTGCTGTTTCAAAGAATTATGCTGATGTATTGAAAGACGTAGGAATCACTCAGGAAAGCATCAATAGTCAATGGGAAAGGGCAATAGATATTATTAACCACGTAAATCAAGGCTATCTTAGTGCAGAAGACGGAGCAAATGCCTTAAGTGAGAGCTTTTCTCTATTACTTGATTCAGCGATAAAATTTGGGACTGAAGGCTCTACGGCGATGGTCAATTTCATTAACCAGGTCAAGGCCTCTGGATTGGAAATACAGGGAGTAACAGACTATATAAATGACCAATTAGGGGTTGTAGAAAGCGGCTCGATAAGTGCGGCTCAGGGGCTCGAGGCTATGGCTGGGGCTGTTGGAATAAACACTGAGGCTCTTGGACGGCTTGAAGGGCAAACCCTAGCTGTTTTCAATGCGATGATTGCCAACGGAGCTACGTATAGTGAGGCCGTAAATTCTCTGGGTGGAACGTTGGATGCGATAATTGCGAAACATGAAGAGCTGGGAACTGAGGCATCGGCTGGGATACAGGAACTTCTGAAAATTAGAGAAGTAACAGAAGCAAATAAAGGGCTATTTACGGCTATGGAAGGCAATCTGGCCGTGCTGAATGCTTTAGGAAATACTGGAAGTTTGACTCAAGAACTATTCAATGATGCTACGATAAGCGCTATAGATTATTATAATCAAATGCAAGACGCAGGATTGAATTCTAATCAGACTCTTGCTCAAATGGCCCCGACTCTTGAACGTTTGCGTTATCTGGCAAGAGAGCAGGGATTAGAAATTGATACTACTACTCAAGCTTTAATTAGGCAGGCTGAAGAACAGGGAATTTTAGGAGAAGAGCAACTATCTTTGCAGGATACTCTGATGGCAGGATTCGGTTCTATTATTGAAGCAGTCGGAGGAAAGATTCCTGATGCTTTTAGAAAAGCTATGGATAAAATGCATGACTTTGCTGATGATTCTGATGATGCTTTTGAGAGTGTTAAAAAGGGTGTTGGTGGCATACAGGATTCACTTGATGATTTAAAAGCTCCAGATTTGACTGTTGGTATTGGGGGTGATTTTAGCAAATTAAATAAAGAAATGAATAAATGGACTTCAAATGTACATATTCCAACCTTTCAAAGTGGTGGTCTTGTTCCAAAGACAGGGCTTGCATTGGTACATCAAGGTGAGTACGTAATTCCAAAGATTTCTATGCCATCATTCCCATCAATGAGCTTTCCAGAACCAAATTTTCAGCCGTTCTCAACATCTATGGGATCAATTAAAGAAAGAACGATTAATGACCGAGGAAAAACTGTTATGAATAATACAATAAATATTTATGCCCAAAAGCTTGATGATTATACGATTCATCAGGCAGGTGAAAAATTATTTCATGAGATTAAGTTCCAGGTAAAACGGATAGGCGGTGAAATATAATGGCTGCTATAAAATTAGGATTGACAGAAGGAAGTGCCATAACTTTACCTGTTTTGAGGTGGCTTGAAGGCAATAGACCCGACCTTCCAGTTTCTATCCATAAACAGATTGAAGAGGCCAGGATGTCGGATGGCAGTCCTAGGTGGGCAATTTATCCCAATTCCAAAAAAAGAGAATTTATCTGGGAACATGGATATTTATCAAAAACGGAGTTAGATCAGATTGAAATCTTGTTTGATTTAAACCAAATTCTAAAGTTTCAGAATAATAATGAAGATGCCGCCTGGTACGATGTCGTCATGATTTCTTTTGATTATAATCCTGTGCGAACAGATATTCTTCAGCTTAAACGATATTCATGCAGAATCATTTTGAAAGAAGCTTAGATATATCTTAGGAGGCCAAAATGGCTGAATGTGTATGTAACGAAATATTCGATGATGGTATAAATATAACCCGTGATGACGGACAGCCGACATATAGAGGGAGAGCTGCACCTGGATATGGTACGGATGCGGCGAAATGGCAGGTTGTAAAATTCTTCTATAGTGCTGCTAATGCGCAAGTGAAAAAAATTTATGCGAATGGGGATGCTGGATTTGTTCATGTATATGACGGCCGTGCTGGTTTCACTTATACTTGGACTGGGTCATAAGGAGAGAGAAATGAGAAAATTATTTTCATTATTATTTTCACTATTAATTATAGTCAGCGTCGGATTTTCTCAAGGTAAATGGAAATACAATCCATATACAGATAATAGAGACTATTACGTTGAGGGATTAAGTCTTACTACGGCCGCCTCTGGAGACATTATCTATTATAATGGAACAATCTGGACTAGGCTTGCTAAAGGTGATAATGACCAGGTTTTGACATTGGCAGCAGGTATTCCCTCATGGGCTGCTGCTGGAGGAGCGGATGCTTTTACTGTCAAAGTTGACGCAGGGGCGACCGCTGGCTATTTTGGAGTAGCTGGTGGCGATGGTATATTTCGTTTTACCGCAAACCATTTTACGATGGCTGATGGAGGGGATTTCGTCACCCTGAGCCTTGCTGACCATGCCACAGCTAGAGCTGCTTTGGGTTTGGCTATTGGCACGAATGTAGTGGCATGGGATGCAGACTTAGATACCTATGCGGGAATTACACCATCGGCGAATATTCAATCATATTTGGGGGCGGCTGATTATGCCGCTATGCGAACTCAGTTGGGTCTTGTGATAGGAACAAATGTACTTGCAGAAAAGACAATTGGAATTGCTGATAATAATTTACTTGAAATAGATGATGCAGGAAATGCGGCAGATAATGAGTATGCAAGGTTCACAGCCAATGGTTTGGAGGGAAGAACAACCGCAAATGTGTTGTCAGATATTGGTGCTCAAGCCTCTGATGCCAGCCTAACAAGCATAGCTGGGCTTACTTATGTGTCTGGTAGTTTCATAGCCTTAACTGCTGAGGATACTTATGCAGTCAGAACCTATGCACAAACTTTATCGGACATTGGCGGGCAAGCAAGCGATGCAGGGTTAACAAGCCTGGCTGGTCTTGTCTATGCTTCTGATAGTTTTATCAAAGTTACTGCCGAGGATACCTATGCCATTCGGACTCTTGCAGAAACAGCGAGTGACCTGGAAGCTTCCATTGAACCAACGATAGATACATTAGCCAATCTGGCTTCTATCCAGGGACATACTTTTACTCTTGCTGGCGATTTTGTAACCCAGAATAACAATGTGACCATCAATGCCGTGGATGCAGCCAGGGTTTTTACCCTAACTGAGGATTTTACTGTTGGCGATGGGAATGCTGGCACGCTCACCTATTCAGGAGCAAGCAAGACGCTCACGGTTGCTGATGATTGCACGGTAAACCAGAATTTACGTACTACGGATGATGTTCAATTCAAAGATGTTTACCATACTGATTTTCAGGGTATGGATTTGGTTGATAATGGCAATGGTGGAGCGTCTAAAACAATAGGCTGGGGAGAAGGCAATCTACAAAAAATAACATTAGATAATGCAGGAGTGGATATAACTTTTACAGAGCCAGCGCATCCTGGACCCTGTCTTTTGCTGATTTATCAGGATGCTACAGGAAGCAGAACGATTGATTGGGAACATGAAATAAGTCCTCTCTGGCCAGGGAATGTAGAGCCGACCTTGACCACAACAGCAAATGCATTCGATGCTATTGCTTTTTGGTATATCGGAGGAACGACTTATATAGGACTTTTTAATGGCGATTTTAAATAAATAGAGAGCGGGAGAGAAGCCACAACTTCCCTCCCTAACCTTTGAACGGAGGCTAGGCATGACGGCAAAGCGACCATTATCAGAGGCTTTCTTAATTCTAAGCCTTTTTGCAATATTATTACTAGGATTTTCTTCTCCTGGATTTTCTACTATCTATTATGTGAATTCTGCTGCCGATGCAGGTGGTGATGGCACAACCCAGGAATTGACTGGAGAACACTGTGCTTTCAAGACTATTGCCCAGGTGAATGCAATCTCTCCTGCGGCTGGTGATTCCGTTTTATTTAACAAGGGTAATACTTGGCGTGAGCAACTGACCGTTCCTACCTCTGGTTCTGATGGCAGTCCTATTACTTTTGGGGCTTATGGAGAAGGTGCTGACCCGATTATTAACGGGAGTGATTTAATAACTCCTGGAACTTCATGGACAGAACGCGTAGAAGATGAAGACTATACAGTTACCTCGCAGTCTACAACTGTGGCTTCTGATAGGTGGTTTAGAGTTAGAATTAATGCTGTTAGGTTTGCTGGTAATGGTTCAGCAATAAGGGTAAAAGTAAAAAGCCACAGTACTACAGGAACAGTAATTGTGGGGTGTTCAGTTGGTGAACGAAGTGGAGCAACCACAGATTTTTCAGAAGTCCCAACAAGACTTACTTTTGATAGTAGTGATGGTGTTACATTAGACGCAGCCGAAGAAAAGTGGACTGACTGGAGTGATTATGATTGGACGACCACAAATAATCATCTTGTTCATATTAATATTGATGATACAGCAGGAACTCTCTATTATGCCTTTGAGGGCACTGCTTATGATGGGACATATATTGGACAAAATCAGGGCGACCAGACTATGGTTCAAGATGTTACCGATGATGCTGATTCTGCTCACCATTATATAATTACGAGTATTGAAATTAAAACGACAAATGTTTGGGAGGCAACACAGGCAACAGAAACAAAGTCTGTATATTTTAATAGTACGAGGGGAACTAAGGTAGCATCAATAGTGGCTTGTAATAGTGCGAATGAATGGTATTGGGCATCTAATGTACTTTATGTTTACTCTACTTCTGACCCCGATACAGCGTATACGAGTCCTGGCATTGAGGTGACAACAGAATCCAGGAAAGATGGCGTTGCACTCAATGAGAAAGATTATATAACTATGGATGGGTTAACAATCGAGAAAATTGAGAGGTGGGGAATAGATGGGCATGGTGATGCAATAGAAACTGGTTGTGATTATATAACCATCCAAAATTGTACTATTCAGCATGCTGGCCCAGGAACAGCAGGAGAAGATGCCGTTGGAATATTCTTAGGTCGCTTTGCAACCAACTGGCTTATAGATACTTGTATTATGGATGATATAGAGGAGTTTAATGAGACAGGCACTCATGCTGGTGCTGGTATATATATAGGAGCAGCATATGATAGCAGGTCGTGGCCTGCAACAGATAATATAGTTCGGAATTGTACTATTTCTAATGTGAATACTGGTATCACTATGAAATATGCCTCTATTGATAACATTATAAAAAACAATAATATTTCTCACTTTTCAAACTACGGAATTAGGGATGTTGGAACTGAAACTGATGGGAATATTATTCGATATAATTATTTAGATGGAAGCGATTTAATAGAAAATTCTTGTATCGAGACATTTAATCATGCACAAATCTATTATAATATCTTAACAAATTTTGCTCAATATGGGATATTTATTCAGGCTGTATCTGGGGCGGAAGAAAATAATATGGATAGCGGAGACAATAATACAATTTACAACAATGATTTATATTCAGACAAAGCTAGTGCTTGTGGAATTATATTTTGGAACGATGGTGTTCCAACGTCACAAGGGAATATAGTCAAAAATAATATCTTGTCTGGAGAAATTTTTAGGGGATATTGGATTAAGGATAAAGATGATTTAGGCTCCGGAAATACCTTTGATTATAATTGTTATTATGATTCTGATAGCGATTTTACTTTCTATGTTGAAGATGATGGTGGTTATAAAACATTTGCAGAATGGAAAATCTATGCTGGTGTAAGCGAGACTAACAGCCAAGAATCTGACCCCCTCATGATTGACCCTGCTAATGATAACTTCAAGCTCAACCCTCATTCTCCCTGTGTCAACGCTGGGACAGACGTATCTCTGACAGATGATTATGAGGGGCTGAAGATTCGGCACGCTCCAGATATCGGAGCGCATGAAAATCAGGCAAATGTGCTGTTCTTCTCATGGTTTCTAAGAGACTTTCTAGGAGTGAACAAATAATGCAGAGCCTATATCCTCTTGTTACGGCTGATTTCACAGCGAAAGCCCATCAGCCTGTAAACAAGCTAGAGCTGTTCATAGAGTGCTGTGCTTATGACCTCTGCGATTTCTATGGCAAGAACTATCTCATAGAGGCTTATTATTCGAGCGGACAGCGTGAGCTTTCATATTGCCCTGTAGCGGCTGAATTTACAGCCATTATCGACGCCACAGACGGGCTTCTGCATCCGAAGAATACCGACAGCCCATTCTACAGCTATCTCAAGGTCGGGAGAAAGATAATATTCCATACTGGTTTCAAGAAGGATGGGATTGACTATCTCTGGCAGTGGTTTGAGGGGATAATATCGGATGTTCAGATAAATAATAGTGCAAATCAAATCACTATCAGAGGCTTCGATTATACTCAATACTTGACCGAAGTCAAGCTCAAGAGTCCTGATAATTACTGGGGAGCTGTTAAAAATACCGTAACGGTTGCAGACCAGGCCGATTATGATTTGTCAGGTTTAGGATGCAATGGGGCGTACATAGCATATTTGGACGGTGTGCAGATATATAATGGGGATACCTGGATTTACGATGAGGGCACGGAAAAATTCTGGTTTCTTCCAAGTAGCATACCAGTAGCAAATGATATTCCACTAATCATCTATTATTATACGACTCAGGTGCCTGAAAATGTGGTTGCGGATTTGCTTGTTACTGCTGGTCTGTACCCGACTCAAGCAGCCGCCCTTGCGAATATGGATTATACAGCGACGGGGGTTGATGATGATATAGACAGGGTGAGATTCAATACCGGAGTAAGCGTTCTCTATGCCATTCAGAAGATATGCGAGAGAATCGACTATGAATTCTATTTTAAGCACGATGGCACACCCGTATTTAAGCCGATTGCGACCGTGGGGGCTTCGTCTTTCACATTTGGGAAAGAACTGGTAGGCACATTTGATTATATCGAAAATATCGATGAGGTGAGAAATCATATCATAATAGAGGGTGAGGAATACTCGATATATGATGAGCTGTACCGCATTCTCGACGGCACAGAGATTATGTATACTCTTGATGACATACCAGATGGCGACCCAGTAACAGGCTATGGCAGAATGAAGATGACAAGCATTACGGCTGGCAAGATTATCATAGCAGGATGTCAGGCTGAAGTTACAAACCAGATGTTCACTACTCCAGAAGCTAGGAATAATGTCGAAGCCTGGAAACATGCAGGTGATGTCACACTCATTGATGGCGGGAATATTTATACGGGAACAGTCATTTTAGACAAGCTTTCCACAAGCAGAAGCCCCAACCTCCTGAAGTCCAAGTACTCTGATTTTCAGTCATTTGAGGATGAGGGTTCGCTTGGTTATGTTGAACGTGGCACAGCAAAATGTGATACTGCTGATTTTTATATTGGAGATAGATGTCTTCGGATGGTTGCTACCGATACTGATAATTATGTTTATCTTGCCCTAAATATAGATGACTATAATATTCGATTAAAACCGTCCACAAAATATATTGTTTCTTTCTATGCAAAAGCTGATGCAGGCACTCCTCAAGTTAGAGGGTTTATTAAACAAGATGATACGACCCAGAAAATTCCTGCACTTCAGTTTATTACAACTTCTTGGGTTAGATATAAATTTATCATAGAAACTGATGCGGGACTTACTGATTCAGGGCTTTTAGGGATAGGCAACTATACTGATGGAGCAACTGTCTGGTTTGATGCCATCCAGGTAGAGGAAGCATCGGCTGCCGCCAGTCCAGAGGCAAGCCCTTATAAACCATCAGGAACAGTAGAGATTCATGGAGGACAGATTGAGGCCAGAACAATAGTAGCTAATGATGCGATAGTTTTGAATTCTATAACGGTAGGTGAGGTTGATTTTGACGCTCAGTTATTCACTAGCGGAACTGAAAAAACTAACATTGAAAACTGGATAAAGGCTGACCATCCGACTTATATTGATGGTGAGAGAATATATACCAGAACAATAGCAGCCGATAGGATAATAGCTAATAGTCTAACAGTAGGAGAGATTGATTTTGGTGCGCAGTTATTCACTGATGGGGATGCGAAGACTGATATTGAGGCTTGGAGACATGCATCGAATTTAACGTTAATAGATGGGGGGAATATATATACGGGGACAATAACTACGGGCAAATTATCTTTCACTCCCTATGTAATAGGAACTAATACCCTTGATAATATAGCGAATGGAACTACCTATGGTAGGGTTCTAAATGCTGATATGTCAGCAGGGCATATTTTACTCTCTTCTACCGTTGGTAATCTTGATGACATTGCAAACGGGGCAACCTATGGAAAGGTAGCCCTCACTGGTATTACTGCTGGCAAAATTATAGTAGCTGGGCTAGATTCTGGCGTCACCGCTAGGATGTTCCTGGACTCTGCGACCAAGACAAATATCGAAGCCTGGAGGCATGCCTCTGATGTTACTCTGATTGATGGGGGGGATATCTATGCTGATTCAATTTTATTAGGCAGTATTAAAAGCGATGCTTTCTCCTCTCTGGCAAATCGAAATCTCATAAAGAATAGTGCTTTTGATAGGGATGCAAGTTTGACAGAAGAACCAACTTTTTGGGATCTAACCTCTTGGGGAACTTTTTTGTATCACATGACTTATTCCGCAGGAGAGGGAAATAAAAAGTATCCTTGGGATTTTGTTTATTATGTGTATCAAGAGGCAGTAAATAATGATGGGGCTGGTCATGTAGTTTTGATTGGCTCTGAATTCATTCCAATCGATAGAGATAAACCATATACCTTGAGTCTTTGGATTAAAAAATATACGGGTGTAATAAAATGGTATTTAGGTTTGAATTTTTATGATTCTGATAAAGTTGCCTGTGCTCCAGCTGATGCTGCTTATCCTGCAAGCATGAACGCCATCACAGATACCCCAAACACCTATACTCATTATTCGGGAACTTTCGGGCCAAATGCCGACGATTACGATGTGGCTTTCCCAGCAGATTGTAGATATGTGAAAATCAGATTTTTCCCTATATATAATCCTGCAGCAGGTCAAATTGCTTCCTCAATGGCAACGGGACTCCAGTTTGAGCCAGGAGACCATGTAACGGATTGGAAGCCTCATATGATTCCAGAGGACTGGGTACATGCAAGTGATGTAACTATGATAGATGGCGGGGATATTTATACAGGAACAGTCATTTTGGACAAGCTTTCCACAAGCAGAAATCCCAACCTTATCAAATCTAAATATTCTGATTTCCAGTCATTCGAGGATGAAGATAATATAGGAAGTGGTGTTCCGACTGGTACGGCAAAATGTGATACGACAGCTTTTTATGTTGGTGATAGATGCCTCAAAATGATTGCTGCTGCTGCTGGAGATAATTATGCTTTTTTAGGAACAGCAGTCAATGATTATAATATTCGATTAAAACCATCAACAAAATACATTGTTTCTTTCTATGCGGCTGGCGCTCCTGGAACACCTTCAGTTGTTCCGTGGATTAGACAAGATAATGGGGTTGATAAATCCCCAGGTGCTTCTCAAACAGTAACTGGCGCATGGATTAGACACGAATTTATTATTACTACGGATAGCAATTTAACACAATCAGGAATTCTTGTAATCTATAATATGACAGCTAGTGCGACTGCTTGGTTTGATGCCATCCAGGTAGAGGAAGCATCGGCTGCCGCCAGTCCAGAGGCAAGCCCTTATAAACCATCAGGAACAGTAGAGATTCATGGAGGACAGATTGAGGCGGAGACGCTCCTGGTTGATAGGTTGGTTGTGGGTTCGGATGCAAATACTGAGGATACACTTGACGTTTATCAGGGTGAGGGTGATACACAGATATTCAGATTAAGGTCAACTTCGATAAACCATCAAATTACGCAGGGTGGCGGCCTGGGTTACGATTGGGGAACTTATACGGATTGTTATTTCTATATGCGGAAAGAAAACGCCGCTCAAGGTGGTATGCACTGTGCTTCTTTTACGGAAGCTTCTCATGATATATCCTATCAGCTCTATGCAATATATGGAACTGGTAATAAGGCTAAAACTAGCGCCGCAACGGGTGCTATCAACTTGGCTGGATTGAGAGGCAACCCAACTGATGGCGGTACATATCCACATGGTTATCAGGATTGTGAAGAAGATGATAATATTTTTTGCCTTAAAACCATGCCTGCTGGTGGCAGCTATCAAGCTGTTTTCATAGTTGACGAGAAGGGCGACATCTATTTTGATGGAGCGGTAAAGCCTGCTTTTCAGGATGAGGATGACATCGAGTTGGTAAAGGAATTGGAGGATATCTTGAGTAGTAGAATCTCAAAGGCTGAAATGAAACAGAAGGATGTCTTCAAAAAGCATAAAATCGTTCATGTCAATGAAGTGGATGAAATAGAACATGGAAAAGAAGGGAAGCTTATAAAAACGGGGGGGAAAAGATTAGATAGGTTCATATCGAGTAAAAAATTAAACATGCTTTTAATTGGTAGCATAAGACAATTGAATGAAAAGATAGAAAAACTTGAGGCTAAGATATGAAAAAGTCATTAATGACATTTTTAGCTGTTATAATAATCATAGGGATTATTCTATTTGGTCAAAAAGTTAACCCTATAAAATTTAAACCTATCCCTATTTTCCCTCTACTTAGAACGTCTAGTACCGCTTCAATAATATCAGGTAAAGTACCATTAGAAGTTAAGTTTGAAGGATTGGCAACTGGTGGAGTTTCTCCGTATTATTATGGTTGGGACTTTGATGATGGCAGCTTTTCCCCTAA
>Ga0265596_1000150_pt1 | contig 46533 bp, 40 predicted proteins | sample saktaG_FD_190143 | JGI IMG/M metagenome (GOLD analysis project Ga0265596, IMG submission 190143) | Saline water microbial communities from Sakinaw Lake, British Columbia, Canada - sak_2013_06_06_60m | ecosystem: Environmental > Aquatic > Non-marine Saline and Alkaline > Saline ...
CCTTCATTAGGCAAGACTACCGCACTCTGAATAATTGTGGGATAGATTCCTCCCAGTAAGATAGAGACACCAACCAACACCGCCAATCCCAAAGCTGGTAATTTCCAATTTTCTTTCCTTGCAGTTACAAAAAACAGTGCTGCGCAAACCAAAGCTAAAACCATTAAAACCCTCAAAGCAAATAGAGTGGCATGAATTTCTGTATAACCTGCTCCAAAAATAACCCCCCGAGTAGAGTAGAGAATCTTAAAGGCATTTAACCAATACTGCCAGGATTTTAAAATTAATATGAAACCGATAAGTAAGGAAAGATGTACCTTAACCGGGGTTTCAATAATAAGTTTTTTATATTCATATTTTACCGCCCTTTTAACAATATAAATAGCAGCTACTACAACAGCAATGATGCTAAGAGCAAAGGATAACCAGTTTCTGACGAATTCCCAGAAAGGCAGACTAAACATATAAAAACCGATATCCTTATTAAAGATAGGGTCAGTTATCCCAAATGAAGTTCTGTTTAAATAAATCAGAATCTTTTCCCAACTAGAGCTTTCGGAAAATCCCATAAAGAGCGCAATAATCAGGGAAAACCATAAAACAAATTTTTTATTTACCTGAATATTTTGTAGACTTTTAAATAGTTGAATCTCCGGTCTTTCAAACTCATCCTGGCCTATTTCCACCTGAAACTCCGGAGCAAAACGTCGAGCAAAAGAAAGATTTATAAAAGACAATATAAAAAATGCTGCGGCAAAAAACAGCATAACTACCCCTTTAGTTAGTAGTATCTTCCAAAAAACAGTAACATATTGTACTGACTTAAACCATATTAGATCAATATAAATTGAGGCAACCGCGCCCACAATTATTGCCACTAATAAGATTATGCCAATAATTATCCATTTCAAATTCTTTGCTTTATCAGCCATCTCTTTCCTCCAATTTTTATTTTTTATATCTTTATTATATCATCCTATACCAGTAATGCAATAAATAAAAAAGTTGCCAAAAGGTGCCTGGCACCTTTTGGTAACTTTTTAAAATAAATCCTTATAACTTTTAAGTTTAAAAAGAGATTCTGTGTTTTTTATTGCCTTTACTATTGCCCGAGCCATTACTTCTGCTGCAATTGCCCCCACTACATTCGCTCCTGCCTCTACCTCACCGGTGGCCATACAAAAGATAGCATCTCCGTCAAACATTGTATGAGCGGGGCTTATAGTTCGGGCATATCCATCCTGAGCCATCATCGCTACTTTGGTGGCCCCGGCCTTGGTTAGCTTTGCATTAGTAGCTATAACTCCTATAGTAGTATTTTTTGAAAAATTATCTTTGGTCTTTTGAGGGAAATTTCTTAAAAAAGACATGGTATTGGCAAAATCTTTTCTGTCCTCACTTAAGACCCCGGCAATAATTTCTCCGTTTTCCGGATCAATTACATCTCCCAGACAATTCACAGCTACAATTGCCCCTATAATCAATTCTTGAGATTTAAAACTGGCAGTACCTAAGCCGCTCTTCATACAGCGAAGCCCACCAAATATCTTCCCTACTGTTGCCCCGGTCCCGGCTCCAATGTTCCCCTGCCTGATTTCCACATCAGAAGCCTTAAGACAGGCGTCATAGCCCATCCTGGCATCTGGTCTTATCCGGTAATCACCTACGTCTAAATCAAAGAGGACTGCCCCTGGAACAATAGGAACCTTGGTTAAGACTACATCGAAACCTATTCCTCTTTCTTCTAAATATTTCATCACCCCTGATGCTCCATCGAGTCCAAAGGCACTACCTCCGCTAAGATAGATAGCGTGGGCTTTATCTACCAGATTTACCGGGTTTAAAAGGTCTGTTTCTCGCGTGCCCGGAGCTCCTCCTCGCACATCAACTCCTGTTGTTGCTCCCTTCCCACAGATAACTACCGTACAGCCGGTCCCAGCCTTTAAATCCTGACTGTGCCCCACTTTTATTCCCGGCACATCAATAATGGCATCTTTTAAAACTCTCGGATTTTCCTTATCGTTCATCTCTCCTACTCCTTGCTTATAAAATTTTTTTACCTGGGATGCTTAAATCAATCTAATGGCAAATTCTGGGCATACCGGATTGCAATACCCACACAAAATACATAACTTATGGTCAACCACTGCTTTTCCATTTTCTAAAGTTAAGGCATTATTGGGGCAGGTCTTAACACAGGTGCCGCAACCTATACAAAAACGCGAAATAAATAATCTCTTGCTGGGTTTTATTTTTTGAGACAACAACTCCTGAGGAATTTTTTCATCATTAAATATTCTTAAATTTAGTTCTAATTCTTCTTGATTAACCATACCAACTGCTATGGAACTAATACCTTTAATATTTCTTACAAAATTAAAAGATTCTTCTAATTGATCAATCAAATGTCCTCCGGCTAAGGCTTTCATAGCATATAAGCCTTTCCCCGCCTTATGTGCCTCCGAGATGGCTTTAACCATATCATCAACACTGCCATTAACAATACCCATTCCGAGTTTATTAATGATAGGAAATATAATAGCGATCTCCTTAATTTCTGCCGCTCGTCTAACTATTCCAACCGCATGAGTGGAAATTCCGATTGCCCGAATAATTCCCTTTGTTTTATAATCCTGCAAACATTGAAATGCTCCTGCTCTTTCTTCAAAAACTGAAGGGGTAACCCTGGCGGCATGCAAAAGAAAAATATCTATATAAGTACGTCCCAGGGATTCAAGCGCATCTTTTATGCTCTGTTCCATCTTTTTATATGTTTTTGCACTTGATTTGGTGGCAATAATTACTTCATTATTATAACCTTCCAGAGCTTTTTTAATGTGAGGATAAGTTTTATAAGCTTCTGCTGTATCAATAAAATTAATATCCCTCTCCAAAGCAGCACGAATAAGTTTTGCCCCCTCTTCCACAGAAATATTTGCCTGTAGGGGCCCTATGGGCAACGCACCAAAACACATCTCGGTTACTTTGATTCCCGTTTTTCCCAAAGAGTATTTTTTCATATTTTATAAATTCCTTTCTTAAAAATTAAACAAAGCAGTTTTTTAAATTCTAATTTGCTAAAAGTATTAAAAAATATCAATATTTTTTATTTTCTTAATATTTTTACAACTTTTTTTAAAGTATCATCTGTACCAACATTTCCCGGAAAAATAATGTAAGGTAACCCTGGGAAACGACTTTCAGAACCTAATTTCCACACAGGAATTCCTGGTTGAATTTGCCCCATTACCATTGCCCTTCTTACATTAAGACCTTTTACTCCAATATCACTGGAAGTAATTCCTCCCTTTGCCACAAGAAAACCTGGTCTTATTTTAAGTGCTTGAATTACTTTGACTAAACCATTTGAAATACGAGATGAAAAAATAAGGTCTTTATCATTATTTTGATCTTGAGAATTGCTTCTATAATACTCCCGTGAAGTATAAATACAAACATCCTTTTCGAAATTAAATCCTTTTTTAACTTCAGATGCGACTCTGTCGACCTCCGCCCTTAAGCATTCTTGAGTTTTTACTTGACTAACATCCCACTCTACCCAAATTAGATTAGAAAGTTCAGCTAACTTTTTCATTTGTCGTGTAGTTTTTTGTACATATGAACCGATAATTATTAAACCTGGCATAGATGGTTTTCCCTTTGGATACAAAGTTTCTTTAGTTAAAAGAGGTTTCGGGTTGATTCCGCCAATTACCTGTACAAAAGAAGCTGCGGTCCGGAAAAGATAATTTTTTCCTTTGTTTATACTTTCCGATAAAGCTATTAAAAATACTTTTAAATCAGTATATTTTACAGCATTTACAATTACCTTGTTAAAGTTTTTTATTTTTAAAAGTTTATGTAGTATTCCCTCTATATCTTTTTCCCTTAACATTTTTAATGAAATACTAATAACTTGACCTGCAGGATATTGTCCAGCAGTCTTTTCTTCTATCCATTCCTTTAAATTTGAAGACTTGTAACCAAATACACTATCTCGGGCAAATTCTGTCTGACCTATCGGCACCAATACGTCCCCTTCTTTAATGTAATGAATATCATTAAAAGTAAATCTTCCTCCTTCTAAAAAAAAAGGAATAATTATCTCTCCATCTATTTTTTCATCCTTTGTTAATTCATTGTAAATTGTTTTATTTTCAAGTGGATAATGACCCCTAAGGGTAGAATCGCTCCGAGAGATAAGTAAAAACTTTTTTCCCTCCTCTAAAGCAACCAGTTTTAAGTCCCTTGCTAATTGTTTATGGAGTCTTTGGGTTTCAACAGAAGTTAAAGCCCGCGAGTTAGTAAGAATGTATATTAGCTTATGCTTGTCTACCATTATCTGCCTTAAGGTAGAGAAATCCCAGGAAGTATAAACTGGGATAGAGTGTACTGTCTGTATTCCGGTGGGGTCATCATCTAAAACAATAATTTTTCTCTTTATTTTGTCTACTGCACTTAACCATTCCTTATTTATTTTATTTTCGGGAATAGCAGGAGAAAGTTTTTTAACAAAATCATTCCAATCTAAACTTTTTTCGTTCATTCATTTTAAACCTAATTTTTATATTATAAATTACCTCTATAAAAATAATTCTTTAGGTAACAATAGTAATTAATTTTATTAATCATCTATGATGATAGTTTTACGCTTAACTTGAGGATCTTTAAATTTGTCTTTAGCATCAGTTAATTTTGAGGAAATACTCCAAACAATTGCCCCTTCCGGACCAGCCTGAAACCAGTGCCAGGTATTTGGTAAAATTGTATACTGATCACCAGGATGTATAACAATTTCATGCCAGATATCAATATATTTTTTTCTATGTAGGGGGGGATTTGATTTTGGATTGCTGGTTATACTTCCGGGAACTAATAAATAAAATTCTCCCCATTGACCCCTAATAACTTCAGTTTTACCGGGAAATCTTTCTTTTTCCAAAGGGGGATGTTTATGTTCAGGGAAAAACTGGTTTGGTTTTAGAATAAGAAGTTTTGCCCCAACCCACTCCGTACTAAATAGAGAGAGGATATGAAGACCGGTAATATTAAATTCATTCAAATCGAGATCTGCAATTTCAATAGAATTAATTTCTTTATTTTTAACAATAAAGCCTGAATCTTTTACAAAATTCCACGCCCAATCGCAAGCTTTTTTCCACTCGCTTCTCCTAATCATATAGTACTTTCCTTTTTTTCTAAAATTAATAATAAAACAATAAAAATTTATATATTATTTCGTGGAATATAGTAGTCGTTAGAACATTTATAACTTCTAATCATATTTTAAATGTTTAATTTTTAAAACTTCTCTTGATTTTAAGTGGTGTGAAGTAATTAGTTCTTGTGCTTTTTGACCATTCCGTTCCATTATTGCCTTTATAATTTCAAGATGTTCTGAAAGGGTTTCTTCCGGAGGTCTTATCAGACCTTTTTGATAACTTTTCATAACAAAATTAAAATTTTTATTAAAATCTATTATTATAGAATTCCCGCATAGCTCTATAATTTTTTCATGAAACTTCTGGTCTGCTTTTAAATAGTGTTTAACCTCTTCTTCATTCAATGGAAGTATAAATTTATTAAAGATATTATCAAATTCATTTAACTTCTTATCGGAAAGCTCATTAATACACAATCTGATTGCTATTCCTTCAAGTCCTGCCCTAACAGCAAAAAATTCTTTTAAATCTTCAAAAGTTAATTTTTTTACAAAATATCCAGATCTATTTATTTTATCAATAAATTTCTCTCCGGCAAGTCGATTTACCACTTCATTAACGGGGGTAATACTTACTCCTAAAATATTGGCAAGTTCTACCTTGTTAATTTTTTCTCCGGGGATGAGTGCCCCATCAAGAATCATTTGTTTAACTTTTTCATAAACTAAATCAACTAAATGATCATTTTTAATTTTAACCATACATCCTACCTAACCTTTTCTACTTTTTGTCTCTGTTAAAAATTTTTCCTTTATTCTCCCTTTTGCGTCAATAAGATGAGAAAACATCATCTTATCTGCAAGATCTACATTGTGCTCTTTAATTGCATCATATATTTTGATATGTTCTTCTAAACTTTGACGAGGGTCCTTTAATAAACCTTCAAGGTTACTTAAAATAATTATATTGTAGGAAGAAATCATTTTAAATAGTAAATCGTTTTTACTCATTTTCATTATGGCCGTGTGAAAATCATAATCAATTTTGCTTAAATGTTTTGAAGAATATTGTGATATATTTTTTTTAAAATTATCTAATATTTTATTTAACTGCCTTATCTCATATTCCGTGGCATGTTTAGCTGCTTCATGTGCACCCAAGGGTTCGAGCCTTGCTCTAATATCATATAGTTCAATAAATTCTTCGTAATTTAATTTTTTTACAAAGGCCCCCCTTCTTGGTATTATTTCTACCAATATTTCTTTTTCCAGTTTTGAAAATGCCGATAAAAGAGGAGTCCTCGAAACACCAAGCTTTTGAGCCAATTTTTCCTGGTTAAGTTTTTCGCCAGACTTTAATTCATCATTAAGAATCATATTTTTTAGAGCAAAATATACTTTCTCAGATAAATCTAAATACTTAATTTGATACATATCTTTCCCTTCTTTTTGATATCTATTATGATACAATAAATCAGAATAATATTCAAGACAGATATTGTATACAAAATAATTTAATAATTTAGTAATTTTATATAAATAACGGTGTATTCATATTAACTTTTATATAAATATCCAAATTAGGACAGATTCTAAGTTCGTTAGTAAAAAAACTCCTGGTCTAAATTAAGCTAATAATGTAAAACAATAAAGGCAAAATTACAATTAGACTCAGAGTGGTAACTAACCAACAAGAATTTGCTAAGTCTAAGTTTAAATCATATATGGATACGGGTATTAACGCAGAAAAAGCAACCGGCATTGAAGATAGAATAATTACAACTTTAAGCGGTAAACCTCCTTCTATGACACCATAACCCAAGAAAAAAGCTATAGTAGATAGAATTGAAGGCACTAATATAGATTTTATAATAGAGACTGATATAGATTCTTTAATGTAATTTTTTACTTTTCCAAATTTCATAGCTAATCCAATAGATACTAATAGGATTACAGTTCCTGCAGGAATAAAAATAGCATTAATGGTTTTATAAAATACTGGTCTTTCAATTCCGGATAAATTAAGAAAAATCCCTATTGCAATACTTATTAAAGCAACAACTACAAAGATATCTGTGAATACTTTTTTAAGTTGAGATATTATGTTTTCCTTTTTAACGATGTTATTACTAAACGATTTTGCTATAGGAAATCCTACAGCATAATAAATTACCTGCTCGAATAATTTATAAACAGGAACCAGGGCAAACCCCTCTTCACCCAAAAATAGATAACAAATTAATGCCCCGATAGATCCAATATTTGTAAATGAACCACATGTAAACATTGAACCCGTATCTTTTCGTTTTAGTCGAAGAAATCTTGCTGCAGCAAGAGCTAATACCCCCCCGGTAATGAGAGCAAAAATTCCAAAAAACGGCAAGGCAGCAATTTTAATATTATCAACTTTAATTATCCATAATGCCCCTGTAAAAGAAATGGGCATAAAGAACAAAAGTCCAATCTTTTGGAGAAGCTTGCGAAACTTCTCCAAGCTAATAGGCAATCGGATAACCTTTCTTTGCTCTAATTGTTGAATAATATAACCGACAACCAAACCTAAAAAAATATAACTTAGTGAGATTATAAGATTATTAAACATTAATAAAGTCCTGACTGTTCACGATTTTAAAAGATTAAATTTAAATTTTAAATATATCTTGCAAACATGCTTATTTTTTATTTTCTATTAATATATAATAATCAAATACATAAGTCAAAAAATATTGTATACAATATTGACATTTTTAGCAATATGTTATATAAATATGTATATATATAATAATTTGGGGATTTAGTTTATAAGGAAAGGAAACATGGATAAAAAATCACAAAACTTTGAAGAAAGAGTCCAATATCTTAAAGAAAAAGCCAAAGAAGTTCGAGTAAATATTATTGATATGATTTTTACAGCACATTCAGGGCATCCCGGAGGAGCCTTATCTGCAGCAGATATTATGACAGCATTATACTTTGATATTTTAAAAATTGATCCTAACAACCCACGCTGGCCTGATCGAGATCGCTTTATTCTATCTAAAGGACATGCCTGTCCTGTCTGGTATTCCTGTCTTGCCATGCGTGGATACTTTCCTATTAAAGAATTAAAAACATTAAGAAAATTTGAAAGCATTTTACAAGGGCATCCTGATATGCGAAAGACTCCCGGTATTGATATGACTACAGGATCTTTAGGCCAAGGTTTAAGTCTTGGAGTAGGAATGGCTCTGGAAGGAAAATTAGTTAAGAAAAATTACCATATATATGTAATTCTCGGTGATGGAGAAATTAACGAGGGACAAATATGGGAAGCAGCTGCCTCTGCCAACAAGTATAAATTGGACAACCTTACTGCCATTGTAGATAAAAACAACTTACAAATGGATGGTTTTACTGAAAAAATTATGCCTATGGACCCTATCGATAAAAAATTTGAGGCTTTTAACTGGCAGGTTATGACCATAAACGGCCATAATATGAAGGAAATTTTAATTGCTTTAGAAGAGGTAAAAAAAATAAAAGGTAAGCCTGTTTGTATTATAGCAAATACAATAAAAGGTAAAGGTGTTAGTTTTATGGAAAATATAAGAAAATGGCATGGAAAGGCACCTAATCAACGAGAGTATGAAATAGCCATTAAAGAGATCCAGGGGGGCAATGATGAAATTAAGTAAAGCAGACATTACCACGCGTCAGGCATTTTCCGAAAGAATGTTAGAATATGGTGCCATTGATAAAAATTTTGTAGTTTTTGAAGCAGATATAGGATACTCAACTTATTCCTATCTATTTGGTGAGGCACATCCTGAGAGATATTTTAATATGGGCATTGCTGAATCAAATACGATGGCTGCCGCTGCCGGAATGGCTGCTGATGGGAGAACGGTAATTGCCTGTAGCTATGGTGTTTTTATCAGCTTAAGGGCTGTTGAAGCAATACGTACTTTTATCTGTTACCCAAATTTAAATGTTAAATTTTTATCCTCCCATGGAGGATTAACTCCTGCCGTAGATGGAGTCACTCATCAGGCAACAGAAGATATAGCTATTATGACTACCTTACCTAATATGAAAGTTCTTGCTCCTGCTGATACAGAATCAGCAAAAAAAATATTTGATGTAGCTATAAAGACGCCGGGACCTGTTTTTATAAGGTTAATGAGAGACCCTCTCTTTGATATCTATTCCAAAGAAGACAATTTTGAAATTGCAGGAAGCAAAACTATTCGAGAAGGTAAAGACTTGACCGTAGTAACTTATGGAGATATTGTCTTCCAGGCATTGGAAGCCGCCGATGAACTAAAAAAAGAAAATATTTCTATCGAAATAATTGATATGTATTCTATTAAACCCTTCGATAAAAAAAATCTTCTTAATTCTATTTCCAAAACAGAAGCCTTGCTCGTGGTAGAAGATCATCAGAAAAGAAATGGTCTTGGTTATGAACTTTCTAACTTTTGTTTAAAAAATAGACCAGTTCCTTTTGATAACCTGGGTCTTAATGATACCTTTGCCGAAAGTGGAAATTATTATAAAATTATTGACAAATATGGTATATCAAAAAAACATATTTTTTATAAAGTAAAAGAACTTATCTACAAAAAAAGGGGGGGTAAATAATTATGAATTATCCTGTAAAACAAGCGGTAATTAGTAGTTTCTTAAGCAAAACAAAGGATCGTTTCCATGAATATAATGAAGATAAAACTTTGGAAGAGCGCTTTAAAATTGTCTCTGAAATAGAAGGGATGGATGGTATGGAATTAGTTTTTCCTTATGAGGTTAGCAACTCTGATGAGCTTAAGACTTTAACATCTAAATATAAAATAAATATTGCTGCTATAAATGTAAATGTAAAAGCAGAGCCTGAATTCAAGAATGGAGGCTTAACCTCGAATAAAAAAGAGGTTCGTGTTAAAGCAGTGCAGTTTATTAAAGATGCGAAAGACTTTGCAAAGAAAGTTGGAGCAGATAAAGTAACCTGCTGTCCTTTAGGTGATGGATATGAATTTAGTTTTAATTGTAATTATGCACAATCATGGAAATACCTGATTGATGCCTTTGGTGAATCAGCAAGTTATCTTCCTGAAATTCCCCTTTTTATAGAGTATAAACCAGCTGAGACCAGAGGGAGATGTTTCATAGATACTGCCGCTAAAACCCTTTGCTTGCTTAATGAGATTGGAAATAAACAGATGGGAGTAACCATTGACTTTGGACACTCAATAATGTTTGGTAACGAAAATCCAGCAGAAGTTGTTTCTTTAATTGCGGAAAGTCCCTTTCCTTTTTATATTCATATTAATGATAACAATGGTCAATGGGATTGGGATTATTTTGTTGGCACCAAACACTTCTTGGATTATGTTGAATTTCTCTACTATCTTCAAGAGTATAATTATAATGATTATATAACTTCTGACACCTCTCCTACACGATGGGATATTAAAGGCACCTTTGAAGCTAATGCCCGCATTACAAACAAGTTATGTAAGCTTTTAAGCAACTTAAACAGAAAAGAATTTAATAAATTAATATCGGGAGAAGATTATTTAACAACCTGGAAATTTATTGAAAGGAATATATTTTCTTTATAGAAAATAATTTTTTATTGGTAATGCAGATGTCCAAAATCTGATAATAATATTTTTCGCTTTGGTTAGTAAAAATTAAGTACTAAAATTAGGAAGTAAATCATATTACATCATTCCGAGTAACTTTCTTGCTTCTTCTGGATCAGCCAACTCAAAGCCTGATATTTCTAATTCTCTTCGAATTTCTTTTACTAACTCAAGATTTGTCTCTGCTTCCTTATTATTACAGATTTTAGAATCTTCAAAACCAACCCTAATCATAGTTGCCCCTTGAAGACAAGCCTGTAAATGAGACGAAAAATTTCTACTTTCTCCAAAAACAGCGCCCCAAATGCTCTCTTTGGGAAGCATAGACTTTAAAACTTCAACAAGTGGAAGGGAAAAAGACATGCCCCATTTGTAATTAAAAACAAAATTAAAATTATATTGTGGTTTAATTAAGCCTTCATTAATAAAAAGGTCGGAAATAGCAATATTGGAAGTATCGAATATTTCCAAAGATGGCTTTACCCTATTTTTTATCATGCTTTGTAACCAATAACGGATATCCGGTACTGTATTTACATATACTTTGTCAAGAAAATTTAAAGAACCCATGTTTAATGAACCTAGTTCTACTTTTTCATTCCGAAGAGGTAATGCTCTTTCCTGGGGTGTTAAACTGGAAAGTCCTCCGGTGGAGGCTTCAATGATTACATTGCATTCATTAGTAATTAGCTCAATTGTCTTTGAAAAATTGCTTAAATCTGTAGTTAATTCACCTTTACTATCTCGGGCATGAAGATGAACTAAAGACACACCTTCTTCTGCACATGCAATAACTTGCTTGGCTATTTCTTCCGGTTCAAGAGGATTATTATAATCTTTTCCCCACCCGCCGGTTGGAGCCAAAGCTAAAATAATTTTTTTATTCATAAATTATATCTTCACTTTCTTATAGCATAGAATATTTTACTAAGAAATATTCTTACTTATTTTTCTCGAAAACATTTTATTTGATATTCTTTTAGTAAAAATTTTAAACCATGAAATCTGACTAACTACCATAAGTAAAATGACTAAAACTAAAATTAAACATACCGGTCTTGTAAACATGGGTAAAAAACTTCCTTTAGAAACCATTAAGGCTCTTCTTAAATTTGCATCAGCCATGGGTCCTAAAATAACTCCGATAACTAAAGGCGCGATAGGATATTCCATTTCAGTTAAGAAGTAAGCTAAGATTCCTACAGGAACCATCAAATAGAGATTAAAAATTCGTAAACCTAAAGAATATGAACCTATTATACATAGTACAGCGATAATGGGCATAAAAATAGGAGGTGGAATTCTTAAAACCTTAATGACTTGTTTTACTAACAACATACCTGTTATCCACATTGCAAAGGAAGCTAATAAAAGTATGGCTGCAACTTGAAATATAAAAAGCGGATGATCAAAAGTCAGCATGGGACCAGGTTGAATCCCATGAAGCATTAATGCTCCTAAAAGCATGGCTGCAGGAGGACTGCCAGGGACGCCAAGACTCAAAAGAGGTATCATAGCTCCTCCAATACAAGCATTGTTAGCAGTTTCAGCAGATATTACTCCCGAGACCTCACCTTTTCCAAACCTCTCAGGATGTTTAGAAGAATTTTTAGCCGCCCCATAAGATACCCAACCGGCAATATCTTCCCCTATCCCAGGAATTGCTCCAATCCCTACTCCAATTAAAGACGAACGTATAATATCTGTAAAATGATGAAAAATTTCAGTAAATTCTGGCAGAATCCTTTGAAACCGTTTTGCTTCTCCGCATACCACTTTATCCTTTAACACTTGAATAATCTGAGGAATACCAAAAGCGCCGATAAGAACCGGTACAACTTCAAGCCCCCCGTCTAATTCATAAAGTCCAAAGGTAAATCGAGGATAAAACTGAAGCTGATCTCTCCCCACACAAGCCATAAATAAACCTAAAAAACCGGCAATCCAACCTTTATACGCTAAGTCATGACTGGTCAAAGTCCCGCTAATAATAATTCCAAAGAAAGCCAACAAGAAAAATTCAAACGAAGTAAAGTTAAGGGCAAATGCTGAAATAAGGGGAGCCATGGTTATGACGAATAACATGCCTATAAAAGTACCAATAGCAGAAGCAGTGGTTGTAAGGCCTAATGCTTTTCCTGCTTTCCCCTGACATGCTAACGGGTATCCATCTAAGGCAGTAGCTGCTGCAGCCGCTGTACCGGGAATATTGATCAAAATAGAAGCATAGGAACCACCATATATTGCCCCCACATAGATTGCCAATAGGGCTACCATGGCAGTACTGGTATCCATTCCATAGGTTAAGGTAGCAAGTAAAGCCACGCCAAGGGTTGCAGTCAAACCGGGCATAGCTCCAAAGATAATTCCTAATAGTACCGCACCAAAAAGGATTAATACATTAATGGGATTAGCAATTAAAATAAATATTTGTTGAAAAAAAATAGATAACTGTTCGAAAATAAACATATTAACACCTACTATTTTATCAGGTAATAAATATTATGCATTATTTGTATTATTAATCCCTCTTTAGGAAGCGGAACCAATAAAAAATACCTAAAAGTTGGACAAAGAATTAGTGGAACTATAAGAGCTACCATTAAAGAAACTATAAGTCTTTTTTTAAAAATATTGCTACTTTTTATATTTACCCAATTATAAATTACATAACTTACATAGAAAAATAATGCTAGAATGTCTATAGAATATTTATAATAAGAATTAAGAATTTTGGAAATACCAAATACAAAAAGAATGATAAAAATTATACTTCCGATAAAATAAAACAAAGTTAATTTTTTCAATAGATCTTTATCATCAAAATAAAAAACAGATATGAAATAAGTTAAAAAGAGTGTAACGGAAATAAAAAAATCCACTCGGGGAATATTTAAATAAACAAAAGAAAATAAAGCTAATAAAATACCAATAAATCTAATATTTTTTTCAGATAACCCTTTATATCTAACTGAAAAATTATCTAAAAAATATTTAGCTCCACCAGTTTTTATAGAATGAATTAAAAGTACTGCTCCTAAAACCATAATAAAAATACTGATAATTAAAGGAAATAATGCCGGAGAAACATACCAAACATTTTGCACGCCTCCAAAAGTATCCTTCATTGGCATTTTGAGGGTTTCCATAATGATCCAAACACTAAATAGCAAAAGTAAAACGCTGGTGATAAAATCCGCTCTTCGTAATTCTTTCTTCTTCATAATCTAATCTTTAAATCCTACAAATTTTTTAATAATTTTAGGCAGCTGAATAAATATTTTATTCAGCTGCCTTTTTTAAATCAAACATATTTTAAGTAATTCTTAAGGTTTGGGTATCCCTAAAGTAGCTGGATCAACTTTAGCAGCTTGCAAATCCCAAAGAGTCCAGGCAAATAATGATTCAAGTTTATTAAATATTTCTACTCCTTCGCTTCCAGTTGCACCAGATACAACATAATAATTATCTTCAGCCCATTTTACAAAAGTATCTGTCATAAGTGCTTTGTCAAATGCATCTATCAATACAGCTTTAATATCATCCGGTGCATCCGCTTTTATTGCAAAGCCAATAGCCTGTGAAATAGGTAAATACTCTGAAAGTCCGGGATAAGAATCAAAAGCAGAAGGTAAAGTTTCTCCAGCCAAAACAAATGATTCAGGAATTAATACTGCCAAGGGTCTTAATTTCCCACCACGGATTAATTGAGCTTGTTCTGCAACTGAGGTAACTACTACAGAAACTTCACCAGTCATAGCAGCATTCTGGGCAGGAGCAGACCCTGTATAAGGAATATAATTAAATTTCGCACCTGAACCATCTTCCAATGCAAGAAGATTTAAATGGTGTATAGAGCCAGCAGCACTTGCACCTGCCCTGATCGTTCCAGGATCAGTTTTAGCACCTTCAATTAAATCTTTTAATGTCATATAGGGAGTATTCGCAGAAACAGAAACAACATCTGGTGAGCCACCAATGATAAAATATTCCCAGACGTTCATTCTTTTATCAAAACCTCCCTGTACTCCAGCAGTTACGCAAGACTCGGAAAGGCCACAAAGAGTATAACCATCAGAAGGTTGTGAATAAGCATAATTCATCCCTACAGAACCACCTGCTCCACCGGTTTTATTGACAACATTAACATTCACGCCTAATATTTTAGCCATTTCCGCCATAACTACCCGATTACAAGCATCCGTTCCACCTCCGGCGCTCCATACTAATACATTGGTAATATTCCTATCAGGATAGGAAGCACTTGCAAAAAGCATAAAACTCATACAAACACATAATGTAACTACAATCAATAAAAATAATTTTTTCATAATAATCCTCCAATAATTTTTTATAAACTTTCTTTCTTATTTATCATTGTAATACATCTTTTTTATCGTCTTTTTTTATCCCCCCCTTTATCCTTTTTTCTTAATACTAATCTTGGAGAAAAATAATTTTAAAGCTAATTACATTTTCGAGGAAAATTTATTTTAATTTTAGGTTATTTTTATAGATATTGTATACAATATATGTATAACATATTTTTTTTAACCTGTCAATAAAAAGAGCACTAATAAAAACCCCAAAGGCAAGAAAAATTTATTTATATTTGTAGGTTTTTTGATAATCATTAATAGATAAGAAATATAGGGGCTTAAGGGAAAATGTGAAACGATGTTTATGTTGTACTCTTTTAAGTCAAGGTATAATCTATCCCTTGATACCCGATCGGGTAAGACTCTTTACAAAAATAGATTGAAGTACAAAAAATACTATTAAGGTAGGTATTACTGCGGAAACGGTTCCGGCCATGATCACTCCCCAGTCACTTGCTGCTTCAGAGTCAATCAGCATCTTTACTCCAACCTGAACGGTCTTCATTTTATCTTCCATGGTAATGATAAGAGGCCAGAGGTAAAGATTCCAGGCATAAATAAAATTAATAATTGATACACCGCCAAGCATAGCTTTGGAAAGAGGGAGTAAAATTTTTAGAAAATATGCCATTGGTCCAGCACCGTCAATTCTTGCTGAATCCTCAAGTTCTTTGGGAATCATCATAAAATGCTGTCGCAGCAAAAAAGTATTGGTAGCACTTGCCATGAAAGGAATAGTCAAAGCCCAGTAAGTATTGACCCATCCAAACTTTACCATTAGGGAAAATAGGGGTACAATCATAATTATTTCAGCTGGTAAAAATAAGGTAGCAAACAGAAAAGCAAAGGAAAAACTTTTGCCAAAAAATTTAAAATTGGCATAGGCGTATCCAGCGAGAGCACCGGTTATCAGTTTCCCAGCGGTAATCATCACTGCTACTATGGCACTATTCAGAAATAGCCTGAAAAATGGGACCCTTTGAAAGGCGGTAACATAATTTTGTAAGTGGAGTCCTCGAGGAAGAATCTTCGGGGGGAAGGAAAAAACAACATGGGGAGGCTGTATACTCATAGTTAATGCAAGTATTAACGGTAATATAAATACCAGAGAAACAATGATTAATATTGCTTCGGATATAATTACATCTGTTCGTTTTTGAGTAGATATTTTCATCTGTTCTCTCCTTATTGGTAGTGAACACGCCGTTCGCCGAATTTAAAATAGATCGAGGTAACCACTATCATTATAGCAATCAGGATTACGCTTTGAGCTGAAGCAATCCCTGGTTTTTGGAAGTAAAAAGCATCCAAATAAAGTCTATAAATCATATTGGTAGTATATTGACCTGGTCCTCCCTTAGTCATGACATCGATAATAGCAAAAGAGGAAAACATCATAGTCACTATATTCATAATTACCAGATAAAAAGTAATGGGAGAAACCATGGGGAAAATTATTTTCCAGGTCCTGTTTAAAGGGCTGGCTCCTTCAATAGTAGCTGATTCTATGATCTCTTCCGGTACATCCTGAATGCTGGCAATGTAAAATATCATATTAAAAGGTAATGTTTTCCATACCGAAGCAAATACTACAGCATAAAAAGCATAGGGTTTAGAGGTCAGCCATTCCACTTGAACACCAAAAAGAACCTGAAAGAAATAGCTTACGTGGCCTACTATTGGATTTAACAAAAAAGTCCACAAAGCTCCGGCGATAGCCGGAGAAATAGCATAAGGAACAAAAATCAAAGTTCTAAATAGTTTTACTCCGGGAATCTTCTTAACCAGAAGAAGAGCAATTAAAAAGGAGAAAATAATAGCAATGCCCACTGTAACTGTAACATATAGAATGGTAAATCTTACTGAGTAGAGGTACTCAGCATTAGAAAAAAGTTTTAAAAAATTAGTTAAGCCTATATAACTCGTTCCTCTGCCAAAGGGTAGTATTCTTTGCATGCTCGCCATTATCGAATACTCGGCAGGTACGTAAATAAATAATACGATTATTATAAAAGTGGGGATCAACAATAAATATGGAGTCCATTTTCGCATTAATATGTCCTCGATAGTTAAAATAAATAAATATTGATAAATTAATGGTAGGGGAGGCGGTAAAGGTTTTACCGCCTCCAAAGAAATTAAATATTACAATCCTTCATAGTTTCTAATCGCTTCAGTTGCTGCTTTTTCTGCAGCAGCTAAGGCTTCCGCAGGGGTCAAACTACCCGAAAGCATCTTTTCCACATTTGATGCAACAATAGATCTCATCTCAGCAAAAGCACCAATAATTGCTCCATTGGTGTTGTAATTCTGAGTGGAAAGGAGAAGCTGTAAAATTGCAGTCAGATTATGTGGAGACTCGGAATAATAACCCTGAGCCAAGAGGTCTTCTATAGCATTTTTTGTTACAGGGAAGTAGCCGGTTCCTGTATGCCATTTTATCTGTTGCGGGGATTCGGCCATATATTTTACGAATTTCCAGGCTGCATCAGTCTCATTTTTAGGATGACCGTCAATAAGCCAGAGACTACCTCCGCCAATGACTACTCCGCCAGCTTCAGCATCAGCCGGAGCAGGAATAAACGCACTGCCTAACTCAAAATTATTTTCTTGGGCAGATTTGACCATCAAGGCAACATCAGATGTTGAGGTAATTAACATGGCCACCTTTTGAGATATAAAGAGATTTCTCGCTCCGGTCCAATCTTCAAGCTTGGTATTTACCATATATCCATTTTTAGTCAGGTCATTCCAGAAAGTAAATACTTTCAAGCCGGCATCTGAATTAAATATGGCTTTGGTAGGTCTTCCGGTTCTGCCATTATCGTTATCAACCAAAGGAGCATTTTGAGCAGCCATAAATTGTTCAAAGAACCAACAGTTAAGACTCCAACAAACAGCAGCCTGAGCTACATTTCCTTTATCATCTTTTGTGGTAAGTTTTTCCGCAATTTCAAGTAGTTCTTCATAGGTTTTAGGTGGTTTATTGGGATCCAAACCTGCTTTTTCAAATAGAGTTTTATTGTAGAACATAATAGCATTAGAAGAATTAAAAGGCATACAGTAAAGTTTTCCGTTTACTCTGTAATAATCAAGTACCTGGGGCATAAATGCTCCGATATCGAAGGTTGGGTCTGCATCAATTAAATCCTGCATGACCACACCAACTTCTCCGTCAATTAGCATCTGGGTAGCAATGTCATATCCTTGTACTACATGAGGAGCAATGTTTGATTGAACGGCGACATTAAGTTTATTAATGGTATCACCATAACTTCCAGTATATTGTACTTCTATCTCAATGTCTGGATTTAGAGCCATGAAATCATTGGCCATTTCTTGAAGTAGTTCGATTCTCCATCCGCCCATTGCATGCCAGAACTGAACATTAATCTTATCAGCAGCCATTGCAGCTGAACCAGCTAATAATACCACAATTAAAAGTGTAACAAAGATTATCTTTTTCATTTTTTTTCTCCTAAAATATTTTTTAACATTAAACAATTTTAGCAAGCAATCCTTGTGTTAGCTTATTGAAGTTAAAATTCACCTCCTCTCCAACTTAGAGAATTAATCTAAGACAGTATGACTGTTCCGATCGATGAAAATATTTATTAAGAAAAATAAGGCCTATTTAATATTTAGAAAATTATTTCGGCATATTAAATAGGCTTTTCTCTTTGTCTCTAGCCACATTTTAAATTCATTTAACCTATTTTTTACTTCTTAATTCGGCTATCCTATTCTAACGAGATTCATTTTTATTGTCAATTAAAATGTTGCATTGCGTCTTACTTAGAGCAAAATGGCTACATTTATTTTTCCTGTCTCTCCTAGCTCATTTGAGACAATCTCACATTTAGTTCTGAAAAGACAGGCAATCTCTCCGGGTACTTCCGACCTGTATTCGGTCAAGGCATAATAATTTGCCTGGCCTTTGGCAATTACCAGATCAACAGTCTGAAGTTCCCGTTTTAATTGGTCAGACATTTCATGAAGAGAAATACCCAGTGTGTCGGGTCCGGCTAAAATAATTTTTGAAGCAGCCTCTTGGAGGCCTACCGTTTCTCCGTCTTCTATCGTAGCATCACTGGTTATAGGCCCTCCTCTTAAGACAGAAGTAATTGAAGCTCCATATCTTCTAAGCTCTTTTATCAAAAGCTTATCAAAAGCAATTTCACCGACATTATCATGGATATAAAGTATTTTGAGCGAGCTTTTAGCTATTTGAAGGATTTCAGCTATCTGGTCAATTTTTAATCCCTCTGAAAGGCAGGCCCGAAGCTCCTCTATGATTTTAGCCATCTGGAAACCATAACCAGTTCCTACTGTCCGAAAATCCAAATGATTGCTAGCAATAGTCCAATTAACCAAAAATGAAAATCTTTCCGATTCCTCCAGCCCCTCTGCTTCCAAATTGATCTTTGCTGCCATTTCTATGCCCAGCTGATTACACTTATCTCTTCTTTCTTTAAAAGGAATTTCTATCCCTGATATCCTCTTTAAGATTCTATGGACTTCGGTAATAAAGTAAGAAGGAATTTTTTCTGTAGAAAACTCCCGAGCTAAGAATTGAAAAGATTCCCTTAATATCTCCTGTTTAGTTTTTTCCTCTAAAGGGATTAACTGTAAAGCACCACACAAATCATCTATGATACAGCCTGCACAGTTCAAATGTGACCGCATTGGATAGATATTCCTCCCTGTTCTTTTTATTCTTTTTATTTAGCTGTCTGCATGGCAATTCCTTCAACAAAGCTTTTCCGCAAAACTAAAAGGACTATAAGCGGAGGCAGCATAGCTATCACCGTGGCGGCCATAATGATATTCCACTCAGGGGCTATCTGTTCACTGGCCAGGAGCATTTTGATACCAATTTGTATAACCCGCATTTCAGAGGTAGTGGTGACAATTAAGGGCCATAGATACTGACTCCACATGAAGATGAATTCTATAACAAATAGTGCAGCAATGTTAGTCTTGGAGATAGGAATTAAAATTTGCCAGAAATATCGCATGGGGCCTGCTCCATCAACCCGGGCAGCGTCTGGAAGGTCTGCAGGCACAGTCATATAAAACTGCCGAAAAAGAAGTAGTCCGGTTGTGCTGGCAAAAAACGGTACCATCAAAGCATAGTAAGAATTTATCCAGTTGAAGCTGGCCATTAATTGATAAGTTGGAATAATACGGACGGGGAGGGGAAGCATTTGGGTGATCATACACATAGAGAATAAGAGACCTTGACCGCGAAATTTAAAGTGGGTATAGGCGAAGGCAGCTAGTAATGCCAGGATAGTCTTCACTATTGCTACTACTACTGAAATCAAAGTACTATTAAAAAAGAGCCGCCCTATATTAACTCGTTCCCAGGCTTCTTTTAAATTGTTCATAAATTGGTTTCCCGGTAAAAGTTTTGGCGGGTATTGGTAGGATTCCTGTAAACTTAAGGTGCTGGTAACCAAAGCGAAAAATACCGGAAAAGCCAGGATGATAACCAATAAAATAAGTATGGCATGAATAAAAATTTCGTGTCGAGTTTTTCTTGTCATAAAATATTACCTCACCGAGAATAAATAGCTTTTCTGGTAACTATTCTCAATTGAATAATAGCTACCACAGAAATTACAAAAAAGATTATAAAGGATTGGGCTGAAGCAGATCCGGTATTCAGATGAATAAAACCATCACGATATAACTTGTAAACCAAAATTTCTGTTGCATTTCCCGGTCCACCATGTGTCATAATATCAATCAACCCAAAAACCTGGAAAAAAGCATAAAGCATATTAACAAATAATAAAAAGCTGGTAGTCGGGGAAAGCAGGGGAAAAGTGATACGCCAAAATGATTTCCAGGGGTTTGCGCCATCTATCTGGGCGGCTTCTAAAAATTCATCCGGCACGTTTTGCAATCCTGCCAGAAAAAAAATAATATTATAACCCAACATCTTCCAGGTAGCAGCAGCAGCGACGATAAATAACGCTAACTGGCCGTTGGTCATCCAATTTAAGGTATATCCGCCAGAGATTTTAGAAATAATATAAGGGATGAGGCCGGTAGAAGGTGCAAACATTGAAGCCCAAATAACCCCAGCTATGGTTGGAGAGATGGCGTAAGTCCAGATAAGAGCGACTTGATAAAAACCCACTCCTCTGATCTTCTGGTTAAGTAATTGAGCAATGGCCAGTGCAATAGAAAGCCCGACAATGATAACAAAAGCTGCGAACTTAAAAGTAACCACGGCACTGTTCAGATAGTCTGGGGAAGAAAATAAACGGATATAATTGCGAAGCCCAACAAAGATAGTGTTCGTACCGAAGGTGGTTGATACAAAAAAAGATGTATATACACTTTGAATAAAAGGACCGATCAAAAAAATTATAATTACCGCAATAGAAGGAGTAATAAGTATATAAGGTAAAAATTTGTGTCCGGGAAATTTATCTTCGTTCATTCTTTCTCCTTTTGGTACATCAGGAGTTTAAAAAACTACGGGAACAAGCATTAAACTTGCTCCCGTAGTACGGTATACTTTTATTTGCCGTGTAGTTCTAAGTAATCTTTTAATTTTAGGTTCATTTTTTCTGCCGCTTCATTTAAAGCATCTTTCGGAGAAAGTTGACCGGCAAGTGCTTTTTCTAAACCAGATACAAGATCTTCTCTCATGGCCACAAAAGGTCCTAAACGGACTCCGGTAGATGCTGCAGTATCCCGTTTACCGGAAAGGATCTGAAGGAAAGCAGTGAGGTAGGCTTGATCTTCCGAGAACCAACCCTCGTCTAATAAAGTTTTAAGTGCGGCTCCGCTCACCGGAAAGTATCCGGTACCTTTGTGCCACTGGATAGCAATATCTTTTTGGCCAAGATATTTAAGGAATTCCCAAACAGCGCGGAGTTCTTCTTCGCTTTGTCCTTTGGTAACCCAAAGGCTTCCGCCTCCGATAATAGAGTTTCCTACCGGATATCCTTCGAAACGCGGATAGAAGCTGGTACCGACCTTAAATTCAGAAGCTTTAATAATGCCAGCCAGTGATGAAGTAGACTGAATAAGCATAGCGATCTGCCCAGAATTAAAAGCTGTGTTTGCCGAGTACTCTGCTCCACCAAAGATATAAATTCCCTTATCGTGCAGCCTTGTCCAGGTTTCGAATACCATCTGACCAAAATCATCATTAAAGACCACTTTTGTGGCTAATCCGGACCGTCCGTTATCATTGTCTGCGTAAAGATGGTCATGAATGGCAAGGACTTGTTCGAAGATCCAATCAGGCCAACCGGTGGAATAGACATGATCCACTACCCCGCTTGCCAGGAATTTTTCTCCATACTCTTCCATCTCTTTCCAGGTTGTAGGTGGTTTATTCGGGTCAAGTCCGGCTGCTTCGAAAAGGTCTTTGTTGTAGTAGAGCATGGCGGTAGATGAGTTGAAAGGCATAGACCAAAGGTTCCCATCTACAGAGTAGTAATTAGTAATGGGAATAACGTATTGGGCCCAATCCCAGGTTTCTCCCAACATTCCTGGAATTTCATAGACAGGAGTAATAGCATTACTATCAATCATGGTCTGGGTACCTACTTCATAACTCTGGACGATGTTTGGTCCTGTTTTACTAGGGTATGCCGCAACATATTTCGTTAGTGTTTCCGCATAGGAGCCAGTAAATAGCGGCTTAACTTCAAATTCGGGATGGGTGGCATTAAAACCTTCAATAATAGACTCTAATACCCCAAGACGCGACCCGCTCATGGCATGCCAGAAAGTGATAGTTACCGGTTGTGCCAGAGCAGTTCCCACTGACAACAATAAACACAAAGCCAAAACTAAAACAATCAAAAAACTTTTTCTTAAATTCATGGTTAGATTATTACCTCCTTAAAAATTTTAAAACTTTATTGATTGATACACCTTTATTATTTCTATATATCACCCCCCATCTTAAATCAGTAGCTCGTACAGAATTGCTATTCCCTAAAAGCGTGCTAAGAGCGGAGGAATTGAATAACTCTATCAGCAAGTCAGTAAACGCCCACCCACAGCATAAACAATATCGAACTGATAGGGTTCTTCCTCAAGAATCCAACACTATTCTGGTAGTTAGTCAGCGTAGAATTTGTAGTATGCCAGGTTATTTTAATTATAAACTAATTGCTGCTGCATTTAAAGAAAAAATACTATTTTGTTTAATTAAAACTACCATAATTCTTTTTTACTGGTAGATACTGCCATAACTCCTTTTCGAAGCAATTCCTCTATTTCGCTTTTATTAGAAATCAGGCCGCCGGCAATAACCGGACAGAGTAAATCTTTGTAAATGTTCTCTATAAAATAAGGAGCAGCTATCCCGGGTAAAATTTCCACTGCATCGGGTTGATTGTGTTTTAATATCTGTTCCCCGGTCTTCAAAGCAGCGGAGTCGAGTAAAAAAAGACGCTGTACTGCAATAAGCCCTTCTTTTTTGGCTATATTGATCAGATTACTTTTGGTGGTAACAATCCCGTTACAAAGTTCTTTTTTGGCTAAATATATTATTCCTTCCTTGTCTCGACCGATTCCCCTAATAAGGTCCATATGTAAAAAAACCAGCTTGTTACGGTTTTTACATTCTTTCATAATCCGGGGAAGATTAAATATATCTCCATAGAGAATAAAAAGAGCAGTAACTTTGCTATTGAGAGCATATTTAAAATCTGAATCGTTTCTTATGGAGGCAATTACGGGGTGTTCTTTAAAACAGTCTCTGAGGTCTTGCATTTATAGTTTTTTCCTTAATATTATATTTTATATTAATATAAAATATTAATTGAAAAATTACTATAAAAATAATAACATATATAATCGGTTACTTCAAAATTAAATACAGTATCGAGTATATAGTATCGTGTATCGAGTTAAGAAAGAGAAGGAAATAAAGGAAAGTAGGGAAAAGATGTAAGCATAATCTTTAGGAATGCTGGTTAGAGTCAGCTCTCTTAATATTGCGGGTGGCAACCAGGCTTACGCCTGTTCCCATCAAATCATCTTTTATTATCTGACCTATTTTAACCGGGGCATTAACTTCAATTTCAGCAATTTCGGTCATAGCTTCTAATAATAATCTTTTGGGAATTGCTTTTTCCGTTTTTACCGACACTAAAGGTAATTCACCGCCAATTACTTTTACTGTGGTGGGTAAAATTCTTAGCGGATTAACAAATTCTTCTTCGGCATATTTAATTCCTTTAAGACAGGCATTCCCTATAATAGAGGTAATCTTTCCATCTTTACTCTGGATGGTCATCCTGCAACCTATGGGGCAGCTTACACATATTATCTTATTTTGTTCCATACCCTTTACTCCCTAATCCCTTTTAACAGAGATAGTTATATTTTTCAATTTATCTTCCAATAAAACTTCCGGCAAATAGACACTCAACATCTCTCCCGGAGTCACAATCGCCTTTTTATAAGAGGCCATCATTTCCCCTTTATCATCCTTAAAGACAATCCTAACCTTCTCTGCCGGCTTTTTTACCCTCATAAATATTTTTATTTTCTTCCTCCCCGGAACAATAAAATCTATGTGTTGAGGGACTACATAAGCAATATTTTCACCGGGTACTATCTTTATAGGTTGGGAACGAAACTTTCTATTCCTTTTGAGGTATTCACCTACAGCTCTACCCACGATCTCTCCCTCTTCGGTAACAAAATCAGCCAGGTCATGGACATGCAGGACATTTCCACAAGCAAAAATTCCCTCAATCTCTGTCTCCCGGTTTTCATTTACTATGGGTCCTCTGGTTACCGGGTCTAATTTTATCCCTGCTTCTCCGGTTAGTTCATTTTCCGGAATTAAGCCGACAGATAACAGGATGGTATCACAGCTTATCTCTTCCTCGGTCCCGGGAATCGCCTGCAAATTTTTATCCACCCGAGCGACGATCACTCTTTTAACCCGCCTTTCCCCCTCAATCCGGGTAATAGTATGATTAAATTTTAAGGAGATATTAAAATCATCCAGACATTGAACCCTGTTTCTGATCAGTCCGGTAGAAAAAGGCATAATTTCCAGGACTGCCTTAACCCTCGCTCCTTCTAAAGTCATCCTGCGGGCCATAATCATCCCGATATCCCCCGAACCCAGAACAACTACCTCACGACCCGGTATATATCCTTCAATATTAATATATCTCTGGGCAGTGCCGGCGGTAAATATTCCGGCAGGCCTGTTCCCGGGGATAGCAATAGCTTCCCGGGTTCTTTCCCGACACCCCATAGCCAGAACAACTGCTTTAGCCTGAATATGCAATAAACCATCATTTCTGTTCATGGCTATAATCCGTTTATCGGGGGTTACCTTTATCACCATCGTCTCGGTCTTTACATCAATCTGGCTATCATTAAGTTTGGCAATAAATCTCTCTGCATATTCCGGTCCGGTCAGTTCTTCCTTAAAATATTGCACCCCAAATCCGTTATGTATACACTGGGGAAGGATTCCTCCCAGATATTTATCTCTCTCTAATAGTAAAATATCTTTGACTGTGTTTCTTCTGGCTTCCAGGGCAACAGCCAGACCGGCCGGACCCCCTCCGATAATTACTAAATCATACTCTAACTTCATCTTTAAACTTAACTCCTGTTTCTTTGATCATATCTTTGGTCTTAGTCGTTAAAATTTCTGAACCAATTCCTTTTTTAGTTATTTTTAAAGGAGAAATCTTTAATTCTTCCGATAGAATTTTTAAAACCTTGGGACTGCAAAAACCTCCCTGACATCGGCCCATCCCTGCCCTGACCCTTCTTTTGATGGCATCCAGACTTCTGGCCGGTACCGGTTGATGGATTGCCCCGAGCATCTCTCCTTTACTTACTTTTTCACATCGGCAGATAATCTCTCCGTAATCAGCATCTTTTTCTACTATCTCCCGCCATTCGTCTGTCCTGTCTAAATAATCTGCAAATCTCGGCTGTTCAGGCAGGGTTTCTACAAAATCATCCTGGTAATTTAATTCCAACCGGGGAGAAATTTCTTGAGCCACCTCTTTTAAAATATTACTGACCATCTCGCCGATAGCTGGGGCAGAACTTAAGCCCGGTGATTCAATGCCTGCCACATTAATAAATCCTCTAACCTTTTTTGAAGCCTCAATAAAAAAATCATCTCCCCCTTCAATATCGCCTCTTAAACCGGCAAAAGAATTTATCAGGTCTTGATGGGGAAGATAAGGAATTAATTTTCTTGCTCCGGCATGCACTTCCTTTATCCCGGCCTTAGTAGTAGACAGGTCATCCTTTTCTTTTACCCGACAAGAGTTAGGCCCGATTAAGAGATTGCCATGAACAGTGGGGGCTACTAAAATTCCTTTGGACAGTTTAGTGGGGATAGGGAAAAGGATATGGTTAACCAGATTCCCCCATTGTTTATCAAATAGCTGGTATTCGCCCTTTAAGGGACTTATCTTAAAACTATCTCCGGCAGTTTTGGCTATCTCGTCAGCATATAACCCGGCGGCATTTATTACTGTTCTGGTTTCAATCAGGCCTCTGCTGGTAACCACGCCGCAAATCTGTCTTTCTTTGATTCTAATATCTTTTGCTTCGGTCTCCAACAATACTTTAACCCCGTTTGTCACTGCACTATCAGCCAGGGCGATAGTAAACTTATAAGGGGAAATAATCCCGGCAGAAGGAGCATAAAGGGCATATTTGGCCTGGGGATTTAAGTGAGGTTCCAATTCAAATAATTTATTACCGGCAATTATTTCTGAATTTTTAATCCCGTTCTTCACTCCATTTTTCTTTAATTCCCTTAATTTTTTCATATCTTGCTCATTGAAGCCCACCACCAAAGACCCTATCCTCTTAAAACGCACTTTCAAGTCCTGGCATAATTTATCAAACCTGGGATTGCTTTTTATATTTAATCGTCCTTTCAGGGTTTTAAAATCAGCGTTATATCCGGCATGGATAATCCCGGAATTACCCTTGCTGGTCCCCATAGCTATATCATCTTCTTTTTCTATAAGAATTATTTCCAGACTATATCTGGATAGCTCTCGGGCAATGCTTGTCCCGATTACTCCTCCTCCTATAATTACTACATCTGCTTTCATTGACATTCTCCTTGGCTGCATAATAAATAAAAAAACCATTTCATCAACCGACATATCTGACTAAAATCAGATAAAAGGGGTTAGCCCCTGGTTAATAAAATGGCTTTCTCTAAATCTCCACCACTTATTTATTCAATTTTTTATATAATATCATACAGAATTATAATTTACAAATTTACTCTTTCAGGGTATTATATAAAAAGCTGAAATGGATTGGTCGCTAGTGAATAAACCTAGCGTGGAGCGTACAGCGTTTAGCGTATTGGTGCGGGTAACAAATGTAAGGAAAATACAAAATTCGAATTACAAGTCAATTTTGTTACTTGGTTAGAGGGAGAATCATATGTTTTTTGTGGTGATGGGTTTAATTGGCGGTCTGGCTCTCTTCCTATATGGAATGCAGATTACCAGTGAAGGGCTAAAAAGTACCTTCGGCAATAAACTAAAACAGATCCTGAGTACCTTGTCCAGGAATAAATTAATTGCCTTATTAACCGGTATTATTATTACTTTTACTATTCAGAGCAGTACCGCAGCTTCTACCCTATTGGTAAGTCTGGTAAATACCGGAATTATGAGTTTAAGTCAGACTCTCGGTATCTTGCTGGGGACCAGCATGGGAACAACTCTTACTGCCCAGATAATCGCCTTTAAGGTATCTGATTATGCTCTCTTAATAATTATTCTTGGATTTGGCTTAAAGCTCTTGGGGAAAAAAAGAAAACAGAGATTTATAGGCAATATCTTGCTGGGCATAGGTTTTATCTTTTTGGGCATGAAGGTGATGTCCGAGTCAGTCTCTCCCCTTAAAGACCACGCCCTCTTTAAAGAAACATTGATTAATTTAGAACATGTGCCCTTATTGGCCCTGCTCGCCTCTGCCTTGCTTACCAGTATAATTCAGAGCAGTACCGCTACTATGGGTTTAACTATTTCTCTGGCTATGCAAGGTTTGATATCTTTAAATTTGGCTATTCCGATAATTTTGGGTTCGCATTTGGGTTCCTGTTCCACCGTCCTTTTTGCCGGTATTGGAGCTTCCAGGAGTGCAAAAAGAGTGACTTTGGCTAACTTATTATTTAAACTGGTAGGAGTTATTGTATTTTTCTTTCTCACTCCCTCTATAATTTTTCTAGTACAGAAGTCCTCGATAAATTTACCCCGACAAATTGCTAATGCTCATGCCTTAATCATTGTGGGTAACGCCTTAATTTTTATTCCTTTTACTGAAACATTTGCCAAATTTTTAGAAAAGGTTATTCCCCAAACAGAAGAGGTGGAGGTCTTGCAAAAACCTAAATTCTTAGACTCAGGTGTCCTTGAAACCCCGGAGATCGCCTTCTATTTGGCCAGCAAAGAGATATTGCGAATTTCTAATGCTGTAGAGGAGATGGTCCTGGGTGTTATGAAGGTGTTTATTAATAATGATGAAAAACTACTGGATGAAATAAGCGCACAAGATATAATCGTGGATAATCTCTCTCGAGAGATAACCAAATATTTAACCAAAATAAGTTTTGAAACCCTCTCCGAAGAACATTCTAAAGAAGTATTTAGATTATTGTACGTTGTCGATGACCTGGAACATATTGGAGATTTAATAGATAAAAATCTGATTCCTTTGGTGGAAAAAAAGATAGACCATAGTTTGATATTTTCTGAAAAAGGGGTAGAAGAGATTAAGAATATGCATCAGGATGTTTACAACAATCTTCGAAATGCCATCGGGGCTTTTGCTCTTCAGGACCGGAGGATGGCTCAAAAAGTAATCGACCAAAAAGAATACATTGATTCCTTAGAAATAAATCTACGCAAGACTCATATCAACCGATTAAATGTGGGAATAGAACTTTCCCAAAAGACCAGCGGGGTTCATTTGGATCTGATCAATATCCTTAAAAGAATAAATGATCACGCCTTCTCTATTGCCCGAGCGGTAGTGGGAGAGATATTAAGATAGTATCGAGTATCGCGTATATAGTATATAGTGAAGAAGAAAATAGTAAATAGTAAAGAAAGAAAAAAAGAAGTCAGGAGATTATTAGCGGATGGTGTTTAGGAGGTAGGGGTTCGATTCATCGAACCCGTTAAAAAAATTACTAAATAACCCGGGGCGGATAAATTCCGCCCCCTACAAAAAAACAATGTATTTTTTAATTAAATTATATTAGGAAAATTTTTATATGAACAATATGATAAATAATCAATCCAAAACAGAAAGCCTTATTCTTGTCCCCATCTATAATGAACAAAAACATATTTTTAATGTTTTAAGAGAAGTAAGAAAATACTCACCGGAAGACCTGCTGGTGGTCAATGATGGCTCCACTGATGAGAGCAAAGAAATTGTTGAGGAGATTGCCTCTTGTGCTAAGCTCAAAGGGAAACTTACTATTATAAACCACTCAGAAAACGAAGGGTACGGCAAATCTTTGATTGACGGAATTAATTTTGCCCGGGATAATAATTACCGATATCTTCTGACTTTGGATTGTGATGAACAACATGAACCGGAATTAATCCCTCAATTTTTTGAAGAGATTAAAAAAGAGGAATTCGAGATAATTTCTGGTTCTCGTTATCTGTCTTTCCAAAAAAAAATTGATACTCCACCTGAAGACCGATATAGGATTAATCGTAAAATCACCGGGCTAATCAATGAGATAACCGGCTACGGACTAACCGATTCTTTCTGTGGGTTTAAAGTATATCGAATGGAAGTCTTAAAAAAATTAGAATTAACCGAAAAGGGATATGGTCTTCCCCTTCAACTCTGGATTCAGGCTTATAAAAACAATCTGACTGTAAAAGAGCTGCCGGTGAGTATGATTTATAAAGATAAAGACCGTACTTTTGGCAATTATCTGGACGACCCAAAAAAGAGGTTGGATTATTACCAAAAAATCATAGATAGTGAGGTAAAAAAATGTTAAATATATTAGCTGTCGGTCCACATCCCGATGATGTGGAATTGGGAATGGGCGGTTCTGTATTAAAATTTACCGAAACAGGCCATAAAGTTACTATCGTGGATTTAACTGACGGAGAGCCCACTCCTCATGGAGATCCGGAGACCAGGAAAAAAGAGAGTGTAAAATCAAGCAGGATATTAGGGATTGAGGAGAGAATTACTCTTGATTTTCCCAATCGGTATCTTCAGGATGAAATAGAAGCCCGCCAGGAATTAGCTGAAGTCATCAGAAAAATTCAGCCAGATATCCTTTTTGCCCCTTACTGGATAGATGCCCATCCGGACCATGTTGCTGCCTCAAAGATCTGTGATGCTGCTCGTTTCTACGGAAAACTCAGCAAAACAGAGATGCAGGGCAGGCCCTTTTATGTAAAGAAAATATATTATTATATTGCTTCTCATTTAAAGTTAAATCTCAAACCTTCTTTTATTATGGATATAAGCAAAGTGATGGAAATGAAGGTAGAAACTATCAAGAGCTATGAATCCCAATTTGGGCCTTCTCCAGAAGGGCATCAGCTATTTGAATGGGTTTTAAATTCTAACCGTTATTGGGGGAACCTTATTGGCACAGAGTTTGCCGAACCTTTTATCTCCAAGGAAGAAGTCGGCATTAAGGATATAGAGGCACTTTTGTAAATGGAAAGATTTTCTTTTAAAGTTCCTCAAAAAAATAAACAAATTTTCCTCTCTCCATCAGGGGACAAGATTGGTTCTCTCTTAGAAGAGAATAAGAAAATATTCAGCGAGTATTCCTTTACCATTCTTAATCAACCTTTTAGGGAAGTGAGGGGAAATTGTCGAAAAGAAGTTATTCAGAGGGCTCTAAAATTTAGTAAAAAATATGATCCTGATATTGAAGAAAAAATTTGTTCCGCTCCCCAATGCATTATTCAGACCGGCCATCAACCGGTATTTTTTCATCCCGGCATATGGATTAAAAACATCTTTTTAAACGAACTTATAAAATCTCCTCTTCCGAATAAGTCTTTGGGATTAAATATTATCCTGGATAATGATATCTGTAAAGACCTTAATTTTTCTTTGCCTGCTCTCGCTCCAACCGGTAATTTGAAATTAGAAGGAGTGAATTTCTTATCTCCAACTCTTACCGCAAACCTTCCCTTTGAACAATATCCCTGTCCTTCTTTGAAACTGATTGCTAAATTTAATCGGGACATTATCCACAGACTCAAACCCCTGGAATTAGAAAATAAAGATATTTTAAATAATTTTAAAAATTTTGCCCGCTGTCTGGAAAATTCTTCCCGACTGTGCAGCCAAAACCATAGAGAAAGCAATCTGGGAGAATTTCTAGGTTTGGCCCGCCATCTTTACGAGCAAGAAATTGATCCTGCTTATCTGGAAATCCCTTTTTCTCAAATCTGTGATAGTGATGAATTTCTCTCCTTCTTTTTAGAAATTATTAAAAACATTGAATCCTTTTCTAAAATTTATAATAATAAATTGGATGAATACAGAAAGTTATTTAAAATCAGAAATCGGGCACAACCCTCGTCCAATTTAATTATTAAGGAAAATCTTATCGAGGCACCTTTCTGGATTTGGAGAGAGGGAGGCCAAAGGAGAAAAATATTTATTTTAAACGAGGGAGAGAGGGATTATCTTTACAACGATTCATATGGCAAAATATTTCTTATAGAAGAAGATAATTTAAAATCTCTATCTTTATTAAAAGCTTTTCTTAAAGAACGGGGATTAAAAATAAGACCTAAAGCCCTTCTATTAACTTTATACAACCGTTTATTTATCTCTGACCTTTTTATTCACGGATTAGGAGGAGCGAAATATGACCTGGTTACCGATGAAATCATCAGAGAATTTTTTAAAGTTAAGCCTCCTCACTTTTTAGTTGTCTCCTGCACTTTGTATCTCAATTTTAAATCCTCCCCCGGCACATCTGATTCTAAAATACCTGCCCTAAAGAAAAAGATAAGAGACCTGGGATTTAATCCGGAAAGGCATATTGACGAATTATCTTTAACCAAAAAAGAGGAAATTCAAATGGGAAAGCTGGCTGAGAAAAAAACTGAATTAATTAAAAAAATTAGAGGGGTCCTCGCCTCGGCAGAAAAACAAAAAATTTCTGAGGAGATCAAGGCTATAAATAATTTCATGGAAGAAAAAGTAGAGCCTTTGAAATGCGAGCTGAATAAAAAAATAGAAAAAGAAGAAGAAAAAATAAAACAATCTAAAATCTATACCCTTAGAGAATTCCCCTACTGTCTCTTCTCGGCAAAAACGCTGCGTAATTTATCAAATTTCTAATTATTTTATCCCCCTCCGATAATCGGAAATAGTTTAACCTCAGCAGATTCAGTAAATAGATAATCTTCTTTTACAATTTTATCTCCTGTTTTAATAAAAAATACATCTCCCAGAGAAATCTTGGCATCTTTTAAGATTTTGTAAACGGTTACTGGTTCGGAATAGTTTAATTCTAAGATGTCAGAGGGGTATTTGTATTTTAGATACCCCTCCAGTTTAATGCTTATCTTCATCGTTTGACCTCATCGATGAGCCAATCTAAACCTAATTCAATTAATTTGGCAGGGGTAGGAATTCCGGTGTCCGGATCCCAGCCCATAAGCTCATAACGTAATCTTATGGCTTTTTGAAAATCTTCTTTATTGATAGCTCCCTGACCATCTAAGGGACCACCCTTAAAATTTTGATAGAAGACTTCGGGTAAAGTATCATCTTTGGAAGTAAATCCTTCCCGATAGTTAAATATGCGGGCCATATTGATGGAGCGCTCTCCTAATTTCATTAGTTCAAACCAGGTGGTCTCCCAGCCGGTGGTGGAACGGATAATCTCTAACAGCTCTTCCATGGTTCCTACACTACGGGGGACATAACCAAAATCACAGACCCCCAAGATATCAAAGACGGTCCAGTAGATATCCAATAACTTAAAGAGAGCTACCTTCTTTTCTCCTATATCAGTAGGAGATACAGGTTCTAATATCCCCAGTCCTTTCATTTCTTTTATTCCTACCGAGTCTTGGTCTTTGAAGAAAGAATCATGAGGAGCCTTCATGTGGTCTACTCCGTAATCAGAGAGGGCATATTGGAGACCTACTCCGGTCTTTACTCGGGGATCATGCATGGGAATTTCCTGGCCTTTTACCTGGTGAATAAAGATTTCTGAACCTTTGCCTATTTTTTGGGAGGCAAAGCAAGAACCCTGAGACAGGAGGTCTCCCAGTCCTTCTCGGTGGGCGATCTTTTTAATTAGAACAAGGAGGGCTTCTTTATTACCAAAAGTAAGTTCTATCTCTCCGGTATCTTCTTTGGTGAGCAGTCCTTCCTGGTAACACTGCATGGCAAAGGCGATGACCATACCGGTAGAGATGGTATCCATGGTGTATTTATTACAGAGTTCATTGGCTTTGGCTATGTACTTCAGGTCGGAAATACCACAAAGAGAACCCAAAGAGACAATAGTCTCATACTCCGGGCCCCCATAAACAGGGTCAACTTTAAGGTCTGGTTCATTTATCTCTACTACTCTTTTACAGCGGATGGGACAGGCATAACAGCCTTTAGTGCCTTTTAGAATAGTCTTGTTATAGGTTTCGGCAGTCAGGTTTTCTCCTTCTTTGAAATAGCCGGTAGTCCAGTTGTAAGAGGGAAGGAATCCTGCTTCGTAGGAGGGGCGAATTACCCCTGGAGTTCCTAATTCCCGAAGATCTCGGCTTAGGGGATTATCCATAACTCTTTTAGTAATCTCTTTGGTTGCTTGACTTACTCTTTCTTTATCGTAAAGTTCTATCGGTTTAGTTCCTCTTACGACAATAGCTTTTAGTTTCTTGGAACCCATCACTGCCCCCAGACCATTTCTTCCGTTAAAGTGTTTTAATTCATTTACAATATTGGCAAAGCGGACCAGGTTTTCTCCGGCCGGGCCGATCTGGGCAATTCTGATTTTATCATCGGCTAATTCTCCTCTGATTATCTTCTGGGTTTCTCCGGTATCTTTACCCCAAAGGTGGGTGGCATCTTTTATTTCTACTTTACCACCTTTAATCCATAAATATACTGGGGCAGTAGAAGCACCCTTTATAACAATAGCATCAAAACCGGCTTTCTTTAGCTCCGGTCCCCACCAGCCTCCGGCTTCAGCTTCACCCTGGGCTCCGGTAAGAGGAGATTTGGCACAGACGGTGTAGCGGGGCATAGCCGGGGCAGGGCTGCCGGTCAGGACACCGGGGGCAAAGATGAGAAGATTATCGGGAGATAGGGGGTCAGTATGAGGTTTCATCTGGTTTAACATATAATATAGGGCTAAAGCCCGCCCTCCCCAGTAAGTACGGTAAAAGGTCTCGGGGGGATTTTCTATCCAGTGTTTTCTTGAACTTAGATCTACGTGTAAAATATTTCCGGTATACCCGTACGGCATAGTTTTGTCTCCTTTGCTTATAATTTATTGTCTAAGTTTTTTAACCTATTTAAATAAATATTAAATGTTTAATACCTAAAAAAATAGTAGGCACTCTATCCTATATCGGTAAATTATGTAGAACAATAGAAAAAATGACCATTCCCAATAGAGCAAAGGGATAGATCGCCCCATATCCGGCAGCTGGTTCATCACTTCCCACTGCTTCTATGGCAGCCCCTAATCCGGGAGTAGAAGTCATCCCCCCACAAATAGCTCCAACCAACATAATCCAGTTTAGCTTAAATATGTACCTCCCTACCAGGTAACCGATGATTACCGCCATTAAAGCAACTACTAAAGAAGTGATAACTAAATAAATTCCTGTACCGGATAAAGCTGTAAAGGCATAAAAACCATATCTTAACCCTATTATCGCCAGAAAGAAAGCCAGAGAAATTTCCCGAATAACCCCTAATATTTTATTATCCATTCTAAAATTAAGGATGCCGATTTTGCCGATATGTCCTAAAATTAATGAAGCTAATAAGACTCCGCCGGTTGAACCAAAGCCTACGTAGCCAAGTGGTCCTAAATTAAATTTTAATCTCCCGAAAGTGTAACCTAAAAAACAGGCTACTATAAAAGCGGTCAGGTCAAAACGAACAGTATTTTGCTTTCTGTTGAGAGGGGTGCTCATTCTGATTTCATTTATTTCCCGGGAAAATATTTCCCGCTCTTTTTTAACATCTATTTTAAATATTACCGGTAAAAAATTTACGGCAAGGATTACAATCAGCACTCCAAAGGGATAGCCTACAGAATGTCCAATCCCTATCCCGGCTTCTGCACTTTTTACAAATTGCTTTTTCTGTTCCTCGGTTAGGAAACCTGCGTCTTTTGCTTTTGCTCTCTCGAGTGGATCAATCGCCTTTAATAGTTCCTGTTTTTTTCTTTCGGATAGAGAATTATAATTTTCAACTAATTGGGAAGAATGTTCGCGGGCAGATTCCAGGGCAGCTGCCAAACCAGGAGAACTGGTTAACGCTCCAGTATACACCCCTGTTACTTCATAAGAATTTATCCCCGGTAAAATTAAGGCCATCCCATAGGTTGCCACGGCACCCGTAAAAGTTATTAAAAAACCCAGAATAATAAATTTTGAGCCAAATTTTTTTATAATTATCCCTATATCTTTTGCGGCAAGCAGTCCAACCGCAGCAATAAAAAGGATTAAAAAGAGGGTAAAAAAACCTTCATCAATTACTCCGCTTTTTATTAGCTGTAAGGCAGCATTGTACCCTAATTCAGTTTTTGGAAAAGCCTTAGCTAATCTGTAAACCCTCCACCCAATAACCAACCCTACAAAAAGACAGCCGGATACTCCAAAAGTAAATTTACCAAATTTTATCTTGCCAAAGAGCATCCCCAGGAAAACGGTTATCATCATAAGGACAAAGGGATTCATTATCCAGGCTGCTAAATTAAATTGCATTAGATCTCTACTCTCCTTCTATCAAAATTAATTAACTTGCCCGACAGTTATAAGGAATTTCTTTCTTTTACCCGGGTTAACAGTATCTTCTTTTGATTTAATGCCGGTTTTTCCAAAGTAATATTTAGTAATTCTTTTAGTACCTGCCCTATCCCTTTCCCTTCTTGATATCCTAATTCAATTAAATCTTTGCCGTTTACAGCTAAATCTCTAAGGGATACAGGTGGTCTTTCCTGTAGGATTTCCCTAATATTATTTTCTGCTCTTTCGATTTCAACTGATTTAGATTTTTCAGAACTTCGGCTTTCCTTGATGAGTGCTTTTTTTAATTCCCAGGCATCTTCTAAATTTTCCATGCCTATTCTGGAAGCAAGATTTCTTATATTCATTTTTTTAGAAAAATCAATGTCTTGATAATTTTCCTGAGTTAGCATAGTTACTTTTCTAATTACCGCGTTCTTAAATTTTATCCGCTGCAATATTTTAACAATAATCTCTTTTTTTTCATCTAAACGAGGTATATATTTTATATTATATAATATAGCCGATAACCGCAAACTTAAATCTGGTGGCAGGCTGGCCGCCATATCTAAAGTATGTTCCAATAAATCTTCGCCCTCGCAAAAATACTCTCTATAAATTCCCGCATGCTTTTGTAATTCGGGCATAATAAATCTTAACAGCCCCAGCTGATACAATAATTTAAATCCTCTTCGGGGACAATTGCTCAGCAGTATTTTAATAAATTCATCTCTAATCCTCTCTGGGCTGACTTTTTTAATCAGTAAACTATTTTCCTCTATCACCCAGAGAGTAACTTTATCTATCTTAAAATCGAGTTCACAGGCCAACCTAATTGCCCTTAGCATTCTCAATGGATCTTCTTTTATTCTGTCCTTGGGATTTTCTACCCCCCTTATTATCTTTTGTTTGATGTCCTCTAACCCGTTAAAGTAATCGATTACCCCTTCCCTTTCTTTCCAGGCCAAGGCATTAATAGTAAAATCCCTATGTCTTAAATCTTCAAGTAAATTTGTGGTGGGGAGAGATTTATTTTTTTTAAAATTGCTCACTTCATAATTAACATGATTTATTACTACGGTAAGGGTCCCAAATTTTTTACCCACCGGAACAACTTTATAATCTCTAAAAACCTCAACAATTTCCTCCGGTGCAGCCTTGGTAGTTATATCCCAATCGTGGGCTTCTCCCCCCATTATCAGATTGCGGATACATCCTCCTACCACTAAAGCTTCATAGCCCGAATCATTTAATCTCTTTATTATAAATAAAGCTCCCGGGTTTATATCTTTGAATTCAATCTTTAAATTAAGTTTATTTTCTTTTTTCTCTTTTTTCATCTTAAAACCTTCTCAGATGAGCCAAACATTCTATATGGCTCGTCTGGGGAAACATATCTACAGGTTGAACTTTTCCCAGGTTATATCCATTTTGGGTAAGGCGCTTGATGTCTCGGGCCAGAGTAGGTAAATTACAGGAAACGTATAAAATTTGTTCGGGTTTAATTTTTATTACATCCCTTAACATCTCCCGGGAACATCCCTTGCGGGGTGGATCTATTACCATAACTTGAACTTCTTCTCGATTTTTAATCCATCCGTAAAGCCATTTTTCAGTTTTGCCAGTAAAAAATTTCAAATTAGAAAGGTTGTTAAGCTTACAATTTTCCCAGGAATCCCTGACTGCTCCTTTTTCTAATTCTAATCCGTAAACTCTTTTGGCTTTACCAGCCAGATAGATGGAGATAGTCCCGGTTCCGCAATAAGAATCGATGACCGTCTCTTCTCCGCTTAAATTTGCATATTCTAATATTTTTTCATATAATGCCTGAGCCTGAGAAACATTGACCTGAAAAAAAGATGCAGGTGATATTTTAAATTTAAAAGAACCAATTGTATCCTCTATGCTTGTTTTACCCCTTAAAATTTTGAAATCTTTTCCTAATAATACCATTTTTGAACTTCTATTGATATTTTGATAAACAGAAACCGTTTGAGAAAAAACTTTAATAAGATTATCTAAAAATATTTTATCTATCTTTAATTCTTCTTCTTTGGTGATAAAAATTATCATTATCTCTCCGTTGCTTTTGCTTTCTTTTAATATTATTCCCCTTAAATTCCCCCGGTCTGTTTCATTATCATAGATACTAATCTCCCGCCGGGTTAACTGCTCTTCCAGGTATTTAACCAGATGGTTAATGGCGGTGCTAAACAAGTAGCACTGGCAGGCGGGGACGAGAGTATGGCTTTTTAGCTTGTAAAATCCTAACTGTATTTTTCCGTTTTCTCGAGCAAGATGAAAATGCCCTTTGTTGCGATAGCGCCAGGGATCTTTCATCCCTATGGTGGGCAAAGCTTTGGTATTTTGATTGCCTATCCTGTCCAAAGCATTTTCTACTATTTCCTTTTTCATTTCTAACTGTTTTTTATAAGCTATGTGCTGCAAGTGACAGCCTCCGCAAAGATGATAAACGGAGCAGAGGGGCTTTGTTCTATGAGGAGAAAATGAAATAATTTCTTCCAATCGGCCGCGGGCAAAATTCTTTTTTACTTCGATAATCTTTACCCTTACTCTTTCCTCAAGAATTGCCCCGGGCACAAAAACGGCAAAATTATTAATTCTACCGATCCCTTCTCCCTGATGAGAATAACTGCTTATAATAAGTTCATAATCCCCTTCTAACTGCACTGGTATTTCTTTCATTTTATCTCCCGGTAAAATATTGATTTCGCTATATTTTCAAATATAATATTCAAGTATATTAATGTGTTAGTGAAAACTTTGGTGGGGTAATTAGAAAAAATAATTATCCTTATTATTTTTTCTCAACTAGCTAACCATGTAACTAACTAACCAACAAGGGATGTAATGTATAACATGTGATAAGTAACTGTTTTTGTAATTTCTGTAATTTAATCTTATTACTCATTACACATTACTTGTTACTGTATTTTATACTCGATACTAATTAATATTATTTATATTATCACATTACACATTGTAATCACTATATAATAATACAACAATTCTAAAAATAAATCTTTATTGCCTGCCTTCTTTAAAATCAATTTAACCTGAGAGCAAAGCATAAAAAAAATTTATAAAAATTTTTTTAAAAAATACTTGACAGATAAAATTTAATCCTATATAATTGCTAATGGCAAATATTGTTAATAGCACAGAGGTTGATAATAAGATGGAAAAGAATTTGGTAGACCTGATAATCGAATTAAAGAAAGGCTGTATGGAAGACGAAAATCAAATTCGAACTCTATGTAATATTTCTTTAGCAGAATACAAAGCAATTCTGGAAATTGAGACAACAGAAAGAATAACCTGTAATGTTTTATCTGAAAAAATGGGTTTGTCTGTTTCCAGGGGAAGTAGAATAATAGATAGCTTGGTCAGAAAAGGGTATTTATTAAGGGTGGAGAATCCTGAAGATAGGAGATCTTTTGTTCTATCTCTTTCCTCCAAAGGAGCTGAAATTAAAAAACAGATCGAACAGGAAAGAAATAATTGCGAATATAGGCTTAGAAAAAACCTCTCTACAAGAGAAGTAGAATTAATAAAAAAAGGACTAGAATTAATTACTAAGGTTTTTAATCAAAAAAATCAATAACCTAAATTTAAATAAGAAAGGAGGAAAGAATCGATGGAAAACAGTAAATCATTAGAAGTAGAGGTAAACGGAAACAACTTTCAACAGGAGGTTTTAGAGTCTTCAATCCCTGTATTGGTAGATCTTTGGGCACCCTGGTGTATGCCTTGCCGGATGATATCCCCAATTGTCGAAGAATTGGGTAATGATAACCAGGGCAAATTGAAGGTTTGTAAGCTAAATACCGATGAAAACCAAAATATTGCAGCTCGCTACGGCATCCAGGGGATACCTACCCTGTTATTTTTTAAAAATGGCCAAGAGGTTGATCGTATCGTAGGCGTCACACCAAAGCCAATAATACAAAAAAAACTTGATGCTATTCTTTAGTTTGCTTCCCCTAATCCCGCTAAGGAAGTAAAAATGCTTTAACCCTTAGCTTTTATCAAGGGGCGTATTGCAATACGCCCCTGCTTAAATTATTTTATTTTTCGTTTCTCTTTTTATCCTTCTTTTCGGCAATCATCATATTTAAATCCAATATACTTTTTTGTATCTCAATTAATTTATTTTTAATATTATTTATATTTAATTCTTTATTATCAGCACTACCTTTGGTCTCATATTCCAATCTTGGTAATATTAGCCCAAAGGTTGATTTTAATTTTTCAACGCTCCCCTCTATCTCTCTAAGTTCTTTACTTTCTCTGTCTATCTCTAATCTTCCGCCGGGCAAAACATTTTTTCCTTCGATAGACAAGCTTTCTCCTAATTCCGGAATATAAGTTACAATATTTAATTCCTCTTTAATTTTTCTGGAAATTTCTTCGGTTGCCTCCTCTTCTCCGTGAACCACAAATATTTTTTGGGGTTTACTTTTAAAACTTTTTATCCACTGTAGTATCCCTTCTTTATCAGCATGTCCAGAAAAACCCTCTAAAGAATGTATTTCAGCATTCACTTGAATCTCTTCCCCAAATATTTTAACTACTTTCTCGCCTTCTTTTATCCTTCTGCCTAAAGTCCCATTGGCTTGATAGCCAACAAATACGATACTGGATTCTTTTCTCCACAAATTATGTTTCAGGTGATGTTTTATTCTGCCGGCAGTACACATTCCGCTGGCCGAAATTATTACTTTACTTTCTTTAGAAAAATTTATCTGTTTAGATTCTTCTGTGGTACGCGTAAACTTTAAATTACGAAAATCCAAAGGGTTATTCCCTATATTTATAAGTTTTAAGGTGTCTTCGTCAAAACAATCCGGATTTCTTAAAAATATCTCTGTCGCCGATACGGTTAGCGGGCTATCTACATAGACCGGGACACTTAAAAAATTCTGGTCTTTACTTTTAACGTATTCAGTATAATACTTGTTTAGTTCATAGATTATATCCTGGGCTCTTTCCACTGCAAAAGAAGGAATTACTACATTCCCACCTCTTTTTGCTGTAGCATTGATAATAGAGATTAGTTCTTTGGCATCATCTTCTGAAGGGTGGTGCAGTTTATTTCCATAAGTCGATTCCACAATCAAATAATCTGCTTCATCGATAATAGAAGGATCCCTTAAAATGGGCCTATCCCGCCTGCCCAAATCGCCTGAAAATACCAACTTGGTCTCTTTGCCCTCCTCTTCTTTTATCCACAACTCAATTATGGAGGACCCCAATATATGCCCGGCATCTCTAAATCTTAAAGTAACTTCTTCGCTTAATTTTATTTTTTGGTTATACAAAACCGGTTTAAAATATTTTAAGCTCTCCTCTGCTTCTTTTACGGTATAAAGAGGCTCTCTTAACTTTCCTCCAGATCTTCTTCTTTTCCGATTGTCCCATTTATTCTCCATCTCCTGAATATGTCCGCTGTCGGGGAGCATAATAGAACATAGATCAGTAGTTGCTTTAGTAGTATATATATTGCCTTTAAAACCTTTCTTTGTCAGCTTAGGTATTCTCCCACTGTGGTCTATATGGGCATGGGATAGAACCATAAAATCTATCTCTCCAGGATTAAAGCTGAAAGGTTCATAGTTCATTCGGTTAATCGATTTGCTTCCTTGAAACATTCCACAATCTATTAAAAATTTAGTATTCTTGGTTTCAATTAAAAAATTAGACCCGGTAACTATTTTAGCAGCGCCTAAAAAAGAAATTTTCATCGTAGTTTCCCCTTTTATAAATTAGTAGATAGTATTAAATATAGATTTTCAGTTGTCGGTTATCTTCATACAGCTAAAAGCTTAAAACGAAAAGCGAAAAACCATAATTCAAAACCCTTAACTAGTCGATAGTGAATAGTCGTTAGTCGTTAGCATAAAATACAGGATTTCAGTTGACAGTTTTCGGTTATCAGTCTGCTTTATTTGCAATGACAAAATAAATTGTTTTTTTGTAGGGGGCGGATTTATCCGCCCCGGGTTATTTAGTAATTTTTTTAGTGGGTTCGATGAATCGAATCCCTACCTCCTAAACACCATCCGCTAATAATCTCCTGACTTCTGAATACTGGTTCCTGACTTCTTTTTTCTTAACAAGATACGATTCACGAGATACGAGATACGAATTTTGTTTTACGCTTTTCGTTTTTTGCTATATACTATACGCTAAACGCTGTACGCTCCACGCTAGTTTTATTCACTAATGACTATTCTAGAATTTTGGTTATCTTTGTCCTCATTTCCCCTTTTTCGCAAACTATTTTGTGCCGGATGGGTTTTTTCTCAATATCCCTTATCCCTGACGGAATAGGAATTTGGGTTAAATCGGACATCTTTTCTATTAATTCAAAATCATTAAATTTTGTGTATCGGCTATCTATTGATACCATCACACTTTTAGTAAATTTAAAGGGACTGGCTGTGGACACAATAACTGTTTTGGTTTTATCTCCGGTTTCTTTGATATATTTTTTATATGCTGCATAAGCGACTGCTGTATGGGGATCGATCAAATATTTTGACTTTTCAAATACTTCTTTTATACATTGACGGGATTCCTCCTGGGGGGCAAATCCGCCGTAAAAATTTTTTAATTTCTCCTTCATTTCGGAATCTATCCGGTAACAACCCTTCTCCTTTAAGGAATTCATTAACTCTTTTATCTGCTGTGTATCCTTTTCGCTTATCAGCCATAGCAATCTTTCCAGATTGCTGGACACCAGAATATCCATTGAGGGAGAAATGGTCATAATTAGTTCTCTTCGTTTATCATAGACTCCGGTCTCAAAAAAATCTGCCAGTACTTTATTTTCATTGGAAGCACAGATTAATTTATTTACCGGCAGTCCCATCTCTTTGGCATAGTATGCCGCCAGAATATCTCCGAAGTTACCGGTGGGAACAGCTATATTTATCTTTTCACCGATTTTAATTTCGCCCTCTCCTAACATATTTAGATAAGCATAAAAATAATATACTATTTGAGGAATTAGACGGCCTATGTTTATAGAATTTGCCGAAGAAAAGATATGGTTTTTCTCTTCTATCTTTTCGTTAAAGGCCGAATCTTCGAATATCTCCTTTACCTCTCTCTGAGCATCATCAAAATTTCCCTTTAGGCCTATCACATAAGTGTTTGCCCCTTCCTGGGTGAGCATCTGTCTCTCTTGTATCTTGCTGACCCCTTGATAAGGGAAAAATACTATTATCTTGGTCCCTTCTACATTAGCAAAGCCTTGAAGGGCTGCTTTACCGGTATCACCGGAAGTAGCGGTTAGAATAACTATTTCCTGGTTAAGATTTAATTTTTGGGCAGCTTTTTTTAAAAGATGGGGGAGTAGGGATAGAGCCATATCTTTAAAAGCCAGGGTCGGGCCGTGATAAAGCTCTAAAAAATATACTCCCATCTTTTTGTTTAAGGGAGCAATGATCTCGGTATCAAATTTATTATTATAAGCTTTATTTATACAATCTTTTAGCTCATCTTGACGGTAGTCAGTTAAAAATTCTCTCATTATCAAAAAGGCTAATTCTTTATAATCAGTACTTTTTAATTTATATACATCGTTATCTGCCCGATGAATGGTCTCGGGGACAAATAGCCCTCCATCATCGGCGATACCTTTAATGATTGCCTCTGCGGATAAGACTTTCTTCTTGTCCCCCCGGGTACTTTTATAATAAAGATTATTCTTTTGCATATTTTCTCCCAATAATTATTTAGTTAGTTTATATTAATTCACCAATTGGCCAATTAGCCAATTAATATCAATTTACCAATTAAATTAGTCGTTAGTTTTAATTACAGTTTTCAGTTGTCGGTTATCATTGCACAGCGAAAAGCTTAAAACGAAAAGCGAAAAACCATAATTCAAAACTCAAAACTTTTTCTCTCAATATTAACTTCTAAGTTCTATTTTTGCTTCTTTATCTTTTTATTTTTGCTATATAAACTGCGAGACAAGAAAGATGAAAATCAATATATAAAACAATGTATTTAAATTTTAAATTTTGAGCTATGGTTTTACGCTTTGCGCTTTCCGTTTTTAGTTTTTCGCTATGTACGACATACGATATACGATATACGCCCCTACAGATAGCGTCGCATTTCTTCCCCTGTTACCTTACCATAAAGCTCTATGTAGGGTTTTACCGGATTAGATAAAATCTTAGGAAAGAGGACTTCTTCTATCTGGAAAAAACCAACCGACTCAGTCATCTCTACAATTATTCTAATCGGCTTCTCTTCCCCTTTTATAATTTCTACATTTTGGATGGAATTAGCCGAATACTTGTGAATATCTCCCACTTTAGGAGTGCGTGATAAGAGAAATATTATCCGTGCCCTACCCTTTTCCATATCACATCCATCTCCGATTGATACCAGCCCGGCTTCCAGAGAATGAATATCCTGGGTAGCCATATGTCCTGCAATGCCTTCAACGATTAGAGATTGAATGATGGTTTTCTTTTCAATATCTCCAGTATAAATCTTGGTTAAGGTTCTCTCGATAATTGGCATAGCAAAAACAACTCCCAACAGCTCGTGATTTTCCCGACCCACTGACATACCGACATCGTGTAACAAAGATGCTATCAATACCGCCACTTTACTATCTTCTGCGGTGCCAATCTTCTCTTCTTCTATGCTAAATTTAATTCCTGCTTTACTCAAAATATCAAACATGATTAAAGCATTTTGGGCGGTTTTTCGCATATGTACCGGACCATGGTCATTATAACCCAATCTTTTTATGGAAACTACATTGGCATAATCTTGTAAGGCTTGCGCTTCTTGATCATTAAAAATTAAAGAAGCAGCTAGCGCCGGTTTCCCGCTTAACATTGCCAATATTTCATTTTCTATCTCTATCTCTTTGGGTGATTTTCTCATTTTCACTCCTCCTTCCGTCTAAAATCTGTGTAATCATATTATAAATATTTCTTAACTATATTCTAACCATTACCAGAACGAGTGCACTTAAGATAATAATCGTTAGGGGTAAAATTAGCATTTTATATATTTTTCCCATATCTGCTTTAAAATAATTTCTGGTTACCACTAAACACAAATGCATAGGAGAAATCATTACACCCGCAAAACTACCGGTAAAGGCCAATATAGCATAATATAGATTTGCTTCTCCTTGGACAATTATCGGGAGCAGAACCGGTAATCCTATCCCCAGCGCTGCGGCGCTCATCCCAGTCATCATACCGACAAAAAAGGGAATGCTGAATAAAACAATAAAAGGATGTATTCCCAATTTAGCAAATGCTTCCGGGACGATCTCTATCCCTCCCGAAACCTGGAGTATTCTTTGAAAAATCATGATTCCGACAATTAAAATGACTACTCCAAGATCTATATCGTTTTTAATAATTTCCTTTATTGTTCTTGGGGTTAATTTTTTAATATTGATTAAAAGCAATGACAAAATCACTATTACTAAAGAAAGTATTATGTCTATTTTTATCCCCAGCACTAAAATTATAATAAACAAAATGGGCCAGATGCCCAAAAATAATTTTTTTAAATTGAGGAAAATGTCCTTTTTGCTGATGGTACCATTGTCTTTTTTTAAGTTTTTATATTCCCAAACAAAGCCTACTATTACAGCTGTAATGGTCAAGGGTAATTGAACCAGGATAACTTCTTGAATTTCTACTTTTAACAAGCCGGAAAATATTATCATCCCCGGGAAGAGAGGCCAGGCAAATTCCCAAATATGACGAAACCAATAATTTACAAAGGTATCTTCTTCGGGAGTGAGCCCTACTCGATCTCCTATCGCTTTAACCATGGGAGCAGAAAATATTGCCCCGGCTGGCATAGGAATTAAGCCTAAAAAGGCCGGAATAAAAGCCAATATAAGTCTATAATCTTTAACCAGCCCCTGGAGAGAATCGACTAAATCTCTTAGGTTTTCTACTTTTCTTAAAACACCGCTTAGGATATAAACCAGTACAATTATTCCGATTAACTTTAAAGTAGCCGGGTCAATCAAGGCTAAAACAAAATTATTCCCTATCTGAATCGGGCTTAAAGAAAAGGCTACCCCCAGCAATAGAGAGGCAATTAGCATTATATATCCTAAATTCCATTTCTTTTTTATCAAGAAAATAATCACTACGATTACTGCTAATAATTTTATAATTTCTGTCACTTTAATTTCACCAATTTATTCTTTCTGCGATTTATTTTTTTGTTTCTTCCGGTATTTCTTTCTGTATTTCTTTCATTATTTTCTTTTTTTCCTCTTTAAATTTAATCCCCTGAACATTAACATTAACCTTAATAACTTCTAAGCCGGTCATGGAACAGACAGCGTCTTTTACTCTACG
>Ga0265596_1000169_pt1 | contig 43910 bp, 47 predicted proteins | sample saktaG_FD_190143 | JGI IMG/M metagenome (GOLD analysis project Ga0265596, IMG submission 190143) | Saline water microbial communities from Sakinaw Lake, British Columbia, Canada - sak_2013_06_06_60m | ecosystem: Environmental > Aquatic > Non-marine Saline and Alkaline > Saline ...
CTGCGCAGGTCGGAAAAGAGGTCGGCCACGCTTACCATGAGGGCATTCCTGCCATTAGAAATCATCTCCAGCGCAATGGCATTGCACAGGTGAGTTTTGCCATTTCCCACACCGCCATAAATCAACAGCCAGATAAACTGTGATTCCTCCTGCGCCAGGGCTTTAGCATACTTGAAGGCTTTCTCCGTGCCAGGGATAGGGTCAAAAGCATCAAATGTCTGTTTCGGCCCCGTAATACCCTGCTTCCTTATGAACAGCTCGCCTCTCTTATATGCCTTTACGCTTTCAAGCAGGCAAGAACGAGCCGTGCAAGGGATTATGTCTTTATAGTTGGGAAATCCATCTTCTCTCAAAGGGTGGACAAATCCTATTCCCTTGCACACCGTGCAGCCGGGATTGGGGCTATAAGGCATGTCCACCCAGTCACCTTCAATCCTTATAGGCTGGTGGTTGAGTGTATTTTTCTGGCAGCTCTCTGCGATGCTTTTTGCTGTTTCCATTGCCGTAGCCCTCCTGTGCCTTTTCCAGCCAATTCCTCAAGGCAAGCCATGGCCTTTTCAGTTTCTTCCTGCCGCCCCCCCAGTATGCAGCGAATTTCTTGAACTCGAGCCTGTAATTCAAGTTGGGATAATCGGCTTGAAGCTCGCGGAGCCTTTCCGCCGGCTCATGCCTGGGAAAGGCTGGTATTCTCTCCAGAATCCTAAATAGCTCATTTACACAAAAAGTTGAGTTGTCGCCTCCTTCTGCAGTAGTCTCTGTAGTAGTTTCTGTAGTAATCTCTGTTAATGATTTGCGAAACTTTGACAATTCCATTTGCGAAACTTTAGCAATTCCATTTGTTAACCCTTGACAATTCCATTTGCGAAAATCAACTTTACTACGCTCCAGAAGCGAATTCAACATGCCGTTAAGCACATCGCCTTTAACCCTGAAGTGCACGGTGGGACTGCCGTGGGCTCTCTTGAGCTTGACTTCTATTAAACCAAGCTCGATAAGTCTCTTCCTGGCTTTATCCACAAAGTAACGGTTGAGCCCGATTTCCACCTGCCAGTCCTTGTGGCTCTTGTATATCCAGCCATCTTCATCGCTGGTTCTATCGCTCCAGTAAATAAGCTGCGACAAGAGCAAGGCAGAATTGACGTCAAGCGTTATGTCAACAAGAAGGCGCGGTAACACAATTATTCCCTGCTGCCCGCTTATCTTCTTAACCAGGTCTAATACTTCAGCTCTCATCTTAGTCTGTCCATTCCCCGAGTTAAGTTCTCCCTCATCACATTCCAGTCCCTTATCGCAAACCATCTCACGGAGGGTGTAAAACTCTCCCCTACGTTCCATTCAGCTAGCAGTTAATAGTTAGCGGTTGGCCGTTAGCAGTGGCAAGGCTTATCCCCATCTTGCTTATCATTAGTATATATTCAGCATACTATAATGTCAACCACCGTGTAAATTTGCGCCGCTTACCAACCTATCCTGTCGTGTCAGGCGTCTATCGTAGCCTTTCAGTCCAGCGTCGACCATCGAATCCACCCTGCACTGTTATGCAATTGTTCTGCCAATAGCCTGTCTCCCAGGCTCATCTCATCAACTTTCATGTGGATGCGGTATAATGTGTGCGCGTTGCAGGCATAGCCATTGTACAGAGCCCTCCATGACAAATTAAGAAAGAAGCACAATAATGGAAGAAGCTAACAGAACATCGTCCGAGAAATCGGCCCTCAGGTATTTTGCGGGTTACCTGAAGCCTTTCAGGCGCCATTTTGTCACTGCTGTGTTTTTCTCTGGCACTGGTGCCCTTTTGAACCTCGTGCCTGCACAGGTTATCAGATATATTCTCAACGAGGCCATACCGAACAGGAACATTAAGTTCTGTGCCTACGCAGCAGGAATTCTGGCTGTCACATTCTTACTGCGCAGCCTCATACTCCGTTTCCGTACCAAATTGGTAACCCGCATGGCACAAGGTATTGCAGCTAACCTCCGTAGAGATGTTTTCTTCCACATGCAGAGATTGAGCTTGAGCTTCTTCGATAATGCTCGAGTGGGTAAACTGCTGTCCAGGATAACCAATGATAGCGTCTTCATTCAACAATTCTTCACCTCGGGCTCCCACATCCTGGTTGCTACTGCATTAACTTTTGCCGGAGTGATCTTTATATCACTGCGTATGAGCTGGCAACTCACCCTCATTGCGATTATTCCCATGCCCGTCATCATGGCCCTAATTCGCAGGTATAGCCGCATTGCCCACAAAATATATCGGAATTTAAGGACACAGTGGGGCAGCTTCACTGCGCGAATTAATGATAATCTTGGTGGCATCAAGGAGATAAAATCCTTCGCTCGTGAAGAATATGAAGAAGGTAGATTCAATGATGAAAACGAGCAAGCCTATTCACTGGGAATCGATGCAGGCGACCTTGATGCTTTATATGACCCGCTTATCGAGTTTATCGGCTATCTCGGCATGGTATTAGTTGTGGGCATGGGCAGCTGGTTGATATTCCAGGGGAAGATGCAGCTTGGCGACCTAGTAGCATTTCTGCTTTACCTGGATCTTCTCTATGACCCGCTCTGGCGTGTCAGTCGGCTGGTGAACATATGGGAACATGCCCGTGCGGCAAGCGACAATATATCCAAGGTTATGAGCGTTCCCACAGAAGTATATGAATTTCCGCAAGCCATAGGAGCAACTGCCTCCCTGAAAGGCGCAATAGAATTCAAAGATGTTTCTTTCTCATATCAAGACAAGGAAGTGATATTGAAAGACCTGTCTTTTGAAGTGAAAGAGGGTGAAAGAATCGCCGTAGTGGGAGTTACTGGTTCGGGAAAAACTACTATGTTGAGCCTGATCCCCAGATTCTATGATGTTGATAAAGGGACGATTACCATTGACGGGAGAGATGTTCGGGATTATAAACTGAGCTATTTAAGAGGAAATATCGGCATCGTTCAGCAGGACCCGTTCTTGTTTTCGGGCACTATTAAGGAAAATATACTATATGGTAAACCGGATGCTTCAGAGGAGGAAATGGAAAAAGCAGTTAAAGCGGCAAACCTGGATACATTCATCCAGCCCTTGCCCGGGGGGTACGACACAGAGGTGGGTGAGAGGGGAGTAAAAATCTCTGGTGGGGAGAAACAGAGACTGGCAATAGCAAGAGTTCTAATAAAGAATCCGCCCATCCTCATTCTCGACGAAGCTACATCTTCCCTTGATTCTCGCACTGAAATACTGGTACAGCAAGCGTTAGAACGGTTGATGGAGGGCCGGACCACATTCGTCATCGCTCACAGGCTATCGACTATCAAGAACGCAAATAGAATACTGGTGATGAATCACACCAGAATAGTAGAGGACGGCAGGCACGAGGAGTTGATGGATAAAGATGGACTTTATGCACATCTGTATAAGCTACAGTTTGAATTGGGTGATCAGATGGGGCTGTTAACATCCCTGGAATGGTGAAGAGCTATCGGCATTCCAGCACCTATTTCAAGCTAATTCACCAGAGGATATACCCCACTGTACATGCCAGTTATGGTGGCGGGGTTCACACCAGCATTGGGGAGGGCAAGCCTGTGATTTTGTATCAGCCTGTGCCGGATGTCTTGCCCAGTATCTTTTCTGCGCGTTTACACGCTTCCCTCGCTCCCCTGTCAGCAGCTATTCCCAGGTATTTTTCAAAGTTAATAAATTTTCCCACGCCTTCTATCACGGCGCCCGGCACTTTCGAATCTTTGAGCAGGAAGGCATGCATTTCCTCTGCCAGATTTTTACTTATTTCCTCATATGGAACTGCCTGAGATACGGTTGCGCTGGCCGTTTTTAATTTGCCATGTTCCTTTTCGAGTTTCTGATAAGAGGTCATTAGTTGTTCGTAACTTGCCCTCGACTGCCCAAACTTGTCCGCAATGTCTGCTTTATCCAATTCAAGGAGGCTTATTTTCGAATCACGCTCAGCTATCTGGGATTCCAAATTTCCTACCTGCTCACTATGCTGATTTTCAAGCACCGCTATCTGCAATTCGTGTTTTTCCATTAACTGTTCTTTTTTCCTGTCCAGGGTTTTTATTTGTGCTCTCAAACCATCTATATCGGCTAAGCTCTCTGCAAGTGCCTTATGGTCGATCCCCGCTTTCTCAAGATTACTCCCTAATGTTGCAGTCAATTTTCCCATGAGTGCGTTAGAATCGATCCTTAAATCCCTGTACTCGCTTCCCAGTATTCCAACTACCCTTCCCATAAGTTCGTCATAGTTTGCCTTTGCGCGGTCGCGTTGCTCTTCCAGCGCCAATATGTGCGACCTTAAATCTCCCACCTTCCCCCCATACTGCTTATTCAGCAGGGTATATACTGCAAAGGCAACCCTCTTAGCCACAGCTCCGCCGTAAGCTTTCATGTCGGTTGTTCGCTGGCCGAACACTCTGTTAAGCAACTTATCCTCTTGTGGCAGGCGTTTATCGTAGTCTTTCAGCCCCGCATCAACCATCGGGTCCAACCCGGCACTGTTATACAATTGTTCCGCCAGTTGTCTGTCTTCCAGGCTCATTTCCCCGGCTTTCATTATGTCAGTTCTTTCCCCTTCAAAGCCCTGCTTGCTCACTTCCACTTTCGTCTCTTTGATTACCGCATCGGGAGCCTTCTTTCCTCCAGCTACGGGCGCCTTTCCCTGTGCTTCACTGGATTGAGCAACCTGTTCCCCGACAGCACCAGGTAGTTTCTTTTCAACCGCCTTCGCTACCTGCTTCGTTCGTTCAAGGAACGCTTTAAATTTATCCTGTGTTGTCATTTTTACCTCCTATTTTTCGGGCGCACCGCAACTCGCCATCAAAATAAGTCTCCAACTTCAGCAGCATAATCAATCCCCCATAAACATTATAAACCATTCAGATGCTCTTTACACTGGCCAAAAGCCTCATGTATAAGCAAAACGACGGGGTTTTTTGCCATCACGTAGTGGCGGGGTTTATCCCCGCCTTCCTGCTCTCATCTTGTATTGGAAGAAACTGAATATTGACAGAATTGCCTGGCATAACAACATGCCTCCGTGATATTTATTTGAGTATCCTGTCCTTCCTGCTCGGGTCGAGGGACAGGATAGAGCGGGCTTCATCTGGGCTTGCAATTTCCCTGCCGACTTCCCTGGCAATAGCCACCACTTTTTCTACCAGTTTGATATTGCTTGATGGCGAGCCGTCGGGCATGAAGATATTATCCTCAAGGCCAACACGCACGTTGCCGCCCATGATAATGGCAGCCGTTGACAGAATGATTTCTGTCTTTCCAACGCCGCTCACCGTCCAGGTCGAGCCCTGTGGGATGCTCTCTGAAAGGAAGAGCAGGTTTTTAACCGTACCGGGCATGGAACCGGGGACGCCAAGCACGAAATTGAAATGTAGCGGAGCCTTGATATACCCCTTGCGCTGAAGGTAAACGGCGTTGTGAATCATCCCTGTTTCGAACACCTCTATCTCCGGTACCACTCCTGTCTCCTTGTATACCCCGGCGAGTGCCTCGATAAACTGCGGAGCGTTTTCGTAGATGATGCCCGGCATATTATTTGAGCCGGTGGTAAAGGAGCCCATCTCGGGGAGCAGGCGTATGGGATTCATTCGTGCCTCCCAGTCTTTACCGGCACGTGCGCCCGTGGATAGCTGAATAATCACCTCGGGGGAGGTGCTCTTAATTCCAGCGACGATTTCGCGGAATATGGCAGTATCAAACGTTGGCTTTTGCTGAGAATCCCTGGCATGGACGTGGATAACTGAAGCGCCGGCATCCGCACAGCGGCGGACATCCTCCGCTATTTCATCCGGGGTCACGGGCACGTTTGGATTCATCTGCTTTGTGGGCACGTTGCCTGTCGGGGCGACGGTGATAATCAATTTTTCCATAAATCTACTCCTCTTTCATGCCTAAAAGGTTCTTATTTCTGCTTACTGCGGAATTCTACACCATTGATTTTTTCAAACACCTTGATTATGGCTCCTTTGTCTTCCTTGCCCAGGCCTGCAGCCAGGGCCATCTGATAGGTGCTGGTAGCGGCATGAGAAACAGGTAAGGGTATCTTTTTCTGCGCTGAAATTGAGGCAGCGGCTGCAAGGTCTTTATATGACTTCTCTATGGAGTAGCTGTTGTCAAACTCGCCTTCCAGTATGTGGGGCAGGAAAAACTCGGAGGCAAAGCTGCGGCCGGAGCCGTTGTTGATGAGCAGAGCGATTTTCTCCTGGTCCAGGCCGAGCTTTATCGCCATAGGGAGCACCTCGGCAAGAGCAGCCATGTTAATGTCATAGATAAGGTTATTGGTCATTTTGCTCAGTTGTCCTTTACCGATATCTCCCATGTGGATTATCGTACTGCCGATAACATTGAGCATTGGTCGAATATCTTCCAGGATGGCTTCCTCGCCACCGAACATGATTGTTAAAGTGCCGTCTTTTGCCTTTGACTCCAGTCCGGTTACCGGGGCGTCAACAAAACGAATCCCGCGCTTTTGTAACGATGCGGTAATGTCTATGGTCCATAAATAATCGCTGGTTCCGCAGTCCACCAATAGCAGTCCCTCTTTTGCCTCGTGCACTATCCCGTTCTCTCCCATAACGGCGCTGTCTATAACGGTCGCATCGGGCAGACTGAATATAATCACGTCGGACTTTTTTGCCACCGCTGCAGGTGAATCGACTGCTTCAGCACCACGACCGGCAAGGAAATTCATTGGTTCCTTATCTATGTCGTGAACGGTGAGATTGAAACCAGCATTAATGAGATTTAATGCCATCCATTTCCCCATTTTCCCAAGACCAATAAACCCTAAGTTTTGGGACATTTACCCCCTCCTGATTTATAAAAATTACAGGGGTATAATAACATCTTTCTTTCAGGTGAGTCAGAATCGGGTTTCTGGAGCTCGAGGACTTATCATCGCCGGTTGTTGGTCATTGCGAGCCGGGTGCTCCTCGCGGAGGCTGAGATACATAGGTAACACTCATGGTATAGTTCGTGATGATATTATAGAGGCTGAACTCAGAGCAGCATTAAGGAGGAGACTCAATGGAGAAAGAAGTTGAGACAAGGCGCACGATTAAGGTCACCATTACCCTGGATGTGCCGGTAGCCAAGAGGGGTTTGCCACCGGGCTTATGGATCGTCTCTTTAGCGAACATGTTAGCGATAGCGAGGTTTTTCGTGACTGCGGAGTTGAGTTCACAGGATGGGACGTCCAGCACGGCGAAAAATACGAGAGGACAAGTTGGGACGCTTGAGGTTCTTGGGATCCTGCTGTCTCACTTCACCTATGCATGGTGTTGTTGGATAAGAGCCAAACATATCTTCCCACAACCCACCCCCAATTGACCATCGTGGGGGAACGCAAAACCACCATTAACGGCCAAACCATTTCGTACATCATCAAGCGTAGTGCCAGGGCGAAGCACGCCCGGCTCGAGGTGAGGCAAGAAACAGGCCTTGCAGTGGTGATTCCCAGATCTTATAAGATCAAGCATCTCCCCGCTCTTTTAGAATCGAAGGGCAACTGGATCTTAAACAAGCTTACAAAGTATGGACAAGCCCAATCGCTTTTTGACGAAAAGGAAACCAAAAGTGGCGACACCATTCCTTACCTTGGCCGAAATTTTGAGGTGGTAAAACGACAAAACTGCAAGAACGCTAACAGCATAAAGCTGGAGGGGACCAGACTGGTAGTGACCATTGGATCAGCGAGCAGCAAATTGAATTTGGTACTGGAACAGTGGTATCGAATGCAAGCTACGAAACTGATAAACGAGAGGGCAGACGAACTGAGTGCTCGCTTGGGGTTCACCTATAACCGAATTATCATACGAGGGCAAAAGACCCGTTGGGGTAGCTGCTCCCATAAAGGCACCCTTAGCTTTAACTGGAAGCTCATAATGGCACCGGAGCCTGTCATTGACTACGTCATCATCCATGAGCTTACCCATCTAAAAGAGATGAATCACACAAAGAGATTCTGGGAACTAGTAGCTGGACACTGTCCCCGATGGCGTGAGCACAAGAAATGGCTCAAGGATCACGAGACGGAGTTGGCTGGCAAACTATCCCGTTAGAAACAGCGCTGATTAGACAAAAACAAGAATAAGAATTGGTAGCTGATACTGAACAAAACTCATTTTGTTCAGTGAAATTTGAGGATAGCTTGAGCCATTAACGGTTCTTCTCCCATATATTCCGAATAACCAAACCGATTATGATACATATTGCTCCAGCAGCAGTAAGATACAAACCATAAAATCCAGTAATGCCTCGAACTCATCAGGTGTCAGATATGCCAGTGAGCTGTGTGGCCAGTAATTATTGTACTCTTGCCTAAAAGCTTCCCCAATAGCCTGTGCCTATCGCCTGCCATACCTATCGGTGAAGATTACTTCGTCTAGCTTTCTCCTTATCTTTCGGCCAGTTTCTGCCGGGTGGCCTATGGCGATGGCGCAAACGAGCCTTTCGTTTTTGGGAACATCAAGCAGCTTTTTGGCGCTAGCTTCATATCCCTCACCGTAAATAGCGAGCCAGCAGGCTCCAAGGCCAAGAGAATGAGCCTCAAGAAGCATATTCTGCGTTGCTGCTGCTCCATCCTCCACATGGTGGCTCGACGCCCCTGGATCTACGGTTACCACGATCCCCAAAGGAGCCTGGGCAAGGAAACTCCCCCAGGTGAGGATGTCCGCCAGCTTTTCCCTCACCTCCTGGCTTCGCAGAACTATGAACCCCCAGGGCTGGCTGTTATCCGCAGACGGTGCCCACCTGCCTGCTTCCAGAATCTTGTTTATTTCCTCCTCGGAGACGGGGTCTGCCTTATATTTCCTGATGCTCCTTCTAGTCTTAATTACTTCGAGAATATCCATAGACATTCACCCTCCAAATCCGCTAACTGGGCTACCCTTTCTCAGGGTCTCCGCCCTTTGCGGCGTTGCTGAACAATCTGCTTTAGCTCACCAATAATGTTTCCGTAGTAGCCGTGATATCCATAGGCTGCGGGGGCACCCCACAAACAATTGTATATAACCTATAATACATCAAGAAACATGACCGAGCAATGGTTGTGATTTGCGACTATCCGGCAGCTACAAAGGGTACTAGCGAAACGCCAGCCTATCCGACAAACCACATGCGCAGAGTAGCCAACAAGATGGATATTTGCCTGGTCGGGTAACAAAACAGGCTTTTGTTACTTATCTCCCAGAGTGAGCCATAGAGGAACACCCTACGAACAAACCTTGAATTTGGCTACCTGTGGGGATGGTAAGAATTCCCATTCTCCCTTACAACCACGGTCTAAAGCAGCTACTTCCAAATGCAGCATCGCAATACCGCAATCCAGACGCTTAGAGACATTGAACTCTGGCCCTCTAGTTCTTACGAAAACTCTGATACCATCATCTTCTACCTTAAAACACCACGGTTGACGATTCACAGCAGAAGGAGCAAGCCTGGCAGCTTCAAGAGATACGTTTACCCAGTCAGGCCACTTCTCCGTTATCAAGCCGCTAACCAGCTTAGAAAGTGACAGACGATGATGGGTGCGTCCAAAACCGGTCATTAGCTTCTCTTCCCATGACTCGAATTTCCGGGCATAGCCCACTGGAGTTACGGCCAGTACCCGTTCTTTGCTGCTTAGTTCAATAAGAGAAGCCACGGCCTCCGGTCTGAAGAAGCCAGCAACCCAACATGTATTCAACCCTAAAGCCGTTGCCTCTAGGATAATTCCCTCACCTGTGTAGCCGACTTCCTCTTGGACAAACGGATGATCCATATTTCCAATAAAAGCAATGAACGCTGGAGCGTCTTTGATCTTACCGTAGCTTCCAATAATGCCTTTGAAAACGCTCTTTGCCGATTCAGTTACCAGACGTGATCGAGCATTAGGAAATGGTGCGAACTGGTTACATACTATGTCCAGAGCCGCCAGGGTGTATGGTTCTAGCGGTCGATTTGGATTGAAATGTCTCCGCGACCTCCGCTTTGCAATTGCCAAGTGCCATCTTGAGAAAGGGATATCCATATAATTCTAGATTAACCCATTGGTATGCACATTATGGACTTTTGTTTACTCTTGCGCCAAATTTGTTGGACGAACAAAGATCGCCTATACTATCAAGGAGTCTGAGGCTTATCAATTACACCGTAGAAATCCCATCTGATGTCAAATGGGAACTTACTCTTATCTGTGACCTCTTCAACATTTGGCTCCGACTCGAATATTTCCCTTCTCAAAGCCTTCTCTCCAATCTCCAGGCCGAGATTTGCACTTGAGCGTTCTCTGACTTCTTCACCCGTCGTACCCGCAACCATTCCAGCTACGTTGTTTGCTTTCTCGTTTTCGAGTTCAGCCTTATCGCTACTCGACACCTCTGGACAAATCACTTTCACATCCCCCCCCCCGGGCCAGATATTTATTCGGTTTTATTCGTTTCTGGTTGATTTTAACAGGATTGGTGATAGAATAGAACTATGGGGAAGGCTGCAGAGAATAGTTAAACCAGAGAAGTCAGATAGCACCTTGCCCATGATAGGAATGTTGAGGTAGTTAATGTGTATCAACCAGAAACGAATAAAACCATATTAAATTTAAAGTCGTTATGTCCAATTTGGAGAAATTATCGACCAGTTGACAGTTGGATGATGAATATATAAACTCACAATCACAACTCCGACATATTTGCAGGAGTTTATCATGACAGAGTTCTTTCAAAACTTGAATCCTCTTTTCTACAGCACCGGGATCATCATCGGGGCCGGTGTTATTGCTTTCGTGATTCACTTTATTATTTTCCAAATCCTCCGCCGTCTTTACGGGATCACCTCAAATACATTATATGGGTCTTTAATAAAGCACATTCGTAGACCCCTTAAATACCTCATATTTCTTTTGGTTCTAAATATAGTGCTACCTGTTGTGGAATTGCCCCAGTGGACTAATTATTTTTTGGATATTACCTTTCGTTCGCTGTTCATTATTTCGGTGTCTTGGCTGATAATCACCCTTGTTGCGGTTGGCGAAGATATAATACTGAGTCGATATGACACAAGTGTTAAAGATAACCTTCAGGCAAGGAAAATACACACGCAGATTCAGATTATAAGAAAAATATTAGCTGTTGTTATTATTTTCGTTGCTGTAGCACTGGTTCTTATGAGCTTCGACAGATTCCGGGAACTTGGTATCGCTATCTTTGCTTCTGCTGGTCTGGTTGGTCTGGTAATTGGATTTGCAGCGCAGAAAATATTTGGAAACCTCCTTGCTGGTATTCAGCTAGCGTTTACCCAGCCTGTCCGTGTAGATGATGTTGTTATAGTGGAAAACGAATGGGGCAGAATTGAGGAAATAACCCTAACTTATATTGTTGTCAGGATATGGGATTTAAGACGTCTGGTATTACCGGTAAGTTATTTTATTGAAAAACCTTTTCAGAATTGGACTAAAGTTACTGCTGACATATTGGGAACAGTATTTTTATATACAGATTATAAAATACCTGTAGAAAAAGTAAGGGAAGAACTTCACCGCATTCTTAAAGACTCAAGTAAATGGGATGGTAAGGTTTGGGGATTGCAGGTAACAAATGCGACCGAACGCACCGTGGAACTAAGGGCACTCATGAGTGCCCCGGATGCTTCTTCAGCCTGGGACATACGCTGCCAAGTAAGAGAAAAACTGATAGAATTCGTTCAGAAAAATTATCCCGAAGCCCTTCCGAAGACAAGGGCAGAGCTAAACAAGGCAGAAGACCTGTAAGCCCGCTGAAGCAAGTTTAAGTTTAAAAAAATAGTATCGTGGGTCCCCAGTTTGGTTTGTTTAATCGTTTCAAGTAAATAGCCCGGAGGAGGTAACTCATGTTTACATCTGATTCCGTCTTTAACCTGACCAATATAGTGTGGATAGGAGTAAAGGTTGTACTCATTCTTGCCATTGCTATTGCACTCAATATTTTTCAGAAAAAGATGACTCCGAGGCTAATAATAGCCAGTATCCCCAAAATACATTCAGAAACGCATGCCCAGTTGCTCGCCCGAACAACAACAATGGCTTATGTTATTAGAAAAATTGTCGCCGTTATCATTGGAGTTATTGCCATTACGATGGTTCTGGATGTTCTTGAAGTGGATATTGCTCCTATATTAGCCTCACTCGGTGTTGCCGCCTTGGCACTTGGTTTTGCCTGCTCAAAATATCGTTCGCGACTATCTTCATGGCTTCTTCATCTTAGTGGAGGACTGGTATCGGATAGGTGACTGGGTTGAAATTGCGGGATTGGAAGGCGAAGTTGAGAAAGTAGGTTCGAGACGAGCAATTTTACGAGAAATAGATGGGACAATGCATGTAATACCCAATAGTCAGATACAATTCGCCAGTAATCATACAAGAGACTGGGCAAGGATTAACCTATATATTACGGTAGCTTATAAAGAAGATATCAGCCATGTCTATCAGGTTATTACCGATGTATGCCAGGGGCTGAAGGATGATCCTGATTTTGGTACTAAATTGACATCGACTCCCTCTGCAATGCGTGTTAGCAATCTTGGTGACCATGGCGTAGACATTTGTGTTCGGGGATATACCGTGGACGGAGAACAGTGGGGTCTTACTGGAGAACTTCGCAAGCGAATCAAGAACCGTTTTGATGAGGTCGGTATTGAAATTCCTTGGCCTCATACTAAGGTATATTTCGGCAATGCTCTGGGGAAAACTGGTGATAGTCCTAAATTAATTAAGTAATATTTTACTAATAGGTCCTAGAATACCGGGATGATTAAAACGCATGGTTGTCACGACGGGCTCAAAAAGGGAGGTTCAATATGGCATTCACAGCTTATTACTTAGCTCCAGATGGGGAGTTGCAAAGAGAACTTACAGAAGACCAAGTAAAGAGTTACTATGATTCCGGTGAGGGATTACTCTGGGTCGATACCCAAGATACGACAAATGAGGATGGCCAGTTTCTTGAAAGTGTGTTTAAGTTTCACCAACTGGCTATAGAGGATTGTATTAGCGTAAATATGCATCCGTCTAAGGTAGATGACTTCGGGGACTATCTATTTATGATATTGCACGGTGTGAATTATGCGGTCGAGTCAGAAGTAGTGGAGACTGCTGAGATTGCTATTTTCCTTGGCAAGAATTATGTAGTCAGCTCCCATAGTTATCCAATGTTAAGTGTTGAGTATGTGAAACAGCTGGTTGAACGTGATGGTCGGCCGATGAGACGCAGCACTGACTTCCTTGTCTATTCTATCATAGACGCCCTAGTTGATAATGTAATGCCGACCATTGATAAAATGACCGAGGTTGGTGAGGATATAGAAGAGGAGGTAATACGCCAGCCCCAGCAGGCAACCCTTGAAGCGATATTAAAATTAAAGCGTTCGGCTGTAAGTCTACACCGTGTAATGGCACCACAGCGAGAAGTGCTAAATCGGATCAGCAGGGGTGATTTTAAACTCATTGGAGAGGACGCAAAGATTTTCTATCGGGATGTCTATGACCATATAGTACGTATTGAGGATCTTAACCAGACGACACGAGATATGACTGATAATGCGTTGGCCACATATATGTCATCAATCTCAAATAAGCAAAACGAAGTGATGAAGATACTTTCAATTGTAGCCGCCATCTTTTTACCGCTCGGTCTGATAACGGGTGTGTTTGGAATGAATTTCACTAATATGCCTGAGTTAAACATATCCTGGGGTTATTATGCAGTTATAGGATTTATCGGTTTCGCAATATTTATTATCCTGGGATTATTTTGGGTAAAAGGTTGGGTCAACTGGGGACGAAAAAGAGTTTCTATGCCGAAGGCTTTTATAGTAGACAGAAATAAATTGTTGGGATCTGTAGGGCGTTTGGGAAGAAGGTAACCGGCAGCAAAAAAACTGGTTGTTTAGTCTAATATTGATATTATGCTTACTGCTGACCGCTACTTTTTGCTTTATTGGCAGCCCTAGCTACCCATATGATAACTAGCACTGCAATAATCGTAACAACTACAGCATAAGTTAACATTGCCGGAATATTATCGGCACTCCCAAATACAGATTTAAAAACAGCTTGTATAGCCCCATTCCAAGCAAGTGCAGCAACAAGACCAAATGCTGCTGTTGCTAGTGCTGCTAATCTCTCGATAACTTCTTTCTTCATTTGACCTTACCTCTTTATTAATAAATCACCAATATCTTAGAGCTTCCCTTCGGCTTCCTTCTCCATTCTATCCAATCGAGTATAGTAATCAGGGAACTCATTAAGATGAGCTAACGCTATTTTACCGGTTATAATTGAATCGTCATTAGTTACATTTGTGGACGGGTCAACCAAACCGTGTTCAAGTTCAATATCGAGCCCAATACGATACTGATCAACATTAAACTTGCTCCAATCAATACCTAATTCCCCCCCAATTTGTTTGGCTTCTGCTGTTGTAAAGTGTTTCTTATTGCTCATGATACCCCTCCATTTCTATAGTCAAATATCTTCTATCAAATTTGGGAAACCCAATAGCATCAATTCTTATCAGGGAACTCTTTAATATTTATATCCATATTCTCAGATGCTATATTAATTGGACTGCACCCCTATGATTGGACAGAAAGAGTTAGGAGAGTCTGGCGGGATTCCTCCTTTTTATTCTCTTTCATAACCAGTAATTCCTCGAACTCATCAGGTGGCCGATAACCCAGCGCTGAGTGAAGCCTTTTGAGATTATAAACCTCTTCAATGAAATAAGGTAGTCTGCTCATCACATCGGCTAGCGTTTTATACTCACACAGGTACACCTCCTCGTATTTCAACGTCTTGAAAAAGCTTTCCATGGTAGCGTTGTCATAGGGATTTCCCCTCCGTGACATGCTGATCTCAAACCCGTGGATCTTGAGTTCCTCTACGTATTCCCTCGAAGCATACTGCACACCTGGTCTGAGTGATGGATTTTATGCCCAGGGCTGGATGCCTGCTATTCATGGCCATACGCAGTGCTTTTAACGTCAGCGCGGTATCAATGCTTTTTGATATAGCATAACCGATTACCCGGCGGGAGTAGGCATCCAGAATAGCCGCCAGGTAGACAAATCCGGTCTGAATGCGAATATAAGTGATATCTGCAATCCAAAGTTGGTTCAATCGAGTAATGACCATATCCTTAATGAGATTGGGGTATACTGGCAAGCAGTGATTGCTATTTGTTGTTTTAATCCCCTTTCGCTTGACATAGCACAGCAGGTCGCTTTCCTTCATCAACCGCAACACCTTCTTATGGTTTACCTGCCATCCATCCCGCTTTAGCTGCTGGCTAACCCTGCGGTAACCATAACGAGAAAACTCAAGACAGATGGCTTCAATGTGGTCCATCAAGTCCGTCTCCATCTTCATCCTATCAGAGCTCCTAGCCCTGGATTTATAGTAGAAACTGCTTCTGGCAAGGTCCATAAGTCTACACCCCTGCCGAGCGCTGCTGAGGAAGTGCTTGCACCTGGTGATAATTTCCCGTTTCTCTGAGGCTGATTGACGCTTATCTGGAGCCCCTTTTTTAAGAACTCATTTTCCAGTGTCAGCCTGCCCACCAGCCGCTCCAGCTTATCTACCCTGTCCCTAAGAGCAGCCTCACAGACAGGTTCGTTGTTGAACTTACCCCGGCTGTATTGCTTCTTCCAGTGATAAAGCAGACTGCTCCCAATATTATGCCTGCGGCAGAGCTGGGCAGGACGGCTCTCACCACTTAGCAGCTCCTCTACTACCTGCCGCTTAAATTCTAGGTCGAAACTCCTCTGATTCTTCATGGCAAGATCTTCCCTTTCCTCCATTATAAAGTATTTTCACCTTGCCAACCCCTCCTAACCCAAAGTGTCCAGTTCCAGGGGTTCACTCCAAAGATTCATAGAACTCCAGTGTGCGTATACTAGTATCTTGTCTTCTGGAAGTAAGGAACTTTGTTAACAAAATAGGGAGTCCATTGTTAACAAATTGAGCTATTAGTGGAGGTAGTTTTTGATGTTTTTGTGAGGGTTTCTTGGTAGGCCGTGAGGGATTCGAACCCACGACACCCTGATTAAAAGTCACTAGCTCAAATTTCAAGAAAATTCAAGCTTTTCCGTAGCTATATTAACTAAAATCACCCCTAATATTACAGAGTAATCAGGGTATCAACTCACCTCCAATTTTATGACAGTCTGCTTGTCCATTATATAAGAGAACTTGTCTGTTGGGCAAGTTCATATTCATGCGGATTATAAAGAATTTATTCTGATTCAAATTAACAAATACTGGTGTTTAATCAAGCATAATTATTGGACTAAAAAGGCGGAGCCATGGCAGGAAGAGGATATAACCAGGAACAGATTATCAACAAGAGGAGAAGCCAAGACGTACATCAACCAATGGTACCGCTACCATTTGGTGATAGACAGAGTAATACAGACCTGATAACTTCTAAGGCATAACTTCATATATACGGCCGATATGTGAAAGAAAGCTATGTGGAATAAATAATGGAGGTGCAATAGTTTGAAAAGGTTTCTTATTTTAGTGGTTGTAGTTGCAATGATGACTGCCCTGATAGTAACACCGGTAATGGCTGCAGGAAAAAATGGACAATCAGGGAAATCCAATGTTGGGCATGTATATCTGTATGAGAAAGATGCCGACTGGGAGGCTGTCGCGGGTGGTGCTTGGGGAAAATATAACTACAAGCTCTCTGACGAAGGCGAGCTAACCGAAGTATCAGGTGTTTTCAACGGGCATGGGCTTGATGCGGATGTAGAATATAGCCTGATTTACTATCCCGAGGTAGCTCCTAACCCGTGGCCAACAGGTGGATATGAGGTGGTTGTTATTGGCAGTGGTATGGCAAATGAAGATGGGAACGTCCATATAACTGGCGCAGTCGTCATTGGTGGACCCGACACCCAACCTGCAATAGGGGATTATGTTGATATGACAGGGGACAAGATTTGGCTGGTGTTATCAAGTGACCTTACTGACTCTGTTATGACTGGCTGGAATCCCAGTGAATACCTATTCGATGACGACTTGATAAACACTGGTGCCTAGGTTCATAAACAACCTTAATTGAGTAGTGCTGAATAGGATTTACAGAAGTCCTAGAATGGAGGGAATAACGTTGGTTGCTCCCTCCATTCTCTGGGGTCAGATCAGTTTGGATACTCATTAGAATCTTAGAATCCTCGATGTAGTAATAATCTTAAAAGAAAGAGAGTACAAACAAATTATTTTTTCACTTCCGCCAACACTATCCGTTCAATCTTTGGAGTGAACTCCTGAAGCTGGACAGATTAGGTTAGGAAGGTTTGGCAGGGTCAAAATACTCTATCATGGAGGATACCTTTGATAGTTATCACAAGTCTAACCTGGCAGATCAGCGTTATAGATTAACTCCCCTTGAACTGTTAAGTAGTTTATCTTTAACTAGTGTTGTAAATACAAGTATGACTTCCCTAAAATAGATCAATCAATGCAACCTGAGTGTGTGCGAATACAGTGCAGGTAACACTAGTGTGAAAAGGTAAGCATATATTGCGTAAGTGCGTCAGATGTTGTCACCTCCTGATCCCGTATTCATCAGCCAGCCACAAACGATAGCGGTGATATGTCGATTTATCGACAAGGCATTTGTGTAGAATAGTCAATGAAATAGATATTTGCATGGTAAGTAACAAAACAGGCAATCGTTCAATATTGAATTAATTCAATATCAATCAATAATAAACTCGCAAGCTGGATAACTCGTGTCTTATTGGCTACGAGATGCAGAGAGGCCTCACTACGTTGGTGATAACTACAGCTCCATAATTGACGATGGTGAGTATATGGAGATTGATGCTATATTGGCTGCTGGCCTCCTGTCTCACTTGAAGGCTGAGTTTAAGGAATTTTCAAGTATACATGACTGGCGAGGTTTGGTCAGAAGAGATATACCTAAAAATGCTGTACTTGCTATGAAGAAGCAGAGAAATTCCAGTCATACCTTGTCTCGTCTTCGATAGAATACGTCGCTGGTTTGTTGACCGTTGCTATTCCACTGGTATAAATTCTGTTGTACTGAAATGAATGAAGAATTGATTGCTCCCTGTGGCATGAACTGTGCAGTCTGCAGCGGCTACCTTGCGTTTGCCAATGACGTTCGAAGTAAGGGAATAAGGATGTCGTACTGCCGTGGTTGCCGAGCACGGGATAAGATTTGTGCTTTCTTAAAAAAGCGCTGCCTGCTGTTAATGGAAGGCAAAGTGAAATACTGCTATGAGTGCCCTGACTTCCCCTGTGAGAACCTCAAGCATATCGACGCCAATTACCGTAAAAAATTCAGGATGAGCATGATTGAGAACCTCGAATTCATCAAGGAGCATGGCATCGTAAAACTACTCGAAAGGGAGACGGATAAATGGAAATGTCCCGAGTGCGGTGAAATGATATGCTGTCACAACGGTATTTGCTTTAACTGTGGGCTTGAGAAGTTGAAAGTAAAGGAAAAACTCTACCGGTGGGAGGATGACTGAGTCGCCGCTTCAGTCATAGGGGGCAGTCCAGTTTCCAGGGTGAAAGAACTTCTGCCTCTCCGTCGGTAATGACAATGTCTTTTTCAAAGTGTGCAGAGAGGCTACCATCGGCAGTAACGACTGTCCAGCGATTCTTCTTAACCTTAGTTCGCCAACCGCCAGCATTCACCATCGGTTCAAGTGCGAAGGTCATTCCTTTGCGCAGGATAGGGCCGTGCCCTGATGGTCCAAAGTTTGGTACCTGGGGGTCTTCATGCATGTCCTCGCTATAATAGCGAAAAGAGGGACTTTCGAAGGCAGTTGTGAGATTTGTCATTATTGGGATGTTTAGTGCTGCCATTGTGATTATTAATCAAGGCCAAGGAAGATGACTTTGTCAATAGTAAAGGGCGCCATCAAATTCTCCTAACCCTTTATGCCCTTTATGTCCAATCATAGGGGTGCAGTCCATTATTTTATTCTTCGTATAAAACCAAATAAAGAAAAAACAACTAAAACACTTAAATATACCTGGTAACTTTTGAAAAAGGACGATGGAAAGGATTATAATAGCGGCGCTGGTATAGCTGTAGTTTCAAATAAAGAGCATAAGGTGAAGCTATTTTTAGGCCATCTTTCATATACATATGAGTATAGAGTTGATATTGAAGTGAGTATGAATAATGAGATGAATTACGGAACAATGGCTGATTTTGAAACAACAAGCCGTGCTATAGCTGAGTCTCAGGTAATTTGGTTTCTTGCTGGTGTCATTCTCACATTTGTAGTTGGTTTCTTAACTAAGTTTCTTTAAATTGAGATACCAAATGAACACCATACAATGTAAGTACTGCCAGCCCGAAAACATAGTCAAATACGGCATATACAAAGGCGTCCAGCGATATTACTGTTATGTGGAAGGTAGCGAGGACTTTGGAAAAGTCAAAACAACCACGAGTTAACTTGACCAAAAATGCTATGTTAATAAAGGGATGTGATAGGGATAAATCAAATTGTACTCCCGTGGGAAAAGCGATGCGAAGAAAAGTCATCATATTGAATGGCAAAGACAATGTTGCTGTTGCGTTGGCTAACTTAAAGGCAAAAGAGCTTATCAGGATAGAGACAGGTAAAGGCGCTCCTTGTGTGCTACTAATAGACAATATACCCTTTGGGCATAAGTTTAGCCTTACTCGTATAAAATCCAATTCACCTGTGATAAAATATGGTGAAATCATCGGTGTGGCTAGCACAGATATTCAGCTTGGGCAGCATGTTCATGTACACAATGTAGCCAGTATCCGGGGTCGCGGTGACCTTGCCAAAGAGAGGAAGAAATGAGCTTTTATGGCTATCCTCGCTCAGATGGCTCCGTAGGTATTAGAAATTATGTGGGCATTATCGCCACAGTTGGTTGCTCCTCAGACGTAGCACAGGATATTAGCAACCAGATAGAGGGAACAGTGCCATTTCTGCATTACCAGGGTTGTGCTCATCTGCAACCTGACACAAAACTAGTGGAACGGACACTAAGCAACTTAGGGCAAAATCCTAATTTAGCAGCAGTGCTTTTAGTAAGCCTAGGCTGTGAATCAGTCGATGTTGATTCTATACTGAATAATATTGCCATATCAGGAAAACCTGTAGCTAAATTGGTAATACAGGAAATAGGGACTATTTCAACTATTGCTGAAGGCTCGCGGATTGCTCGACAAATGGTCTCAGATGTTTCAAGAATAAAGCGCGAAACATTTGATGATTCTAATTTGATATTTGGTTGTGAGTGTGGGGGCTCTGATGCCACCTCAGGTCTTGTTTCTAATCCTGTCATAGGGGCAGCATGCGATCGATTGATTGAGAATAACGGTAGCGTTGTTTTCAGCGAAACCACAGAGTTTATTGGCGCTGAACATCTCTTAACCAAGAGAGCAGAATCACCTGAAGTAAAGCAGAGAATCTTACACATAGTAGATCGTTATGAAAAACTTATTCTCTCATGGGGCGCGGACATGAGGGGAGGAAATCCTAGCAGAGGCAACATAGAGGGAGGACTGACCACTATTGAGGAGAAATCTCTTGGCGCTATCAGTAAAGGGGGTAGCAAACCTATAAAGCAGGTATATGAATATGGAGAGAGGATAAAAGGTAAAGGATTATTCATAGTAGACGGCCCCGGGTTGGATTACAAATCTATGACTGCTCTGGCTGCTGCTGGCGCTCAAGTTATTCTCTTCAGTACAGGGCGAGGAAGCCCTATAGGATTTCCTTTCGTTCCTGTAGTAAAGATCACCGCAAATCCAGTTGCATATGAGCACATGAGAGAGAATATGGATGTTTATATAAATATTGACGAATTTGAAAATGCTGAGACAGAGGGGCAATTATTATACGATGAAGTGGTGGAAATCGCTTCAGGGAAGTTGACTAAAGCTGAAGTGCTTGGCATAACTAACTTCGGGGGCATCTATACATTTGGGCCAATACTTTAGCGAGGAACTGGGATAAACAGCTTCGGTTTACATAGGCAAATAAAAGCTGGGCGGATTATCACTCATGTTTGCTGGATATTAACCAGTAGGAGAACAATTAAAGTATAATTAGTGAAACTAAACAAGAAAATTGGTTGTCCTGGCTGACCACATAGGTAACACTGGGTTATGGAGGCACCAACTAGATTATGGCTAGCGAGCATTACGCTTTCCCTATTCTAAACACCTTAGTCCCGCACATGGGGCACACACCCTGGGTTGCTGGTGTACTATTTTTGAGTGTAATCTGTTTGGGATTCCTTATCTCCACCTTCTTCCTACACTTCATACAATAAGCTGTTGCCATAATATCCTCCTTAGTTTCAAATCTTCTGTATTATTGCTGCCAGAACGAAGCTATGTCAATAGTACTTTGGCCAAGCGTAAGCCAGCTTCTAGACCAAGAAATTACTTTGAAGCAGTGTATTTGTCCTCTCACACATAACGTTGGGTAACAGGATAGCTTGTTGAGTATAACTTCAACCGCCCTCATCAGTCTCTTGTCTATCTTACCCCTGTGGAGTATATTGAAAGGGAACTGGCTAAAATCCATAGTCCAGTGTTACCTATGTGGTCAGCCAGCACAACCTCTTGACAAAGAATAAACAATTCCTTAGACTATTTTTAGACTATTATTGGTTAATGGTTAATTACTTTGGAGGTTATTAAATATGAAAAAACAATTCTGGAAGATTTCAAGAACAATAGTTTGTTTGACAGTTGTTGGGGTATTCTTTGTTGCGGGATTGTTTAGCGTTAGTGGATCTGGACCAACCGGACCAAAGGTGAAAAACGTCATTTTGCTGATAGGAGATGGAATGGGCCCTGCTCACGTAGAACTAACGAGGCTTTGTTTGGGAGGGCCAGAATTAACAATGGAAGAAATGGATGAAACGGGACCTAGCTACATGACTACGTACTGCCTTGATCGTGAGACCGAAACCATACATGAGATCACGGATTCGGCAGCCGCTGGGTCAGCGATAGCTACGGGATACAAGACTTACTACCACGCTGTATCAGTGGATTTTGACGGGAATCCCCTTGAAACTGTTCTGGAACGCGCTGAAGACGTAGGTAAAGCGACAGGCCTAGTAACAGACGTGTACATACAGGATGCTACTCCTTCAGTCTTTGTGGTGCATGCCGAAAGTCGGGGCGACGATATGGGTTTCTCGGTGGCTATGGTAGAATCTGACGCGGAGGTGTTGATGGGCGCAGGAAGAGGATTTTTCCTACCAAAAGGCAAAGGTTCAAAAGGCGGTCAAAGAACGGATGGTCGCAATTTGATTGAAGAGTGGGAGTATAGCGGGGGGACCTATGTAGACTCTGCAAATGAATTGGAGAACGCAGAGATCAACCTTGCTGACGGTGACAAACTGTTGGGTCTCTTCGGTGGACTTTATAACATGGAGTATGATTTGGACAGGCAAAACGACAAAACAATTGAGGTGCCAACGTTGGTCGAAATGACAGAGAAAGCATTAGAAATCCTAAGCCAAGATCCGGACGGTTTCTTCTTGATGGTTGAGGGAGGATCGCTCGATTGGGTGTCACACGATCGGGATGTAGCAGGCGTAGTAACTGAAACAGCGACATTTGATGACGCAGTGCAGGTTGCATTGGATTTCGCTGCGGAAGACGGGGAGACTTTGGTTGTGGTTACTGCGGATCACGAATGCGGCGGTCTGCAAATGACCTCAGATTCAGTTAGGGACGAGCCTCCCACATTCGTACCTATTTCAGAGGACCTCAACGTAGATTTCATAATGGATATCACCGCTACCACCGCTTACATGTGGGGAGAAATTATAGCCGGAGAGGATATAGAAAATACAGTGAAGGAGTACACTGGCTATGACCTAAGCCCTGCTGAGGTGAATTTGATCAGCGATGCAGATAACGCAGGGCAATTGATAATTTCAGATATCCTTAGCGCGGAAGCTGATGTCGTCTGGGGCTATGAAGGAACGGATGAGGGTGACCACTCGTTTGCAGCTGTTCCTATCTATGCCTATGGACCCAATGCTGAACGGTTTGATGATGTCACCGACAACACGGAGTTCAGTCAGGAACTATTCATCGCAGTAAGTGGCTATTGGCAGTAGTGCTAGAGAGAAAACTGGATAACTGAACCTGCCCCCAACAGCGATACCACATACAGGGAGTCCCTCTCGGGGCTCCCTTCTTCTTTCTATAGCATTCTGGCACCGGCTCAGGGAGTATTGCCCTTCTCAGCCAGAGAGTTGGCGGCATCTATTCGCCCGACGCCCACAGCATCCATACCCATTTTTTGGCCCTCGGCTCTATCTGCCCGTTGAATTCAAGGTTTCCGGAGCCCTATTATTCACAGCTGTACAAGTGAACCCCGGTTAGATCCTGGATCCTCCTATCGTGTGGTAGAAAGATTGAACATTTAGCCATTTTGTTACCTGCCGGTTGCGGGGCTTTGATTGCATCGATTACGTTGCCGTTATTGTGAACCAGTGCTCGGGAGGGTGTAAAACCCTCCCGTACACACCTCTAGTCTTCTCTCTTTATCTCGACTTTTATGTCTCTGACAAGTTTGACTCCAAGCCCGCCGAGCTTGCCTCCCGCGGTAATGATAAATATCATGAGCATAAACCATAGCATCATGCTCGTAACCTGACTGATCTCTGCGCCCGATAATACTTCAATTTCTACCATGGGCATTCCCCCACCACCTGATATTGGGATAGTGATGTTGTTCATTTCAAATATCGCTGGGGGAACTGTTGCTTCTGTAAAAACATTGTATACAGAACACGCTGCCAGGATTATTGAAATTGCGCCCACCGCAAGCAGGACATAACCAATCGTTTTGTCAGCCTTTATCCGCATTTATACCTCCTCGAACTATAATTCCGGCCAGGGCAGTAGGTCCTGCCATGACGGATAGTGCTTCAATCTGCTACCCATCATCAGGGTTACCCTGGCCAAATCTATTCTAGGCTTCAGTCATTAGAGCGTCAAACACAAATCAGGTATCACCGTCGCTCTCTTCATCAACAGGCCTGGCTGCTATGAACTAAATGCCCAATCGTTGAGCGATATTGCTCTTATTTGCCTCTATGCGCTAGAATAGTCTTAATGATACATCTGCTATACAGCAAAGGAGGTAAGTCTCATGCTAATTACAAAGGAATGGTTTACCATAGAACAGGCTGCCGAATACCTTTGTGTTTCCAGGAGGACAATCTATAAATTGACCAGCGAGGGAAGATTACCCGCTTTCCGAATTAGCAGGGAGCGTCACCGCCGCTTTCGCAAGGAAGACCTAGACAAGGTACCCCGGAGCGCTGAAGAGGTTAAGCACATGGAAAACATGCTGGCGTTAACGGCGAGGGCTGATCCCATGCTGGCAGAGCTGTGGGACAACGACAAGGATGCAGCTTATGACCGAATATAGTCGCGGAGATGTCATCCTCGTCAATTTTGTCTTCTCGGACGAAGCAGGGGCCAGGCGGCGACCTGCTGCGATAGTAAGTTCAGATGCCTACCATCAAGGCCGTCAAGAGGTTATCATTGCTGCCATAACCAGCCGAACGGACCGAATATTAACAGGCGACCATCTTATCAAGGATTGGGAAGGTGCTGGCTTGCTCTTTCCATCAGTACTGACTGGAATCATAAGAACTATAAAGCAAGGCATGATCGCTGGTAAACTCGGAATTATGCTCAAAACTGATATGGAAGCCGTAGATAGCAACCTGCGACTTGCCTTAGCTCTAAGCTAAAACGAGGTGGTGCCCTAGCGATGGGCCATCTTAAGGGAGGGCGTAAAACCCTCCCCTACTGAGTATCAATCGGCATTGTGGAGGGATATACTTGATTGAAAGGGGGCGAGACAATGAGCATCGGTAAGACAAGAGGATTTCTTTACACATTAGCCCGGCTCCTGGGTGACATCAATGCGGTTAAGAAGGGCAAAGTGGGGAAAAGGGTCGCAAGACGAGCAGCCGGTAAAGCCACGGGCAGGACATTTGGAAAACTGTTTAAGTAGAAGAGCGGGAGGGGGTAAAACCCTCCCCTGCGTTTACGTTGTAGTGGCGGGGTTTATCCCCGCCTGACCTTATTTCCACCAGGCAGTTACAAAGGATAATGATGGTACGCCAGCTTATCAACAAGCCACTTGTGCAGAGTAGCCAGCAGACTAGCCAACAAGATGGATGTTTGCCTGGTCGGGTAACAAAACAGGTTTTTGTTAAATCAGAGCCGTTTTATCGCTATCAATGCATAATATCCCCCGTAGTAAAGTTAAGTTAAGTTTTGTCATCTTGACAAACTATATTATTAAGACTAGTCTAAAAAGTATAGTACTAATGAGGGATTTTGAGGGTTTGAGCGACTAATATAGTCTGCGGAGGATAATGATTTAATACCGTGACCAGTAGTTGACTAACAGGGGGCACTGAGCCGCCACCCGTATTTGGTCACTTAGGTGGCGGGGAGCCAATAGTGAAACCGACTTTTTAGGTTGGTTTTTTATTTTGAAAGGGGGTAATAACATCCTACAAGCAAAATCAAATACAGACAAGGCACTATGCCCCAGGTCGAAGGGCGATAGGGCAAACGCTTGTTGTGATAAATACATAATATTTTGCCTTCAAATTTTATGATTTCGCAATGCTTACCAGGATATAGTGGTGACATTAAAGGAGGTGGCATTTTCTGAAAGTAAAAATAAACCAATGAACAGGCCGTGATGCCCCAGGTCGAGGGGCGATAAGGCTATCTTAAAAGAAAGGAGAAAAATCAGATGAAAAAAATATTTGCTTTGTTTGTTGTAGTGATTATGGCACTGTCATTATGCGCAGTTCCGGTTTTTGCAGCAGATCCCGACGACCTCATCACCAACGGTGACTTCGAGGCTGGTAACATCGGGTTCACCAGCGAGTACAGGTACGTGTCTGAGACAGGACATAACACACTCCAGGACCCGTTCGTGTACGCCATCGGGGCTGACCCCTACCTGTACCACTCGGCTTGGAGCTCGTTCCCAGCCCAAAGCGTAAGCAACATGATGATCGTTAACGGCGCCACGAGCACAAGCGACCCTGCAAAGCTTGTTTGGGGTCAGGACGTAACGCTTCCCGTGTGTGACCCCGTGTCCACCTATCCCCTCTATGCGGGACAAACAATGCTCGTGGGCGATGTGTTAGTTGAGAGCGATGGTGACCAGATCTGCGTCAAGTTCGTGCTGAATGCGGGTGCCATCACGACCGGCTGGCTGATTACTGAAGCACACGTCGCCATTGCCAATGATGGCACAGGCATCCCGCAAACCAAGAAAGGCAACCCGATTCCCGGTAAGTTCCCTGTCAACGAGAAGACCGATCCAGGCGACACCGAGGCCGGTTGGTACTGCCTCGACATTGGTGAAGGATGGACGGCTCCGTTCGCCGTCGCGGCGCACGCCAAGATTGAATTGCCTGAGCTCGGTCACTGGGATACGGAGTCAGAACCTGACGTCTGGGTTGTGGATAGACCGTACGACGAAGAGACCGCATGGGGTGGCGAAGAGGACTTCCCCGGCAAGAACTGGGCGACCTACATCGATTACACGCCCGTGGTATGCTCCACGTTGTACGATTTCACGATGTGGGCTGCGAGCTCGTACCACACCAATCCCGCACAGCTCCAGGTCTCCATCAACGATGAAATACTGGATGTTCTTCTCTTGACCAGCACCAGCGGCGGGTGGGTAACAGAGACGTATACTTGGGATGCTGGAACTGCGACCTCCGCGACCATCGCGATCCGCGATCTCCGTGTCGCATACGACGGTGACGACTTCGTGATCGACGATATCTCTTTCGTGAAACAGCCGTAGATTACGAGCCGTATACAGCAGATAGGTGTTTTTAAGACCTAAGTTTAACTTAGGAAGGGAGCCCCTGCGGGGGCTCCCTTCCTGTTTCTATGGCACTTTGGCATAAGCTTAACTATCTATTGAACAAAAAACCATAAGGTAAAATTTCAATATACAGCGATATTATGGGTAATCCCCTGGTGGCAGCTAGGCAGAATAAAAACAAAAAACCTCCCATTGTGGGGGCTGGCTCTATCATAAAGGCATTGGGAAAAACCTGTTGAATAGATAAATGAATGCCGGGATTGATAATATAGAGAATATGAAACTGGCAACAACAAACTGGCTGGCTATCTTCCGATTTCCTCGGCACCGCTCGGTTAAGATTGGTATTGCTGTAATGGGAGGCACAACAGCCTGAAGTATGACAATAAAGGCGATAGTGTAATCAGGACGGAGCCAAAGCAATAGGCCGAGAAAAACGAGTGGAAAGAGTATGTTCTTAATGATGACAAACTTAAAAACTTCCCAGATATATGATTTTTCCTTTTCATCCCCTTTATACATAAAGTCATTATAAACATTGCCACCAAGTATTAGCATAAAAAGCGGCGTTGCCATGGCTCCCACCATGGTAACGATGGTAACCAAAAAAACCGGCATATAGTCTCTGGCTGCGGTTAAGCTAATCATAAGGCCAACGACAGTAGCAACCAGCACAGGATTTACTATCCGACGCCAGTTTAGCTTTTCTTTTTGAATATCCTTGGGGAAAAATAAAGTATATGTGCTGAATATCATCGAAGGATAGAACATCATGAACAGAAAAAGCATGACTAAATAAGGGTTACCCTGACCGAAAAGGCCTCCGATAATTAAGATAGGAAAGAAAAGACCGTTCTGGTAAAAGAGGCTTATGGTAAACTCACTTCGTATTTCCTTTCTGACCAAGAAGGACGTTACCATGGAGAGTGCTAATGCCACGATTGTGAAACCCAACCACCAGAGAGGCATACGCCACCAGTCCGGATACTTTTGCGGTGAAAAACCAGATATCAGGTTGGCAATTACGAGGAAGGGCAACGCGATGTCAATGGCTAAAGAGGATAAAAATGCCAGCGTATTTGAGGGCACACGCCTTCTCCCAATAATCCAGAAACCCAGGGCACCTATACCGAGGAGGGCAAATACTGATTGGAAGGTGATGGCGAAAACGCTCATATAGCTTTCATTCTATCTACTGCAAAATACTTTGGCAAGTCGAAAGAAGCACCCTTCAGCAGATTCTAACCTCTTCATCATCACACTTACTCATGAGGGAAACGCTTACCACATGTTTCCCAGAGTGCCTCTAATTCGTCTTGTGATGAATAAAGACTAAAGACTTAGTTTGGCATGGCGTGTTCTCTTTAAAGCCCCAGCTATAGCTGAATGCGATGGATTAAAGAGGAAGCAGAAGCAAGTCTCCCAAGCTAAACAAATAGCCACCGCAGCTAAATTACTGTTTTACCGTTAAAGACAAATGATGAGCAATTCATAGCTTATATATGTTTTTCTTGGTACATCGGACAAGATTACCCCGTTTTAACTTATTGTGCTATATTGGGCATAGCGATATCGATAATTCAACTGGAGAGCTCTGGTTATGTTTTTCAATATGAAACGTCTTCGGCTTCTCATCTCGCTACCCGCAACCGTATTGGCCATTGGAACTGCGGGATTCATGATGCTTGAGAAACTTCCTTTTTTGGATGCTCTCTACTTCACAATTGTCACGATTTCAACTGTAGGTTATGGTGATATCCATCCAACTAATACGGCCAGCAAGATATTCGGTATAATTCTAATCGTTATTGGTATAGGAACATTCTTAACCATCGTAACCAACACTACTCAGCTCTTGGTGCAAAGGGGACAGGATCGGTTACGCAGGCAAAGGCTTAATATGATTATTGGCGTCTTCTTCACTGAAGCCGGAAATCAGCTTCTTCAACTCTTCACCGAATTTGATTCGCAAATAGACGATATACGCAAAGATTTTGTGGTGGAAAACAGTTGGGCCGAGATTGACTTTACTCGTCTAAAGAAGAAAGTCCGTGATTATGAATTTACAATTGATGCTAAATTAATTGAGTTGGAAGTGCTGTGCAATTTTTTAAAAGAAAAAGGTGATCTATTGTTGAGAGAATTAGAGAATCCAGACTTGATAGAGAATGAGTCTTTTACTGAGCTTCTTTGGGCCGTTGTGCATCTAAGAGACGAACTCATGTCAAGGAAGAGTCTTCGCAACTTGCCGGAAACAGACCTTGCCCATTTAGCGAATGATGCAAAGCGAGCATACAGTAATCTAGTTGGACAGTGGTTGGATTATTTACAATACCTTAAACGTAGATATCCCTATCTTTTTTCTCTAGCTCTTAGGACAAACCCTTTCACGCAAAGTCCCTCTGCTATAGTCCGCTAAGCCAAGGTCTCCACCGTTACCTTCCTCGAGCAATAATACAGGGCATCAAATAATAAACGTCCTGCCTCTCATTTAGAGTCCAGATCCTATGACATCGGCTACAATGACCTTGAGGCTTGCTGTTATCGCCGTCTGGTGATGCTGGAGCGATTACACTTGAACTCTCTCATACTTACCCCCTTTCAAGAGGGCAAGCATTCAGGCCAGAGCTTCATTGTGTAACAAAAAACCATTTTGTTACCTGCCGGTTGCGGGGCTTTGATTGCATCGATTACGTTGCCGTTATTGTGAACCAGTGCTCGGGAGGGTGTAAAACCCTCCCCTACAATACAACTGCATAGCCAGGCAAAGTAGTGGCGGGGTTTATCCCCGCCTCGGGGTGGCATGGTGCCCTGGCGCTGGGCTATCGCGGGAGGGTATAAAACCCTCCCGTAATCCCGGGCTTAGCACTCACAATACAAAGGCTCCAACTCTCGGCCTATACCCTCCTTCTCTGCTATCTCATAGACACGCCACGCTGTTATAATATCCTGGATAGCTAAGCCTGTCGTGTCAAATATAGTGATTTCATCAGCTGAAATCCTTCCCGGCTTAGCACCAGCCACTATCTCTCCTATCTCAGCATAAATACTCGCCTTTGTTATCATTCCCTTGCTAAGTGGCACATTTATCTCGCCGCTATGACTGGCTTGTTCCCAATCATCTATCACAATCTTGGCACGCTTAAGTATCCCTGCTTCAAGTTCCTCCTTCCCAGGGGCATCAGCACCTATGGTATTGATATGCATCCCCTCTGTAACCCACTCACTCTTAACTACAGGCGTTCTAGTGGGAGTGACAGTGACCAGAACATCTGAGCCTCTTACAGCGTCCTCAGCAGTGGCTACCATCCTGGCATTCAAGCCAAACTTTTCCCTTGCTATCACTGCGAGATTCTCAGCTTCTTTCTCAATCACATCGAATATTTTAACCGACTCAATTTTCATTACCTTATTTAGTGCATCTAACTGGAATGTGGATTGGTATCCAGATCCTATTATGCCAAGCACTCTGGCATCTTTTCTGGCTAGATATTTGACGGCTACTCCAGAGGCAGCAGCTGTTCGCATAGCAGTAATACGTGTTCCATCCATAAGGCTTATCGGCGTGCCAGTCTCGGGGTCAAAGAGCACGATTGTAGCTAACACAGTTGGCAGGCCATACTTCGATGGATTACCGGGGTATACGCTCACTAACTTTACCCCTACCTCATCCAGCCTCTCAAGATAAGCAGGCATTACCCTGAGATCACCGCTAAACTTTTGGAAAAATAAGTAAGACTTAGGAGGCATTTGCACGTGCTTCAGTCCCCTCTCTTTAAACGCCTTTTCCACTAACCCCAGTACATCGGACATCGAGAGGATTTGCTTTACCTCTTTCATGTTTAATACCCTTACTTTCTGCTCCATGTTACCTCCTTCTGTAAGAATTCAATGCCTTGTTCGCCTCTCTCCCTGCATTTCTTTTCAACATAGCACCACCCACCTCCTAAACTTCTTTCCTAAGAGCTATTTCTCCACCAGTGCGACTATCGCTCCACTACATTCTACCATGTAGGGGAGGGTATAAAACCCTCCCCTACAATACAAATGCATAATCAGGCAATGTAGTGGCGGGGTTTACCCCCACCTCAGGGGGGGCGTGGTGTTTGGCGACAGGCTATCGCGGGAGGGTGTACCCCCCCTACACACCTCTAGTCTTCTCTCTTTATCTCGACTTTTATGTCTCTGACAAGTTTGACTCCAAGCCCGCCGAGCTTGCCTCCTGCGGTGATGACAAATATCATGAGCATAAACCATAGCATCATGTTCGTAATCTGACTGATCTCTGCGCCCGATAATATTTCAATTTATAGCGACAGATAACGAGCAAAGAGACATAAGAATCTGTAGACCAATTGCTGAGGATAACTTTATTTTTATGGGTGCGGTTTGGAATATCCCCCCAGAAGCTGAAAAGTGGTTTGACCAGATGCTCGAAGATTCTAGAGAGGAAATGCTTGCACAGTTGCGAATAGAGCTGTTAGCTGAAGTGAACTACAAGCTTTTAAATCTTGTAGCATATACTTTCCGTGGAAAATCGCCTATTGTATACTCGACCTTGATCTTGCTATCCCCTTTCACAATAGCCTCATGTGCGTACGCCTCTATCACTTCACCTACAAACAGGATTTTGTCTCCTGTCTCTATCTCTTGTTTAACTTTGCATTCCATATGAGCCACACATTCCTCAATGATTGGAGTTCTTAACTTGCGCGCAGGTTTTGGTGTTAGACCTGTTTCCTTGAATTTATCTACTTGGTATCCTGAATGGAAGCCACAATAATATATTTTCGACTTCAGTTCTTTTGGAGGAACATTTACAATAAACTCTTTAGCACTTTCAATTAACTTGCGTGAATAAGCCCCTCTTCCTATGGCGCAAACCATGAGTGGGGGTTCTTTTGATACTGGCATGCAGAAGCTGACCGCTATGATATTTGGTTTGCTTTCGATGTCTCCACAGGTTATCAAAAAATGTCTCGTCGGCCACAGAAACTGCAAATATTCAACGTCAATTTTCATTTCATCTCACCTCGCTTTGTCCATTTCAGCTAACAGCCCTATGGACAAACTCTGGGTTCGCTTAATCCGCTATTATATATGTAACCCTACTGCCTACTGTGATGCCTATCAAGGCTGCCATACGCCTCAGATCCATCAAAGGAGGGATCGAAGAAACTATCGGCCCCCATCCAGGGCCACTGCACAAAACGCTAAAAAGTGTGATGAGGTTGTTTCACATTCTACTAGAATGTTATACCCGCATGAAAATGGAGATGTCTACCTTTGTATGCATAAATCAAAATGTAGGATAAAATCCGCGTCCTATAGTAATGTGGGATTTGAATCTGCACATAGATATTTGGTTTTTCTGTACCGTAATTTGATAAAGAGTTATACTGCTGGCAATGTCTAATATAAATCTAATCATTAGGAACGAAAAGGAAAACGATTACAGAACTGTTGAAGAAATGATACGCGAAGCGTTTTGGAATCTTTATGTTCCAGGATGTAATGAACATTTTATTTTGCATAACCTCAGAAACAGAAGTGATTTTGTTCCAGAACTTGACTTTGTTGCCGAAAAGGAAGGTCAGATTGTGGGTCAGATTGTTTACAGCCGCGGGATTATTACATACATACAGGGTGCGGAAAAAGAAGTTATCAGCTTTGGACCTGTAAGCGTGCTGCCAGCGTTTCAAAAACAGGGCATAGGTAGTGCTCTGATTACTCATACTATTAATCTTGCACAGGAAATGGGATTTCCTGCCATTTGTATCTACGGAGACCCAAGATACTATAGTCGTTTCGGTTTTAGATGTGCCGAAAAATACGAAATCAAGACCGCTGATGAAAAATTTGCGGTTGCCTTGCAAGTGCTGGAGCTGCAGCGGGACGTGTTAATAAATATGTCTGGAAGATTTACTGAGAGTGCCGCTTTCGAGGTTGATGAGAACGAATTTGCGCAATATGACGCTGCATTCCCTTTCAAGGAAAAGGCCGAAACGGATTCGCAGAGGGAATTTAGAATTTTAGCAAGCTTGAGATATTGAGCCCTGTTAAAGCGAATTTACCGGCAACATCGGACATTCACGTAACTTAAATGTGAAATTTTCGCCTTCACATTTGGAATAGATGTCACAAGATGAGTTTTTGTTGTGTGTAGGGCACTAATTATATTCAGTGTCGTTAAAGATGCCGATATGAAGCATAGTGCAAGCATGAAGTAAACTTGATTAAACAAAAATCCATTTCTGTCACCTGCCGGTTGAGGGCTTTGGTTGCACTAATTACATTGCCGTTAGTGTGAACCAGTGCTCGTGAGGGGATAAAACCAGTTGGCAGTTAGCAGTCAATAGTTGTCGGTTGGCAGTTGGCAGTTTAACTATCAACTGATTAACTGGTTATTAGAGGGAGTGAAACCCTCCCCTGCTGAGTATCAATCGGCATTGTGGAGGAATACACTTAAGTTGAAAGGAGGCGAGACAATGAGCATCGGCAAGACGAGAGGGTTTCTTTACACATTAGCCCGGCTCCTGGGTGACGCCAATGCGGTTAAGAAGGGCAAAGTGGGGAAAAGGATCGCAAGACGAGCAGCAGGTAAAGCCACCGGCAGGACATTACGGAAACTGCTTAAGTAGAAGAGCGGGCAGGTATATCCCCCCTGAGTTCTCAGTTGTGGTGGCGGGGTTTACCCCCGCCTTTCTGCTCTCATTTCGTATTAAACGGGACTGGATATATAATAAGTGCAAAACTCAAAGAGGGACGAGGCCAGCTCAATACGAGTTGATATAGGGAATCCAGGATTAAAGCTTTATTACCATTTATTGATGCTGTAATCTCTGCTATCTTACCTTGGAGGCGACGCCCCTGAACTACGACCTCTCAAATTGCATAATTAGAACCTTCCACGGGAACAATATGGCAACGCCCTTCAATTGGAACACTCTCGCTATCAGAAGACACCACATTTATTATCGTATTTTGAGTTACTAACTCTGGATACTTTGCAGATAGACGAAGTGTTTCTAAGCTCTCCCACCATTATCTAACCTCCTTACATGCTTCTATTATTCCTTGCGTTGATAAGATATATTTGGGTATTGCTGCTCGTACTGTTTTGGCTGGGTCAACTATCTGGCTTATCTTAAGGTCCATAACTAAACTTGCGAGCATATAGGCATCATCCCAGCTTAGCCTAAGGCCTTTCCTCAATAGGTCAACTGCTTGTCTGGTTGCCTCTTTTAGTGCATCAGCAGGGCTATTTCCCGAGGTTATAACCATCGTATAATCTTTAGTTTCAACCAAGGGCCACTCTATCTTCCTGTTCTTTATGACATCTACCTTGACAGTGACTTCCGAATTTATTTCACACCCTGAGACACATACTTCACCATCTCCCATAACTGCGTGGCAGTCTCCCATTGCAAGGAAGGCCCCTTTTTGGTTCACAGGAAAATATAAGGTTGATCCAGGAGCAATGTCGGTTGTGTCCATATTCCCGCCATGTTTCCAAGGTGTACCGGTGGGATACTTTCCCTTAAGTGGAGCTACGCCTATGACACCTACCATCGGTCTTACTGGCATCCTGACATTTTTAAAGGTGCAGAAGCCATCTTCTATCTTGATTATTCTGGTTGTCGCTTTCTTGACTGTGTCCCCAAGCACACCTTCGCCAGGCACAGTGACTATTATTCCCTTATCAGGCAGAGCAATGTCTAAGATCTTTACTTTGAGAATGTCTCCCCTTTCAGTTCCTTCTATATATACGGGGCCGGTTGTGGGATTTATCCGCGAAAAATCCATCTCTGAGCAAAGTTTAGCCTCACTATCTATCTGGTGGCCGAAGCAGTCATTGGTCTCAAACTTGATAATTTCACCTGGGGCTGCTCTTTCAACCTCATACATAGCTACTTCAAAAGCATAAACAATTTTGTTTTTTGGAATTATTTTCACCTAAATACCTCACTTCACATTTTTGCTATAATTGAGCATCCTTATCACTCCTCCCTCATCCCCTTTACCGTGACCTTGCTTTCGTGCGCTTACTTATCTCATCAGCTTTAGCGAGCAAATAGAGCATGCCGCCCAGGCACACAAGGAAAATACCCGTGCCGATAGGTGAACCCCAGTGGAGTACCAACCACAAATCTTCCATTTCTCCCTCCTTTTATTGAATGGCGGAGACGTCTTCTCTCTCCAGGAAATACTTGGGCATACCATGTACCATATCATTTAGCGTGTATACTCTCATCTCAGCCAATGAATTATCTATCCTATTTCTTACTCCTCCTTATTATGTTTGTTGGTCACTTGCATATCATAATTTCCTGCGGGATATCATTAAGCCTTTCAGCTCCTGTTTTGGTAACAACAAACTCATCTTCTAGAGTAAATGAACCTAGGTCGGGAACAAAGATCTGAGGTTCTAGTGAGATGACCGTATTTTCCTTTAATACGCTGTCTCGATAAGCATTGTTATGAATTATCTCATGCTTGCCTATAAACGGCCACTCGTGTACTTCAAGCCCTACTCCATGACCTATTCCCCAACTCTTCTCCTCTGGCCAGGCTTCCATATAGACTTTGCGTACTGCTTTGTCAACATCAGATGCTAAGGTGCCTGCACTTGCAGCTTTCCTACCAGCTTCCTGTGATTGCTTAATTATCTCGAAAACATCTTTCTGTGCCTGGCTGGGCTGACCTAATAAGAAAGGCCTTGAGATATCACAACAATAACCAGCATACATAGTGCCAAAATCCAAGTCGAAGTTATCGCCTTGCTGCAGGCGTCTCTTGCCACCTTTCCACCACCATTCAAGGTATTTTGAGTCTAACCCAGAGCTGGTCATCGTATAATGAGGGAAAAATTCAGAGCCGGCAAGTCGGCACACCCGTTCGACCTCCGAAGTGATTTCCATGTCCAGCATTCCCGGCTTAGCGAATTTTACCGCCGCCTCTATCCCCTTTTTTGCGATACCAGATGCCTGGCGGATACACTGAAGTTCCCAGTCAGACTTGACAATTCGTTCATTCTCAATAATGTCCGAAACTGGCTCTATTTCCAATTCTTCCTGGAAACGAGCATATAATGCAGGGCCCATAGAGTATTCCCCTACTATACCGACTTTCGGCTTGCTCAAACCTATTGACTTCAGATATTGTTTCACAGTATCTACACGGTCTATTGGCTGTGCGATGTTTCTTATCCACGTACAATCAGAAGGGAAATAATGTGCGTCGCCGATTTCTAGTAAAGCGTCAAATTTCTCATCCTGAGGTAATACCATCATCGTGTCTCCAAAGTAAGGCTCGTAGCCAGACATGTACATTACATGTCCCCTTTGACCAAAGCGAAGGCTGCCAGGGCTTGAGAAAATCACCAGCACATCAAGTCCTCGTTCTTTCATTTGCAACCGAACATTCTTCAGCCTCTTAGAAAACTCGGTTTGTGGCGGTATTGGCGGAGCTGTTTTCATATTATCCATTTGTATCTCCTTTCTTAAATTTTATCCAGTGTTTCCCAAAAGTTTATTATCTCATAGGCATCACCTCCTTTTATTACTGGACACCCAGAATTCTAGTTCCGGCGCTATGCGGGGTGGGGATAGATTGCTCGCTGACTATAAAACTCAACTACGTTCCCCTTTTCCGGTCTTAGACATATATTCAGAGAAAGATGAGGCCGGTAGTTTCCATTTCTTGAGAATCATGTCGCCCCATATTCCGTCGGCCTCATCTAAACCCATGAGGCCTTTTTTGAAAGCTTGACGCAATACATTGGCTGTTGTCAACAATTGCCTGTTGTATTGAATACAAGTTCTCCAATATATCCAGCCTTTTTACCCAGGCAAAGCTGGGTATAAAATCTGCATCCAGAATAATAGGAGGCTCAGTCGGCAATGTCTGCCTCTTCTACAATTCCCGTCACTTCTTCGAGCAGGTCCGCATCAGCCAGTATCTCTTCATATCTCGATTCCGTGATGAGGTTTTTCTGCAAAGCTTCACTCGCCTTTTCAGCATAGTCCGAAATAATGGCCTTATCGTTGGTTGGCCTGTACAAGTCAGTTTTCTTTCCCAATGACCGGGCGCTCTGGATGACATTAACAGAATGCCTATCACTTTCATTCCTCGTGATAAGTTTCAAGTCCTCCAGTTTCCAGCACATTGCTTTTCGGCTCACGCTGAAGAACTGCTCAAGATTAATAACATCGGCCAGGGTTAGCTTTTTATCCAGTTTGTTACGCAACCGAAACTGATTAAAGATGGCGTCTTCTGGCATCAGCAGGTGAGTCGCGAAAAGGTCAGCCACCTGTTCCATGTCTGGAGCCCGTTCAAACGTCTCCGCTTTGCACGCACGGCTGACGAGATTTTCATCATAAAGGCAGTGGTAAAGTTCGTGGGCAACGGTGAAATTTTGGTGGCCCAGGGTTTTTGATGAATTTACCAGGATTACCTTGACTTTGTTTGTCTTGAGAGTTGCGCCAGAGATGCTGCTTTCCAAAGGTCGTTTGACACAGGTTATGCCCAGCGAAATTACGGCTCGGTAGACATCGAAGTACTCAGTTGACTGTGAACCAAGCCTCAGGCGAGTATCAATTGCCAACTGACGAGCCTTTACTTCTAACATATTTTTATTCTCCGAGGAGACTATAAAGGCTGTCCAGGTTAAGGGCTATTTTCTTTACCTGGACAATAATCGGTAGGGCGCTGTCGCTCAAATCAGACACCCTGAAAGCCATAGACACCTCAGGTTCTTCTTCTTTCACAGATTCATCAACAAAATACGAGAATTTGTACCCATAAAGGTCGGCAAGTTTCCGTAACATCAGCGTGTTCACTGGCCTGGCACCGGTTTCAATGTAAGAGATAACTTCCCTTTTCACCCCCAAGTATTTAGCCACCTGCTCTTGCGTAAAGCTGGTAGATTCCCTGATGACTCGCAAACGCCTCCCTATAATCTTATTACCCATCTCCATCTCCTTTAATGTTACGTATATTTATTATATGCTGGCTAAATTGTAACAATTTCGTTACGTATTGTCAAGGGCATGTGCTGGCTGACCACATAGGTAACACTGGACTATGGATTTTAGCAAGTTCCCTTTAAATATACTCCACAGGGGTAAGATAGACAAGAGACTGGTGAGGGCAGTTGATAGTCAATAGTTGTCGGTTGGCAGTTGGCGGTTTAACTATCATTAACTATCAACTGATGAACTGGCTATTACCTCCCCTGGTACGCAAATGCATAGCCAGACAAAGCAGCGGCGGGGTTTATTCCCGCCTTGTCCTGTATCCCCCAAGGAATTGCAAAGGATAGTGGCAATATGCCAGTTTACCAACAAGCTGCTTGCGCAGAGTACCCAACAAGATAGGTATTTATCTGGTCGGGCAAACAAAACAGTCTTTTGTGTAACAGCTGCTAACTTCAATATACCAGAGCTAAATCAAGCTTTGCTGAGCTGGGAGAATGTGTATAATACTATCCGCCCTCACCAGGCATTGGGTTACCTTACTCCACAGGAATTCCTTGAGCACTATCAGCAAAATCAGAAAAAGGAGAACGTGTCACTAATCATATCAACGAGTACACGGAATGGATTATTACAGCGGTGTGGCTTATAATTCTCAGAAGAAATTCGAGTGGACAGATAACTACATATATTTTTAACGGCAGCTATCAAATCCTATTTTCGTTGTTGCTGCACTCTATTAAAAAACAGGAGGATAATTAGATGAGTACCAAACGGAGAAATCAGCATTGCGTAACTCTTTATGACCCATCCAGGGCATACAATGGCTATACAATAGTCTGGGCTGAGAAGGGAAAAGATGCATGGCTCATCGACATGGAAGGGTATATCGTGCATCGCTGGAAAATGCCTGGCGAGGCGGGGCTACATGGAGTGCTTTTGCCCAATGGCAACTTTCTTGCCTCAGTTCTAGTGCCAACCGACAAGAAAGCGGGATTAACAAGAGAGGCGTCTGGCTTAGGCGGTTTATTGCTGGAAGTGGATTGGGACGGCAACCCGGTATGGAAATACAAAGCTCCGTATCAAGAGCACGATTTTTACCGCCTCGATAACGGGAATACCCTTTACATCTCCTGGGACCCTGAAGGGCAGATTCCTGCTGATATCGCTGCCAAGATTAAAGGAGGCTTGCCCGGAACCGAGCGTAAGGGAGTCATGTGGGGTGATGTCATTCGGGAAGTCAACCCTGCCGGCGAAGAAGTGTGGAAATGGTTCGCCTACGAACACCTTGACCCCGAGCTAGACGCCTTACGCCCACTGGAGTCGCGCGAACTTTATACCTGTTTGAACTCCGTGTTTGGATTGCCCAATGGAGATGTGTTAATCAGCTCCCGCCATACAGATAGCATCTACATCATCGACAAAGCTACCGGTGACGTTAAGTGGAGATGGGGCCGCGGCAAGATCGCGCTCCAGCACGACGCCACCATGCTGGACAATGGCAACATTCTGCTGTTCGATAATGGAGCACATCGAGAGGGTTTCGCGCCAAACTACAGCCGCGCCGTCGAAGTCAACCCATCCACTAACAAGGTCGTATGGGAATACAAAAGCGACCCTCCCAGTGACTTCTATAGCACCATTATGGGTGGCTGCCAACGTTTGCCAAATGGTAATACCTTGATATGTGAAGCCTTTATGGGACGAGTTTTCGAGGTAACATACGAAGGGGAGATGGTGTGGGAGTATATCCTTCCTTCCTATCATTTCGCTGATTCTCCAGGTGAATATTACAAAGAATGGATGAATGCGTTGTTTCGAGCGCACCGCTACGCCCCTGATTATGCAGGCCTGAAGGGGCGGGACTTAGAGCGTAAGAAGTTCGACGTGGTGAACCGCATATATGGACCAGAATCTTTCAGAAAAGAAACCAAACCAGACACACAACAAGCAAGCCAACAACCGGTGACCATACGTAAACCAGGTCTAACATATAATGGCTATACTCTTTTCACTCCTATTGGAGGTAAAGACGCCTGGCTGGTTGATATGCAGGGCAACGTGGCTCATCGCTGGAAAATGCCATGCCCGCCAGGGCTGCATGGTGAACTTCTACCCAATGGTAATCTGCTCTATGCCGGTCGTGTAAACGACGCTCCGCTTCCAGATTTTGAAGGCGCTGGTGGGGTACTGCTTGAGGTGGATTGGGATGGTAATACGCTCTGGAAATATGAAGATAAGTATATGCACCATGGCTTCTACCGCATGAGAAATGGTAACACTATGATTTTCAAATGGGTCCCGGTGCCTGAGGACATCGCTGCTAAAGTCAACGGCGGCCTTGCTGGAAGCGAGCTAAACGGTGTCATGTGGACAGACGCTATCCAGGAAATTAACGCCAGGGGTAAAGTGCTGTGGGAATGGTTAGCATATGAACACCTCGACCCCGTGGCAGATCCCGTTTGCCTTCTTTGCCCTCGAAGCGAATGGACGCATATGAACGGTTGCAGTATCATGGTTGACGGCAACATACTGGTTAGCTTTTCAAGGCTTCACAACCTTGCCATTATCGACAGGGGTAGCGGCAAGATTAAGTGGATTTGGGGACATGGCGAGATAGCACATCAAAATAACCCTACATCCCTGACAAATGGCAATATTCTGTTACTGGATAACGGTTTACACCGTGATGACTACTCTTTAGCCTTTTCTCGTGCACTGGAGATAAATCCACAGAATAACGAGATTGTGTGGGAATATGCGGACAAGCTCCGCGCCAACTTCTACTCTTCGGTTATGGGCAGTTGCCAGCGTTTGCCTAACGGTAATACATTGATTTGCGAGACCACTACAGGACGGATTTTCGAGGTGACCTCTGGACAGGACATAGTATGGGAATTCACCAGCCCTCTTTTCTATCAATCCCATACTTATGGACGGAACAACTACATTGCGAGGGCCTATCGTTATTGGCCCGATTATGCGGGGCTAAGGGGAGCTAAACTCGAGCCTTCTGGAGTAACACTGAATAATTATGTCAAGTAGATAGTTAGCAGTCGGCGATTGGCAGTTGGCGGTTTAACTATCATTAACTATCGACTGATGAACTGGCTATTACCTCCCCTACAATGCAATACAATACAAACGGATAGCAAAGTAGTGACGGGGTTTATCCCCGCCTTGTCTTGTCTCACCCAAGGGATTGCAAAGGATAGTAGCAATATGCCAGTTTACCAGCAAGCTGCTTGCCGCCAGTAATCTTCTTTAGCCTTCGAGATTTCGTATTTTACTGAATCTAGCAAGGGTATCTGTACAGATACCGTCTTACTCACTTCAACAACCTTCTGGGCAAAGTCTATAAAGGTCTCACTTCTCTAGCTAATGTTCAAGGAACTTAATCATCTTTCTGGCCTTATCAGCTAAGATGTAAAGCCCCTGTAAAACATGTGATTGATGCGGCCTTGTTTATTGGGTGGGGTTGTTGCGGGGGAGATACGAACTACCGCAAGGCAGCCCAGTAAACTGCATTGGCCAGAAGTCTAAAGGTCTTTTGGGGATGGACGCGGAAAGTGGGGTTTATACCCATGAGAACGACCCCGTTTACGACCTCATTATCTCTGAGAACTATGTCTCTGATGACTACTGCATGGCCCGCCGCTGCTCCAGGTTTTGTCCAGAATCCAGCCATGTAAAAGTCTTCTTCCGGCAAAGATGCTACAACGTATGCTGTGTCAGGATATTTAGTGAACCAGATAGGTTCATAGACGCACACTGAGTCACGTTCCCGATACGTTGAAGCCAATGGATCATCAAGTTCGAACAGTACTTCCACTATTGCGTTTTCGTACCGTTTACTTTCTCCATAGGTGGTTTCTAAAATGCCGGCATCATTGGCAAACTTGGCTCCTCTTTTGTTCAGTCCGATGTAATCGCCACCCTGGTCAAGAAAATTCTTAACCATGGCTTGCCCTGTGGCTCCAATTTCATTCCATCTAGCGCTGCCATTTACAAAGACATCATACTCCGCCAGGTCCACAACCCCGTCGCTCAGGTTTGCTTCGGTTATTCTGGTGACTTCGAACCCAAGCTCTCCCAGGACAAATGATGAACCTGGATCATTCTCGGGCTCACAAGCAGCGATTGTTAGCGGCCTCAACGTCACGAGATCCTCGGGCAACTGAGTCAAAGCAGCGAAAGAAAGCCCAAGGTCCCCGACCAACCTGGTAAGCATGGATTTGTTAGTTTCGACTACCACCGTGCAGGGCACGAACTCCCTCCCGGTAGAGGTAAAACTATCCTCCGAGTAAAGGACTTCTATTTTTTCGTTAAGAAGTGTGTTGACAGCTATCGCATAGTTGTTCTCGCTGGGAGCCAGCGCATAGGCTACTGCCCGACCCGACTCAATCTCTCCTTTGGGGTAGCGAGGGTGCGTTACGGAGGAGAGCTTGAGCGGTATCTCCTCTTCTATGGGAATCGCATCATAGCCCCATAGTCTTGGATGACTCCAAGCTGCTATGTCATACAGTGTTTTTATGTCCGGGTACAGGTCATGGATACGGGAGCCATCCTCCAAGATGAGGTTCGCCATGCATCTCATCGGCTGCTCCATTAGGGCCACGTAGCTCCCTTTTGGATATGTCACCCCGTCAACCACCACCGGCGACGTCAGACTGTGAATTTGGACATTGTTAAACAGCAGAAAATCAATCCCCCGTGCCAGCTGGTGGGCACTTGGTTGCATCGATTCGTGCGGAATCAAGTAGGCCCAGGGCATCTCTGCGCCAGTGGTGTTAAGGCCGAGCACGCCGCGCCTGAACATCTCTACCTTATCGTGAGCCATCTCTGCCTTGTTCTCGACCACTAAGTTTAGTACTGTCCGACATACCCAATAATGGGCTTCCACGCCTTTCCACCCACGATCGTGGGTCTCCGGACAGTAACCCAAAGTACCATACAACCAGGTATACATATCCCCAGTAATAGGGGTCCAGCCATCCCAGTCGCCGAACTTCCAGTCACGAGATGTCACCCACACTGGAATTTCCATGTTCTCCAGCACGGCCTTACATGCGTCGGCAAGCTCCATATTCCAATGAAAGAAGAGCTTATCCTCCACTTCGAAGTTCGGATTATCAGGGCCCGTGCCCGGATCAGGCACGAGGTAATGACTGTAGTACCCGTGCAAATCGATCAGGACAAGCGGATTCCACCCCGTGACCTGCTCGACCACTGCCCTGACCTCCGGTTGAGACTGAGTGAGGTAGTCCTTGTTCATATCGACGCTGGCGAAGTTCTGCCGTGTCAGCGCAGTCCTGCCCTCCGGGTTGGCACACACGTTTACAACCACGATGCAATTCTGCAGTATGTTCATTACCTCTTCTGTATTTTCATAGGCGAGGGTCTCAATAAGCCAAATGGCTGCGTCAACACCGTTCGGCTCATTGCCATGGATCGATGCATTGATGTAGACGGGCACCTTGAAATCCATGCCTCCCTCGATCATGCTCTGCGCCCTCTCGGGATCTTTAATCATCATCTGGCTGAAGGCCTGGTGTTCGCCTAGCCGTCCGAAAGCAGAGGGCTCCGAGACGATCACCTGGTAAAGGTCGTACCCGGCAGTGCCGGATTTTCCTATGATCTCAACCTTAACCCTGTTACTGGCTACTTCGATCTCCCTCAGCTTAGGCCTTATCTCCGAGTACATGATCATATCGTAGTCCGGATATGTTACTTCTTCCATATCTTTTATCTCCTAGTAGTGGCCCCTATGAATCGGTTCCGTTTGCGCAAAAGCCGGCGTCGCTGGCACCAAAGTGAGTCCAGCCACCAGCGCCAGGGCAAATACCAGGTATAAAGCCCTGTTCAGATATGTCTCCTGGATAAAGTACCATCAAGGTCGAAAATAGCCGCCACTTTACTCATTTATTTTTTGCTTAAGAAGCCAAGGACCTGTTCTAGAGGCAAAGTATTCAATATATGTTGAGGTTCACACCAGGCTCGCCGGGCTA
>Ga0265596_1000172_pt1 | contig 43364 bp, 37 predicted proteins | sample saktaG_FD_190143 | JGI IMG/M metagenome (GOLD analysis project Ga0265596, IMG submission 190143) | Saline water microbial communities from Sakinaw Lake, British Columbia, Canada - sak_2013_06_06_60m | ecosystem: Environmental > Aquatic > Non-marine Saline and Alkaline > Saline ...
GGCCGGATAAGGAAAAAGAAATGGCTCTCTACATTTCCACCATCTATTCACACCCCCTGCAGATAGTCGAGCGCTGGTTAAAAAGATTTGGCTTTGCCGATACGATTAGAATATGCCAGGCCAACAACAAGATACCACCTTTAGTGATTAGAACTAATACTCTGAAAATATCCCGCTCTAATTTAAAAAAGATTTTAGAAAAGGAAAACATTAAAGCAAGAGAAGGGTTCTTTACCGAAGAAGCACTATATGTTAAGGGACTTTCCAATACAACCAGGTTTCCCGCTTACCGGGAAGGATTATTCCAGATTCAGGACGAAGCATCCATATTGGTCTCTCATCTGCTGGAGCCTTTACCCGGTGAATCAGTAATCGATGTCTGTAGTGCACCAGGCGGGAAGACCACCCATCTTGCCCAGTTGATGGCCAACAAAGGTAGTCTCCTGGCAATGGACAGTAATAAGTTAAGATTATTAACGGTAAAAAATAACTGCCGAAGATTAGGCATTGATATAGTAAAGACCCGGGAGAATAATGGCGCCATATTAACTGAAAAATATCTGAAGACAGCAGATAAAGTTTTAATAGATGTTCCCTGTACCGGACTGGGGGTCTTAAGGAGAAAACCTGACCTGAAATGGCAAGACTATGATGCAAAAAGATTTGAAAAGTTGACTAAACTGCAAGGGGAAATATTAAACACTGCTTCTTGCTACCTGAAGATCGGGGGAAAATTAGTATATTCTACCTGTAGTACCGAGCCGGAAGAAAACGAGGAAAGAGTAAGCAAATTTTTAGAAAAACATCCTAATTTTGAGTTAGAAGATCCAGGCGGATTTCTAAAACAGCGAAAATTGGAAGATTATGTATCAGCCCGGCACAAGAAGAGGAAATTTATTCAGATACTTCCCGGGATTTCTAATTTAGATTTAGAACTGGATGGATTCTTCATGGCCAAAATGATAAGAAAAGGGTAGGTTGTAAATGGATTGGATAGGGAAGATTTTTCGTTTTATCTTTAAATCATTTCTTACCACGGCTTTCATAATTTTCGTAGTGGGTGCCGGAGGGCTATCTGCCTTTCTGGTATTCCAAAATGTATTGGATGTTTCCGATACCGTAGTTCCTTCGGTAATCGGTGATGAATTAAAAGTTGCCCAGGAAAAACTGTATGATGCCGGGCTAAAGATATATATTTCCGGTGAGGAATTTGACGAAAGAATCTCTCAAAATAGAATTATCTCACAAAACCCGGCTAACGAGGTAAAAGTGAAAAAAAACAGAGAAGTTTTTGTGGTGGTAAGCAAAGGGAGTAAAGTTATTACCCTAACCATTCCTGACCTCAAAAATAAAGAGCTGGAAGAAGCCACTGCCCTTATCGAAGAATTTGGCCTGATTTTAGGTAGAATTACCTATACCAATCATTTTTCCGTCCCCAAGGACATGGTTATTGCCCAAACTCCTGAACCGGGAAATATAAAAATAAACAGCAAAGAGATTAACCTATTAGTCAGCAAGGGACCTTATTAGTATATCGTATATCGTATGTCGTATATCGCGTTTAGTAGAATCGGATTTATCTTGTAGGGGCACAATGCATCGTGTCCCTAAGGAATCAAGGAGGAACATCACTTGAAAAAAAATTCATTACAATACTGGCTGGCCTGGAATAAAATAACGGATATAGGTCCAAAAAGATTTTATAAATTACTTGAATACTTTGGTTCAGTCGATACTGCCTGGCAGGCAAAATCAGGAGAAATATCCAAAATACTAAATTTAAGTTCCAAAATAGCCACCAGGATTTTCGAAGAAAAAAATAATATTAATCCCGAACAAGAATTAGATTTAATAGATAAACATAAAGTCAATGTAATAACCATTGAGGATGCCCAATATCCCGATAACCTAAAAACCATTCATTATCCTCCTCCGGTTTTATATTTTAAAGGAACTATCGTTGAAGCAGACAAAAATTCTATCTCTATCGTGGGCTCGAGAAAAGCCACCTACTATGGAAAGATGGTAGCTGAAAAATTAAGCAAAGATTTAGCTTTAAGCAGTTTAACTATAATCAGCGGAATGGCCCGGGGAATAGATACGGCCGCTCATAAAGGCGCACTCTCGGTAAATGGCCGGACCATAGCAGTGCTGGGTTGCGGTATTGATCATATATATCCTCCCGAAAATAGAAGGTTAGCTCAAGAGATACAAGAATCAGGAGCAGTACTAAGCGAATTTCCTCTTTTTACTCTGCCGGAAAGACAGAACTTCCCCCGAAGGAATCGAATTATAAGCGGATTAAGTCTGGGAACGGTGGTAGTGGAGGCAGCTGAAAAGAGCGGTGCCTTAATCACCGCTGATTTCGCACTCGATCAAGGCAGGGAAGTATTTGCAATTCCGGGTAATATAAACTCTCCCTTATCCAACGGTACACACAATTTAATAAAGCAGGGAGCAAAATTAGTAGACAATTATCAGGATATTTTGGAAGAAATACACATAGTTACCCATCAAAAAACAGCCGAAAAAGAAATAGTTAAAGAAAATACTTCTCTAAAGGAAGAAGAAAAGATAATTTACCGGTTAATTAACAAAGAACCTGCCCAAATAGATGAAATTATTACAGCCAGTAAACTGTCTGCTGGTAAAGTAAGCGAAATCTTACTAATCCTGGAACTAAAAGATCTAATAAAAGAGATTGAAGGTAAAAGATTTATCAAACTATAAATCCACTAATCCCATAAAAAATAACAAAACTTTATTGCTATAAATAAAATCATTTAGTATAATATAGAAGTCGGGGCGTAGCGCAGTTTGGAAGCGCACCTGAATGGGGTTCAGGGGGTCGGAGGTTCAAGTCCTCTCGCCCCGACCAGTTAGAACGAGAAAGGCCATTAGTGAGTAAGTCGAAGGGTTTTCGATATGTAGGATAAAGGTTTCCATCGTTTAAGGTACAGTTCGATAGTAAAATATTTAAAAGACTCCTTTTGCCAGCGTTATCTTGCTCAAGATAAGCAGAGTAAGCCTTTTGAACAAGTTCTAAAATACGGAGTCCTTGTTCAAAGTAATTTGTATTAGCCTCTTTATGTCTTTCAATATTGTTTAGCATCTTACTTTGTTCATCTTTCCATTCATTGGTCTTTTCTTGATAATATTCTGTTGTAACTATTTCATCTAATTTATCTATATATATTTTATCCAAACGATGTTGCAGTTTATTATATTGTGCTTGCAGAGATTTTATCTGGCTATTGTGATACTCTTGCTCATCTTTATGGCTCATTAATAAAGCTTCTTTCAGCCAATTTATAATCTTGGGTTCAATCCTTATCTTTTTAACTAACTCTCCCAGTTTTTCAGTTAAAATTTCTTCTCTAATAAAATGATTACCACACTTACCTTTATAACTGGTACAGTGGTAATAAATGTATTTATTCTTTTGAATTTCTGCAGTGATAGCACAGCCACATTTCGCACAGGTTAAAAGTCCGGTAAAGGCAAAATTATGTTTTTGAATCTTTTGAGATTTATTATATTTAGAGAAAAAAGTCTTTTGTACCTTATCAAAAAGCTCTTTACTAATGATGGGCGAGTGTTTACCTTTATAGATTTTATTGTTCCATTTAAAATCACCATAATAAATAGGATTTTTAAGCATTTTATAGATAGCGCTTTTATGTATTTTATGGCCCTTTCTGCTCCTTAAACCCTCTTCATTGGCAAAATGGCTTATCTTTTGTAAGGAATACACTCCTGTACTATAAAGTTTGAATATTTTTTTAATTATCTGGGATTTAGATGGATCGATACCGATGATCTTTACTTTTCTACCATTTAGTTCATTTTCAATATTCAAATATCCCAAAGGTGCAAAAGAAGGATAGTAACCTTCGTGAGCTTTTTGCAGCATTCCTTTTTTAGCCTCTTCGGATAAGTTGTCAACATAATTTTTTGCCATTAAAATCTTGATACCATGAATAAACTTTTGATGTGATTTAGATTCCTTAGATAAGACTTCGTTTTCTTTGACCAAGTGGATTCTTAAGCCAAGATTTTCAATGGTAAGATAATCTTTGAAATTCCGATATAGCCGGTCAGTCTTTTCACAGAGAATATTTTTGACTTCCGGATTATCCCTTAGAAAATCTATCATGCTATTGAAGTTAGATCTCCCTGTCTGTTTAGCTGTTTCTATATCGATAAATTCATTCATTGTTTTTAATTTGTTTTTAACAGCGTATTCTTTAATTAATTTTAATTGAGCTGCGATAGAAAAACCTTCTTCCTGCTCTCTGCTAGAGACTCTTGCGTATAAAACAGCTTTCATAATATTCACCCTTTATTCAGATAATATTAGTAAGTTAAGTAATTTCGAAGTATTTATCTTTAAGCTTATGAGTATCAAGCAATTTTTTAATATGATATTGCTGAATCTTGTTTGGTACGGTTTTGCCGTTAAACCAACGGTTAACAGTTGAGAAGGCAACATTTAGCTTGTCAGCTAATTGTTTCTGGGTGATTCGATTTTCTAAACGATAAATTTCTAATTTTTCTATTAGTTTATCCATATTTGCATTATATAGCATAATATATTTACTTTCAATATTTTTTTTATTTTATTTTCTTTTTGGTACTACATGAAAATATCTATTAGCAATTCAATTTCTTTAAAAGTTCGTCTTCATTTTTGAAAGTCAAAGAAGCATCTTCCTGAAGCTCCTGAAGCTCCTGAAGGTTCTGAAGCTTCTGAAGCTTAGAGAAAGGTAAGGGGGCAGGGTAGGAAAGAGTATAAATCTTTAAAAACTTTATACATATACCAAAGTTAAGTCTATATATATCCTTCAGATTCTTCGGAAGAGCTACACACACCTTCTATATTATCCTTCAGAACCTTCAGAACCTTCAGAGTCACGTATAATTTTATATTTGCTTTTTAAGGACCCCAGTCTTTCATCATTGATGCGAAAGCCCATCCTTCCATTTTTAAATCTTGTTTTATCAAATCCTAATCTTTTAATCCGGTTACTGACTGCCCGATCAGAAATTATTTCATTTTCAGCCCGGATCTCATTTAAACGTTTAGAAATGGTCTGGGTTAAGAATTGCTTATTTTGGTTTTCCCGGTATTCATCATCAATGGCCTTGACAATCTCAGCCTCCAGGCTCATTCCTTCTTCATTCTCTTTACTTTTTTGTATTCGTTTTACTATATCGATAAACTCATTTTTTCTTTCCGGCCCGACCATCAATAGGGATTGATATAGTGGAAACATGATTTCGTTAAGTCTTCCCCGGGCAATGTATTGGGCTTCAGGCAGTTCTTTGGTGATATAGTTTGCCCGAAAAATGGTTAGTCTTTCCCTTAAGTCATTAGCCCATTTCTTATCAATCATTTTTTCTATTTGAGGATTGCTATTTTTTTGCATGGTAAAGAGGATACACCGGCTTTCAATAATATCGGGAATGCTTTCAGTGGTACAAATTACCAAAGGGGTAAAGGTGTCATAGTATTCGATCTGGTCTTCACCGCTTTTATTCAGATTAATTCTCGATACTTTTAATCCTCGCTTATAGGTGGTCTTTATCAGATCTGCTAATCCTTGATTCCCTCCTTTCCCCATGAGTTTAATTTCATCGATGATGAGAGTAGGTTTAAACAATTCAACCGAACGAAATAAAGTTGCCTCAGTTAGGGAAGTTAATCTTTGAGCTCGAAAAGCCAGTTCGCTCAAGACTTCGCCGGCTCTCGATTTCCCCGTTTCTTTCACTCCATAAAAATAGAGAATAGGGGTTGTGTTAAATTTTTCGATTAAATAAGTATGAAAAACCCACATGGCGAGAATCAAGTAATCTGAATCAAACGGCATTTCCAAATAACTTTTAATAAAAGCGTCAATTTCGGTAGCAAGCCGTGCGATATCTAAATTGAAGGATCTTTTTATAATATTTGGATTCAGTATTTTGATGGGAAGATTCTGTTTGGGGGAATATCTTTTATCATCTTTAATAAAATAATCTTCAATGAGAAATTGTCCGTTTTTGCAGAATAGATATTTGGTTCTTCCTTGATCTTCAACTAAATGGATAAGATTAGGAACGATAGTTTTTGTCCTGTCTTTCAGTTTTAGATTTATTGGTTTTCCAGTTTTTTCGCCGCATTTTTTAAGGCTAAAATCAGGAGCCTCTTTTATCAATTGTAAAAGCTTTTCTTTAGTGTTGCCTTTTTCGATCCAATCGCTTATATCTTCTTTTTCTTCTAAATCCGGCAGTTCTAACCATTTAATTTTTTTAGCAATTCCCCGGAGAGATTGGCCGATATTCCGGCAGTGTTGATACCCCGGCTGATCATTATCAGGTATGAGGATAACTTCTTTATCTTTTAGATATTTATTATAAGATGGTTTCCATTTTCCTGCCCCCATAGGACTGGTTGTAGCAGTGAATCCCATTCTTCTAAGGTTTTCGACATCTTTTTCTCCTTCAACAATCAAAACCGGCTCAATTGACTGGATTACTTCCGGTAAATGATATGGTACAGGATTGACATCCTTTAAATTCCAGATCCAATCATCATTCCCATCCGGCCTTCTTTGACTGAAACCTTTAGGATTGAAACGGACTACCTGATAGAGCAAATTTCCTTGCTCATCTTTATAATTATAAGTGGCAGCAATATTTCTATGATAACTATATTTTAATTTCTTGTATTTTGGATTATAAAGAAAACCGTTTTTATTGCAGGTAAAGCAGTGATATTTTTCTTTTTCTTCGTCAATATATAAATTAGGCCGATTTTGATCAGGATGAAAAGGGCATAATGCTATCCAGTTTTTACCTTCTTTTTTAGTGGCCTCAACAGATACTATTCTTCTCTCTTGATTATCCCATAAGTGAAAAATTCTACTTCTAATCTATTGTACTTACCCTCCTTATACTTTTTTATCAAAGAAACTAATCTATATTATGAATAAAATTATTATTCTGTTCCTTTTGATTTTCCATCGTTATTAATTAAGAAATTAAATAGAGCGGTCATGTTATCAATGATCTCTCTTGCATCTTTTAAGGACAGCGGAGTAGGGAAGTAGGGCTGCCATACTTCTATAGTCCTATAAAAAAAATCTTTAGAATATTTGGGAGATATTTTATTCGCCATATGTTTCACCTCTATATATAATTAGCGACATGTCACACAGGACGAAAAAAAAGTGTCAGAAGCCTTGCAAATAAAGGATTTAAATTTTGGAAAATAATTTAGAAGGTCTCTGTGACGTCACAGAATGTTTTTTGCATTGAGTGGGTCAGGGAGTAAAAAGAATTTCGTTTTATATGCTCCATTTTTTATGTAGTTAAAAAACGGAGCATCAATAATGTTAAAGTATTCCTTTAAGGTGTTTGAAAGCCTTTGAATCTGTTTTCTTATCTTTGGGGTGGAAAGGGGATGAGAGTCAACTTTTTTTCTATAAGTGGCTATTGTCCAGGATAGATCTCCTCTATATCGTGAAAGATTATAAAGTAATTCCCATTGCTTATTTGGTTTCCCATTCTTTTGGTTTTCAAAACCCATTTTCCGAAAATTTACTACCTTATTAAATTTATTAGGTGCTTGAATTTTAATTTTATCGTAATCTAAGAATTCTATAGTGATATGTTCCCACATTGTATCAGAGGGAAGTTTTAAAGGAGTTATTCTTCTTTGGGATAGGGCGGGCAATCGGTTTAAAAATGGTATACCTATTTCAAAGCTTTCTCCTTTCTCAAGGCTTTTAATAAGATTATTTACAAAGGGGTAATATTTTTGTTTTAATAAGTAGTCTATGTTCAAACACTCTTTTTTAGAAAAGTCTAAAGTATCAGATGTAAATTGTTTATTTTTTGCTGTTTCTTTTTCGATTTTATCAAGTTCATCATTTAATTTACTTTTCATTTTATTAAAGCGATTATTCTCATAATCATCTTCTATAAATTGAGCTAATTGATAATACGACCTGAAGTTTCCTTGATGATTGAATTTCGATCCTTTGATAATTGAATTCATCGTCCTTTTTTCAAGGGTCATTTTCCCAAATTTACATTCTTCATATAAAAAGATAATATTTTCCAATAACCCATTTAAGCCCCCATTTAATGTATTGTTAAATAATTTAATTTTATTATATTTTTTTTCAATGGTTGCTATGATTTGAAAATCTTTTTGTGAGAAACTGCTAAAAAGTATTCTTGCACAATTTTTAAACCAAACATCTTTATCGGTTGTTTCCAAAAAAAGATATAGATTAATTTCATTTAAAATCGTTTTTTTTAAGCCTAAAAATTTATATCTCATATCTTCAATAAAACCAAGTTCTTTATAAGATAATATTTTCGATAATGACACCGTTTTACCTTTGTATTTTTTAAATTGATTGGTTTTATTTAAAAAATATTTTTTTAAGAAAAAATAAGGGTCATTACTTGGATTTTTTAATTTATTAAAATTCTTAATGTAAGCCGGTATTTCTATTGGATAGTTCGGGGCTAATTTACAAAAAAGCCATGCACTATCAGTAAAATTGTGATCAGGCCAGCCTGTTTTTATTAAAGGCTCACTATTATCTTCAATAAACAAAGCAAAATTTTTGTATAAGCAAGATAATTCTTTTATTGTAAAATATGGAATAATCCCGTTGACTTCTTGATAAATTCGGTGTTCTCTAGCATAATATCTGTTAATATTGCCTAAATATTTTTCTTCAAAAAAACCTAATGCGCTTAAAGGTGAGAGATATTTTAGTGATTCTTCAAAATTTGGAGAGAAAAATATATTTGAATCGGCTCCAAAAGTATCGGTGGCAGACAAAATATATTTTTTATCTAAATATCTTTTTCTTTCTGGGGTGATTAATGTTTTTTTTAAGATAAAGCAAATTTCATTCAAAAAATTTGCTTTATCCTTTATTTCTTCATTTGATGCAAAATCTGGATTATCCGAATAATATTTTTCGTAAATATTATTAGCTTTCTCTTTAATTATTTTTTTTATTTCTTTTTTCATATTCATCCTAAACTAAATAGTTGTACTCCTTGTTAAAAATTTGTAAATATTATAAGTCATTAAAATTGAAAGTCAAAAGAAATAAGTTCATTGCTTATTTATTATCTCACTATTAACCTGATCCCTGATATCTCCTGATTTATCAGGACATTTTTCGCGATATTCCGCGATTTACTGGTAAATCCCAAGAACTATATTCTGGTAAGTTTGAAATATATTTTGGAAAAAGAAGGAATTTATAATAATTTTGTCGTATTATAATAATGTTGTAGAAAAATTAGAAAAGATTTGTTTTTTACTCGCTGGTGGCGGATTAATAAGATAAATATAGATTCTTAAAGTGTGAAAAAATCGGCTCCTATCAGAATAGTTTAAGGAGAAGAATATGTCAGAAATAAAAAAACTTGATTTAAGGTCAATGGGTATTATTGAAGAACAAAAAGAAAAGTTACGCAAGTTATTCCCGGAAGTTTTTACTGAAGACAAGATCGATTTTGAGAAATTAAAACTTACTTTGGGTAAGGCAATTGAAGTGGGGAAAGAACGGTACGGGATGACCTGGCCGGGCAAAGTTGTTTGTTTTAAAATTATTCAGAGTTCAAGTATCGGAACATTAAAACCTTGCCGAGAAGAGTCTGTCAACTTTGATACTACCGAGAATCTATTTATTGAAGGCGATAATCTTGAAGTCTTAAAGCTTCTACAAAAGTCTTATTATGGAAAAGTTAAAATGATATACATTGATCCGCCTTATAATACTGGCAATGATTTTATTTATCCCGATGATTATAAGGAGAACTTGAGCACCTATTTGCAATATACCGGGCAGGTTGATGGTGAGGGTAAAAAGTTTTCTACTAATACTGATACTGAAGGACGTTTTCACAGCAAATGGTTAAACATGATGTATCCACGATTATTTTTGGCAAAAAATTTGTTGAAAATGGATGGAATTATATTTATTAGTATAGATGACAATGAGTTAGCAAATTTACGGAAAGTTTGCGATGAAATTTTCGGAGAGGAAAATTTTATAACAACTATGATTTGGAAAAGTAGACAAAATGTTGACAGTAGATCTCTTAATGGAGCTTCAAATGATCATGAATATATTATATGTTATAGAAAATCAGAATTAGGAAAGATTAGAGGAAAGGAAGTTGATAAAAATAAATACTCCAATCCTGATAATGATGTTCGTGGGCCATGGATGAGTTCCCCACTAGATGGAATTGCTACAAAAGAAAGAAGACCAAATTTGCACTACACAATAACTAATTCAAAAACGGGTATCAAATATGAGCCTTCTCCAGAGAATGGTTGGAGATTTCAGAAATCTACCTTGCAGAAATTGATTAATGAAAACAGGATCCTTTGGCCTAAAAATCCAACTTCAAAACCAAGATTTAAGAGGTATTTAAATGAGTTACAAAATAAATATACAGGTTTTTCGTCAGTTTTAGATACTGTTTTTACTACTCAGGGTACGAGAGAACTTAGAACACTCATGAAAATGGAAACGCTAAAGTTTCCTAAACCTGTTGTGATGAATAAAATATTAATAGAACAAGGCACAGATATTTCGAGCAAAGATATAGTTCTTGATTTCTTTGCCGGTTCATCTACCACAGCTCATGCAGTTTTGGATCTAAACAAAGAGGATGGTGGTAATCGTAAATTTATCATGGTTCAGCTTCCCGAAATTTGCAACGAAAATTCAGAAGCCTACAAAGCAGGTTATAAAACCATTTCCGATATAGGCAAAGAGCGAATCCGCCGCGTAATAAAAAATATTAAAAAAGAAACCGGCCAGACTCTGTTTAAGAATAAAAAAATAGATTTAGGTTTTAAGGTTTTCAAACTACATAAATCCAATTTTAAAATCTGGGATGCGGAAGAAATTTCACCTGACAAGGCGTCTATTGAAAAACAATTAGAACTCCATATTGACCATATTGACCACAAAGCAAGCCAGGATGATATTTTGTATGAGATTTTACTTAAAGCCGGGTTTGGGTTGACCACAAAGATTGAGAAGATTAATCTGACAGGAAAAGCTGTTTATTCCATAGAAGGCGGAACTATGCTTATCTGTCTTGAAAAAGTGCTTAACAAAGAGCTTATAAAAGCGATGGCGGAAAAACAACCAAGCAGGATTATTTGCCTGGATCGGGGTTTTGCCAATAATGACCAGCTCAAAACCAACGCTGTGCAGATTATGAAGTCAAAAGGCGTTGATGATTTTAGAACGGTGTGAGGTAAGAAAAAATGAACCAAAATAATATTTATAATATTTACTGCGATGAAAGTTGCCATTTAGAAAAAGATCATCAGAAAGTGATGGTTTTGGGTGCGATATGGTGTCCACTATCTAAAACTAAAGAAATTTCCAATAATCTGAAAAACATTAAAATAAAACATGGGCTTAGTAAGGACTTTGAACTTAAATGGGTTAAAGTATCGCCCGCAAAAGTTAGTTACTATTTGGATGTAGTTAACTATTTTTTTAATGAACAGAATTTGCATTTCCGTGCCCTTGTCATATGTGATAAAAAGAAACTTAGACATGAAAGTTTTATGCAGGACCACAATACATGGTATTATAAAATGTTTTTTCACCTTTTAAATCCGATTTTTCAACCGAAGGGAGCTACCTATAGGATATATTTAGATATAAAAGATACTTGTAGCAGCAGAAAGATTAAAAAATTGCACCAAGTATTATGTAATAAAAAATATGATTTTTCCCACGATATTATTACCCGGGTTCAGACCGTACGTTCACACGAGGTTGAAGTGTTGCAGGTTGCAGATTTATTTATTGGTGCTTTAGCATATATCAGCAGAGATTTAGTATCCAGTGATGCAAAGTTGCAAGTTATAAAAAAGATACAGGAATTATCGGGTTATAGGTTAAGAGCAACTACTTTGCTTCGAGAAGAAAAATTCAATTTATTTTTCTGGTCACCAAAGGAAAGTGAAACACAATGAAAACAGTTACTTGGCTTCCCAATTTAATACTTTTATCCGAATATGAAAGCAGTTGGGAAAATTATCTTAATGCATTATATATATTTTATACTGAAGATTTTATCGATAGTAAACCAATATTTTGTGGACAGAAATTAGCTGTTAAAAAATATCCTTTGTTTGATGAAAAAGAAGCTACGTTTTGGCATATTATACAGGATGGTGAAAAAGAAGAAGATCGTATCCCTGATTTGAGACGATGTGAGCGTATACGATGGCCTAAACCAATTACTGAGCATTGTACTGAAAGTGGGATAAAAGTATGGGAAAATGAGCGCCATACAAAGAGAGGAAAAGAAACGAGTATTTGTATATGGTTTGAACAAGTGGAATATTTAATTATATTGCGCAAAAGGGCAGGATATAACTTATTTTGGACAGCTTATCAGGTAACCAAAGCACATCGAAAGCGAAAGTTGGAGAAAGAATATCAGTGCTATTTAAAAAAGCAAGGGGCGCCTTAAAAGACGCCCCCGTTACTCCTTCTACACATGGCAGATGAGCTGTTTAAAATATAGCACACACACAAATGAATGTCAAATATATTTTTATGTGAGGCATTGAGGAGCTAAAGTAAACATATATAAAGGACGCTTAATGATGAAATTAAAATTTGACCCAAATTTACAATTTCAAATAGATGCGGTAAGTGCAATGACTGGAGTGTTTTACGGCCAGCCTTTGTCAGAAGGTGATCTTGAAATAGGTTTCAAAAGGTTGGACTGGATTTTCCAGACCGAATTAGGTATAGGGAATAACCTTATCTTAGATAATGCTTCTTTGTTAAAGAATATACATTTAGTCCAGGGGCATAATGACATTGAAAAGGTCTCTTCCTTTCAAGGTAGACATTTTTCAATAGAAATGGAGACGGGTACCGGTAAAACCTATGTATATCTTCGTACTATTTTTGAGCTCTATAAAAAATATGGTTTTAAAAAATATGTCATTGTTGTTCCCAGTGTGGCGATTAGAGAAGGTGTCTTAAAAAACCTTGATATTACCAAAGAGCATTTTCTGCATCTTTATAATAATGTTTCGTATGATTATTTTGTCTACGATTCAAAAAAAATTAATCAAGTGCGTCAGTTTGCTGCCAGTAACTATATTCAGATAATGGTGATAAATATCGATGCATTCAGGAAAACCTTAGAAGATAAGGATGAAGAAAAAAAGAGTAATATTATCCACAGAGAAAGTGATAAATTGTCAGGGAGAAAACCTATTGAGTTTATCCAGGCAACGCACCCGATAGTCATTATAGATGAGCCTCAAAGTGTTGATAATACCCCAAAGGCAAAAGAGGCTATTGAAACTTTAAATCCGCTTTGCACTATGCGTTATTCTGCTACACATAGAAACCCTTATAATCTACTTTATAAACTTGATCCTATTAAGGCCTATGATATGCGCTTGGTAAAACGAATTGAAGTTGCCTCTGTTTTGAGTGAAGAATATTTTAATGAACCTTTTATTCAATTTAAAGCGGTTGATAATCAAAACGGAATCAGGGCCAAATTATCTATACATGTGGATTCGTCAAGCGGTCTGAAACTTAAAAATGTGACAGTTAGTTCAGGAGATGATTTATTTATCAGATCGAATGAGCGGGAAAATTATCGAAATAGTTATATCATCAATGAGATTAATGCCGAACCGGGTAACGAATATATTTCATTTACCAACGGTATAACCCTCAGTTTAGGGCAAACTCAGGGTGGTTTAACTGATGATATTATGAAGGCTCAGGTTAGAAATGCTATTCAAGAACATTTAGAGAAGGAGTTAAAAGTTAAGGATAAGGGAATTAAAGTTCTTTCATTATTTTTTGTTGATAGAGTAGCGAATTACCGCTCTTATGATGAGCAAGGCAATTCGGTAAAAGGGAAAATAGCTTTGTGGTTTGAGGAGTATTTTAATGAGTTAATCCAAAAACCGCGTTATAAGGATTTGCTGAAATTCCCGCTGGGAAAGCTTCACGATGGTTATTTTGCTGCCGATAAAAAAGGCATTTTGAAGGATACTTCAGGTAGTACTCAAGCAGATGAAGATGTTTACAATAAAATTATGAAAAATAAGGAACAATTACTGTCTTTAGATGAGCCACTACGTTTTATTTTTAGCCATTCTGCTTTACGAGAAGGGTGGGATAATCCCAATGTTTTTCAGATATGTACACTCAATGAAACAAAATCAGAAATGAAAAAGAGACAGGAAATCGGGCGAGGGCTCAGGTTGCCAGTTAACCAGCAAGGAGAGCGGATATTCGATGAGACGATTAATCGGCTTACTGTTATTGCTAATGAAAGCTATGAGGATTTTGCCAGAAAGCTACAGACCGAGATAGAGGAAGATTTTAATGTTCGCTTTGGGGCTGTGAGTAAAAATGCCTTTGCAAAAATTATACAAGTTGTTAATGATCAAGAAACGACATTAGGAGACGAAAAATCGCAAAAGATCTGGGAAGAACTAAAACAGCAGGGGCATATTGATGAGGACGGCCAAATTCAGCCTAAATTTAATCCTTCGGATAAATACTTTGAAGTAAAACTTAGTCCAGAATTTCAAGATGTAAAACACCAGGTTATTGATATCGTTCAAAGCTATCTGTTTTCTGAACACGTTGTTAATAGGAATAATCGAAAAACTTTAAAAATAAATAAAATGATATATCTTGATGATGAGTTTAAGAAGCTTTGGGATAAAATCAAACCCAAAACAACATATTCAGTGGAGTATGACACGGATGTTTTAATTGAAAAAGCTTCAAAAGTCATAAGAGAAATGGACCGGATAGAAAAGGTAAAAATTGTCTACAGAAAAGCAGAAGTGGACATTCAAGAAAAAGGCATTGTAACTAAAGAGTTAAGAGTTCAGGAGACTACAGCCTCTTGTTACGAGGGTAAAGTGAATTTACCAGACATTCTTGCCTATTTGCAGAAAGAAACAGAGCTGACAAGAAATACAATAGTGCGAATATTGATAAATTCCGGTAGAATCGAAGAATTTCCTTTAAACCCTCAGAAATTTATGGATTCAGCTGCTCGATTAATAAAAAATGATCTTCATAAATTAATCGTGGATGGCATTAAATATGAGAAAATAGCCGGACAGGAGTATGAGATGAGGTTATTTGAGGAAACAGAAATTATAAGCTATTTGAACAATCTAATTGAAGTTAAAAAATCAGTATATGACGCAATTGAATACGATTCCGAAATTGAAAAACGGTTTGCCGAAAGCCTGGATATGCGCGATGACATAAAATTATTCGTAAAGCTTCCTTCATGGTTTAAGATCGATACACCTATAGGAACATATAATCCTGATTGGGCTATAGTTAAGCATGAAGATGATACGCTTTATCTTATAAGAGAAACGAAAGGTATTAAAGATTTTGAAAAACTAAGAAATATTGAAGCAGATAAAATTAGATGTGCCAAAAGGCATTTTCGGGAATTAAAGGTTGATTTTAAAATGGTGGTCGAGGCGAATGAAGTTTAATAAAATGTCACGTGGAATGTTTTGACAATATAATGTGATAGAGATAGCTGTACCAGTTCAATAATTCGGTAACTTTTTCTAACTTTTCGTAAGGTGCTGATAAGTTCAGGTTCACGATGTCTTGTTAAATGATTAGAATATAGCAGGAAGAAGAACCGAATTACACTTTTATCATATTTTGAGAAATTATGAACCTGTGAAGACCCCGGATCTGATCTTAGTATAAAAAATATTTCAAAGAAGACTAGAAAAAACAAATTGGTATGTTAATTGTTATGAATAAAGAAAAAATAAAAAAAATATCAACTTTCTTAAAAATTATAGGAATAACTGCAATTGCTATAGGACTCATTCTTGAATTTACAGATTTAAAGGGGTGTCTTATTGACAAACAACGTATAGAAATTTTGAATTGGGTACTTAATTCAGATTCTGGAATGTCTATTGAACTACCAGCAGCAAAAAAATTTATGAAAAAATTTCCACCACCCGAAAATGAAAAAAATGAAAATCTCACTCATCTAACTAAAAGCGTAATGCAATATGAAATCGGTGGAATTTTAAATTCATCTGTCAATTATATGAGAAAAGATACATCTAGAACTAGCCATGTGGCAACACTAGAAGAAATTCGTAAGTGGGCCAATGAAACTCCTTATCCATGGATTTCTTGGTGGATAACATTATTTGGTTTTATAGGATTACTAGGAAATTTTATTATAGAAAAGAAATAATAATAATAAATGGGGAGACATCCCATTTTCTTAAATAGGGAAGGCGTACCAAGTCAATAGTCCGGTAACTTTTGGATTGTCCTGGAAGAAAAGAGAAGAGAAATAATAAAAGAGTGGATTGATTCCGGAAGGATTAAAGCGTGACAAAGACTAATGGTGAAAGAAATTTCGAGCTTTTCTGTAATTACCACGATTTTAAATATAAAAAAATTATAGAAGAAAAAGATGTACAAACCCCTGATTATCAATTAGTTATTGATGATTATTTAATAATTACCGAAGTTAAAGATATGGAACCAAATAAAGAAGATCAAAAGGCTTTAAAAGAATTTTATGAGAAGGGATATGTTGTTTGGGGACAATCAAAAGTTGGTAGCAGGGTAAGGAATAAAATTATTACTAGTAAAAATCAAATAAAAAGATTTACTGAAAATAAATATCCTTCAATCTTGTTAATATTTGACCACAGAAATGAAATAACACCAACCTTAACAGATTATGAAATTAAAGTTGGAATGTTTGGCTTTGAATCAATAAATATAAATAGTAACTTAAATTATCGTAAATTTGGCGGAAAAGCCCAAATGACTAAAAATAGCAGGAAATATATTAGTTGCATTGGATTATTAATAAAAGAAAAGAATGCCTCACCTTTCTTGAAGCTTTACGAGAATTATTATGCAAATATCAAAATAAAATATGATATTTTTAGAAAATATAATGATATAAGTATTTTTAAATTGGAATATCCGCCAGACCAAATATTTAGCAATTGGGTTGCAATATAATTTGAAAAAAATAGGATAATTATAGAACCTAATATCTTCTACTCTAAATCATGTAATTATGCCGGGGCAAATCACTAACATATCTCAAAATGATACATTTGTGCAAGAAGCACACGAGTTAATACTGATCGTTGAAAGGAGTTGAGATATATGTCGAAAGATGCACCTGGAATGAAGGGAATTCGTTCTAGAAATAAAAATGGGAAATTGCGTGATAAGCGCGATGATACTCATATAGGTACCATAGAAAAACAATATGGTATTGATCTAGGCGTAAGATCAGATATGCAATTAGGTACATACCTAAAGAAACATCAGATCAAATCCCTAAATGATTTAATTAACAAAGAATAAGATAATATGATTTGCCTCGACATTAAAAAAAAGATTTTAAAATTGTATGAATGATAATATTCAAAATAAATATTTAGAAGATTTGAGAAAATATAATAATTATTATTTGTGCCTGGTTCTATTTTTTTATTTTACTAGATTATAATAATTTTTCTGTATCTCTGTCCCGTAAATTGAAGACTCACTCTTTTTCTCTCTATCTCTCTAATTTACCATTGTCATGCCAGAATGACTTTTCTTTAATATTTCACATTTAATGTAGATCTAATTTAATCCATTTCACCTAATCCCGATTTATAAATTCTGGCCACTCTTTCTAATCTAATTCACCTGGCTAATTTAATCTACTCCGGTTATTCTAATTTTACAACTCATCCACGCGCGGGGCGGGTAACTTTCCTTCCCCCTTAAATCCCCCCTAAAACCCCTCTCTTATCCCCCTTCTTTTTATTTTTGCTCCTTGGCTCAAAAGCTACACTCGCGGGGACGCTTCTAAGCATAAGTGCAAGGGAAGGTAACGCTCTTATGCCCCGCTGTTGCTTCGCTTTATTCGTCACCGCAAAAAAATAAGGTTAGGCTATGATTCATTAGGGGGGAAGAATAAGGGGGAAGGAAAAACTGCGGTCGATTCACCTTCACTCTACCAGCATAAATGTAAGCCTATCGCTCTTTCCTCTCTCCCTTGCCCCGCCCCTATTCTGTCTCTGTTAGTCTATTTGTTTCCGCAGACCCTTTTTTCGTAACACTCCAGGCAATTCAAAAGCATTTTAGGAATAGGAAAAAATACTTTTCTATTGCCTGATTGATTGTCTTAATATTGCCGTCAGGAATAACCACCTGTTCAAATTTTTCTCTGGCCCTTACATGGGATATTAAAAACATATCCTAAGTTGGACCAAAGAAAAATATCAACAGGTGGGGAGAGCAAGAGAACTTAAGAAAGAAAGACCGGTTAACACAACCTAAAAGAAAAAGCCCTTTTAGATTGTGATCACCGGAAGAAAGGATAAAATTATATTTCAGTAAACAAGGCAAAAACAGCCCCTATTTACGAAAGATAATTTTATCCGGAGAGAAGAAAATCAAATATAGGACGCACCTACGAATGCAATATGAGACTAAAAGAAGCCCGCTTTTAGACTCATATTGCTTCATAAGTGCAAAGACAATACCGCAACATTTGGCAGCAGTGAAAGTATTCACTACTGACAAATGTTGCTCTCCCCTTTTAATGTAACTACCCAGGTAATACAAAAGGTTTTTTTGTACCCCTGCAAGCAGTAACTTCCATAGTAAAAAAACCTTTTCAGTTACCTGGTTAAAATATCTTTATATTGCCGAACGATCTGCCCGAACAAATTATTTTCTGAGTCTTTACAGGAAGATTAAAAACATCTTCCTGTTGACTCAAAGAAAATATCTTCAGGCAGTAAGAAGTAAAAAGAAAGAGCAATACACTCAACAGGATAAATAGTAATTTGCCTGGTGAGAGTATTGCCAGGGAGGTAGCAGGAGTATTGCTTTTTATAAACAAGGGAAAATCACCCCTCTTTTAAAAAAAGCAATACCAGAAATAGAAAAGCGATAAGAAGCATAACACTCAAAAAATAATTAAAATTTAGGAAAAAATTTGAAGTTATTTTTATGGTGTAATGCTAAAGAGAAGACGAATGCTTAAAAGATATATAAGAAGGGAAAATCAACCCCTCTTATATATCTTTATTCTGATATAAAATGTGTAGCGGTTAGCGAACGGTGGATTAGTCTTCTCCCCGCAAAAGAGAGATAAAAAAATAAATGAAAGTGTAATAGCGGGAATTTTTTATCTCCCTTTTCGGTGCTTATTTTTTTCGGATTCCTTGCGGTTAGCGATAAGTAAAAACATCCATAAATAAACTATTAAAGAAAAGAAACATTTTATTTATATAGTTTTCACCTATCGCCAGGGAAAGTTCATCTTTTTTCTTATCTTTGAATTTTCTTCTCCTGGCGTTTGCAGAAGCCAGTGCCGCAAAAAACTCGTGCTTAATTGCTTGCCTGCATTTTTTGCGGTGCTGAGTCTTCTATAAACGCCATCGATGCCGCACAAGTAAACTCTTAGGATAGTTTTAGTTTTTTTTTATACTGCTACTGCTTAAAAAATGTTAAAACGTAGAAGAACAATGATCAGGAACAGGGGAGGGGAAAAGGGAGGGGAGCCATGCGAGTACCGGGAATAGAGATTTAGCCCTACGATAAAAAGCATCTCATTTAGCCCGCCTTTATATTTTTAACCAGGCTAAAAAAGCTTTTAGATGGTTAAAAATATAATGCTTTTTTTGCTATACATAACAAAGCTTTATCGGATAAGATATGCGAGAAGTTGTTTTTTGTAGAATGTCCGATAGAGTCTTGTTATGTGTATGGTGGCTTTTAATTAAACTCCTTAGCAAAAAAAGCTCCTGGCGGGCGGTCTCTTGATATGATTATTTACAGTGAAAGTTCCGGGGGAGTATGGGAAGAGTAACCGGAGATGGTCCAGGGTACTGTAATAGGTTAATAGAATAGGCTAAAAATTATTATTATATTCTAGGTGGGAGATTTATCAAAATGATAAAAACCGCTATTTTATATAACGTTTCTGATGTGAAAGAAGTTTTGCGAAGCAAAATTTGGACGAAGTCTTTTACATCATGTTATCTGCCATTGCGGGCAATTTTTTTATTAATTCCCAAAAAACGGTTACTGTCCTCTATTCCGTCCCCTATTCCCAAAATCAGCTCTTTCTTCTTTTGAAATATGCGAAGGGCGGAACAATACCAACATACGGAGTCACGGACACAAGTTCCCAACCCTCATTCCCTAGATCATTTAATGCTGGTTCATTTTCTTTGCCCTTGTAGGAGCCCTTGTAGGACAGCCCTATTATCTTATATTCCCACTTATCCATTTTAAACTTCCTCCTTTCTCTGCACACAATGAGTGGCTAACTTAAAATAATCGAACTATTTCGTTAATGCGCGGTCTCAGTTGAAGTTTGAAAGTTAACCACTAATCTTCCTTGTGGCACATCTCTATACATTCTTATGCTTATCTTAAACTATTTTTATTTATTCTACAAGTAATATTTTATATATAAGCAATGAAAGGCTCCTTCTTATATCGGGAAGGATCCCTTTTTGTTTTAATAAAATAAGGAGCATTTCTAAGAGAATCAAAGATAATTATACCTTTATATAGATAAATCAAAGCGGACGCTTTAATATTGACTTATACATCTATATATGGTAATATGTTCATATAACAACTTGGTTTTACTTGATTCAAATCCCATAAAAAAGGAGGTGAAAAGAATGGCAACAGTAATAACCGTCCCTCGTGATTCAAGCCTGCAATTTAGACTGGTAATAGGTACCAATCCGAGTACCGGAGCTCCTATCATCAACAGCAAGACCTTTACTAAGGTTAAATCAGCTGCCTTAGACCAAGATGTATATGATACAGCTACCGCTTTAACCGGCCTGCAGAAGTACACTGTAGATGAAATCAGACTTGAAAGAGAATCTCAACTTACTGAATAGCAAATTAGTCGTTAGTAGGAGAGAAGGAGTATGAAAGAAAATTAACGGCTAAAAACTAAAAACCGATAACGGATTTACCTTCTAGTAAATCCTTAAAAAGGAGGTGAAAAATAAATGGCAACCGTATTAGGAGATGTAACCAGTTATAAAAGACTGTATATGCAATTCAGGGATAGTGCAGCCAAAACCACAAATCTAACCTTGAATAACCCCAAGAATGTAGATGATGGAGACTATGCTGATTTAGCAGCACAGGATGTAGCTATTGAAGGAGTTATGGATACTATAATCGCCAAGAACGTCTTCCATAATAACGGCAATGACCTAGTAGCTAAAGTCAATGCTCGAATCCTTGATTACAAGTCTACCGATGTTATGGATGTATAACTTTAATATATTGTAATATTTCTCCTTGGGAGGGCCGCGGACCTTCCCTGGGAAGTAGAAAGGAGTAATAAATGTTAGAAGTATTTATCACTAAATATCTATTAGATTTCGCTCTTGTTTTTCTGGTTGGCCTGGCTTCTAAATTTATGATAAACAAGTTTGGCCAGGACAGGACAGACAAAATAAAAGTTGCTATTCTGGCTGCTATGCTTTGGGCTGAAGAAGAGCTGGGAATAGGAAATGGTGAGGAAAAATGGAAAATAGCCTGGGTAAAATTAATTGAAATATTAAGGAAACAAAAGGTTGAATTAAAAGAGGGTGAAATTTCCTATGTAAAGGACCTTATGAAAGCTACTGTCCCGGAGGTGAATGAAATTATATATAAGGCTATGCCGGATGTAGTAAGAAACGGCAGGACCTTAAAATATAAATAATGGATAAAATTAACGATATAGAATTAACTGAATATTTTTCTTTATATGAATTTGAATGTCCCTGCTGTAAGCGGGTTATGTTATCTCCGGACCTTTTTGCCAGGTTAAATCATTTAAGGATGGTGATAAATAGGCCAATATATATCAATTCCGGTTACCGCTGTCCGGAAGAAAATAAAAGAGTAGGGGGAGTTTCCGGTTCTTATCATCTCCGGGGTATGGCGGTAGACATTCACGTAAAAGATTTTTTACTTTTCGATCTTCTCCTTTTTGCTCAGGAAATAGGCTTTAATGGTATTGGATTTTATGAAAAGAAAAATTTCTTACATCTGGATATTAGACCTGGGCAAAAGCGGGTTTGGAAAGGAAGTAAATTAATTGGATATTGAATATGTACTAAAATTAATAGCAAATAACGGCTTTCCCCTGGTGCTTTCTGTATATTTGGTATGGAAATTAGAGTTTTTTATTAATGAAATAATCAAGAATCAAAAGGAATTTTCCCATAGTATTACTGCTGAAATCAAGGAAATCAAACAGACAATCAATGAATTACGGGTTGATTTTGCAAAAAATCAATGAAACCATTGATATATAAGGGTTTTAGCGTTTTTGAAAAAAAGCTTCATATTTGGCGTATATGAGGCGTATTTAAAAAATAGGATGATTCATACCAGCCACTTTAAAACAAGGGCTAAAAACACGCTTATATTGATAATATTTTTTCATGTTTCCTGATATTACACGCTATTGGCCTATAATTCTCTAATATACTCTCTTTTTATCCTGTATCCTCTTATTTACTTGCATATTATCCTTTTCGTTACACATAGACAGGTTTGTAAGAAACTATATTAATATTTTGAGCTTTTAACTGGTTTTTTAGTAACATTGACGGCATAAAACAGTATAGTTATTATATAAAGGGTTGTAACTATGAATAAGGAAACAAAATATAGGCAAACAAAAGATGAATTGAAATCTTACTTAAAAGAACAGATTGAGTTTTTTAAAAAGGTCTAATGGAGCTTATGACGAAGGATATTGTCAATAGTCAGTGAAAATGTCCCCTTTAAGGTTAAAAACTAAAACAAAATATTTCCCTAAAGGCGGATTAATTTAAATCAAGCCAACTCATGCCATCTGGGATCTGCCAAGAGAAAAGGGTGACCTCTTGCAAAAGTGCACCCCTAGCAGATAGGCTATCTACTCCCAACCTTTGGGGTCATAGATAGCGGCAACGAGTTCTCTATCACTTTCTTCGTAAGTGAAATGTTCTACCCCGTTTTTCCAGGGTGTGTTTTCTGGGGCTTTTGATTTCTTTAGCCTTAAGGATTCTGGATACAGAAGACTGACTAACGGTAATCCCTTCCTCTTCTCTCAAAAGTTCTGCAAGATGGGTATAGTTTACTCCTTTATATTTATTTCTAGCAAGAAAAACAATTTCCTCTCTTATCTCACCAGGGATAGTATGCTTAGGTTTACGGCCTCTATTTTTATGAATAACAAACACCTCGCCATCTTTTTTAACACCTGCCTTTAGACGTTTTATATGGCGTTCGCTAAGGCTTAAAATCTCCACAGCATACCTGCTGGTCATCTTATCCTCAATTAGGGATTTGATGACATAAACTCTTACTAATTCTTTTTGGTCATTAGATATCTTACTTTTTCCATAGTGACATTATTACTGATTAATTTTAAGGTGACTGTAAATATCACATTACAAAATTTCTAAAAGTTGTTGTTGACAAGAACATATTTGGGTGTATAATTAAAAAAAAGTAATAAATATTTTTATTAAAACAAATAAGTAAAAAATATATTTTTTAACGTGATATTTACAATTATTTATAGTTTGTCGCTTTTTATAAAATATATTAGCTAATCAGTAATATCTGACTTTTGTAAGTATGATGCTATTGAAATTATAAAATTAAATAGTGTCAAGGGTTCTTCTCAATTTAAATTAATTCTAAATTTTAAAAAGATAAATATTTTTGTTGGATGCTATTTTAGTGAAAAAGTAAATACAACTAGAACTTAATACGGATAAAGAAACAGAAAGGATATATTTTGTTTAATAATAATATCAAGAATAAACTTCAAAAAATTTCACGGGGACTGCCAAAGGCTCAATGCAAAGTCGCAGACTATATATTAAAAAATTTCAGAAAATCAGCATTTTTAACCATTGATAAACTAGCAAAAGAAGCAGAAGTTAGTACAACAACAGTTCTGAGATTTTTGAATAATTTAGGTTATTCTGGGTATTCAGAATTTTTAAATGAATTTAGGAGAAATTTACTAGCAGATCAAGTTCCCTATGATAAATTTATTAAAAATATAACTTCACTTTCTAACAATAATATTTTACTAAAAAATGCAAAAACATATATCGATAATGTGCAGATGACATTAGAAATGTTAGATAGTAAATTACTTAATAATGCAGTCGAAATGATTTTTAGTGCTAGCAATATATTTATTATGGGTTATAGAGTTTCATCTGTCATAGTTTCTTATTTGTATTACGAAATGAAAAGAATGATGGATAATTGTTATAAATTATCTCATGATACAGTAGATTTTATCGAAATATTAAGTAAGATTGATAAAAATTCTGTTGTAATTGCAGTAAACTTACCTCGGTATTTGTTATCCCCAGTAACTCCGTTTTTGGAAACTGCCAAAAAACGACAAGCGAAGACCATTTTAATAACTGATAGTTATAAATCACCTGCAGCCCCGTATGCTGATATATTGTTACCATGTTTTTGCAAAACACAGTCCTTTCATAATTCAATTTTCGGTGCTATTTTTATTTCGGATTGCCTAATATCTTCTCTAGGAATTAAAAATATTAAGAATACTGAAAGAAAATTAAAAAAAGCGGAAGAATTGTTTAAAGAATATAGTAGAAAACCATTTTTTTATTGATAAAATAAAATAATACATAATTAAAATTTTGCCAATTTTATTCTTTGGCAATTAAAAGTTATTGATTCAGTAATCTCTTAATTGAGCGGGAACTTCCCACCTGTAAGGGTGGGGATGGGAGCAACTTTGTGGCAAATCAGCACAGACGTTAGTTTGCAAAAGTGAGTACCACGTCTATAAAGGCGTGGAAGTCTACAATATTTGGATAAAGAAATTTCTAAAATATTTATATTTTTTTAGAGATTTATAAAATACCAATTGGAAGTAAAATGTATTTTAGACGAAAATTACTATTTATAAAATAGTGACTGCATTATAAAAATTTATATACAATGTTGTAGGTTCAATTAACCATTTATTGTAATGTGTAGTAAAATTTTTTAATATTGAATTCATTAACCAAAATTAAGGGAGGGGTATCTCAATGGTGATTTTTAATGGTCTTTTTATTAGTTAAATGGGCGGTAATATAATCGAAGATATTGAAGATTTAAATGTGTTTGTTTCGTGTTCTAACATAAATATCATATTTAGAAATGTTGTTTTAAGAGATATAGATGGAGTAGTAGTAATGTATAAGAGATAGGCAATAAATATCAATGCATAGTGAACTCTTTCTAATGATATCAAAGTATCAATAGATCGTGAACTCTTAATAAGAGTAAATATCAATACATAGTGAACTGAATTAATCGATCTTTGGCAATAAGATAGAGCTTTTCAGTAAAGGATAATCATATTGGACAATTAGCTTATGATAATGGTAGACATCCAATTTTTCTCTATCCGCATTAATCGTTGCCCAGACATACTCGTACTCTAAATCAGAAGGTACCTTAAATCTTTCCCCAAAGACATCCAGAAGATAATTACTGCGAATTAAGCGAATGAGATGGACATATTGGAAATGGTAAACTAAAATGCACCTAAGGTGGAAAATAAAAATGCACCTTTTAAAAGAAACAGTTCTTTACTATAGTATGAATAAGAATCAATACTGTAAGGATGATTTCGATTATCCTCAAATTCCTTGGCCTTCTGACACAATCGATCAAAATGATCAAAGTGCTGACTTCGAAAGAACATCCGTTCAAAGTCATAGTGAAAATGTTCCACAATCCCATTACGCCAAGGTTCCCTAATTGGAATAAAGACAGGCTGTATGCCCAAATAGAAACAGAGCCGAATGATCATACCGAAAGAATGAGAATAACGATTGCTACCCCGACAGGGAAGTAAGCTGTCCATCTGTAGATAGAGAGGAGTACCCCCAGGAGCGTAATAGACTGCTTAGAATAGCGATTCGATTCTTTTTGGACTATGATGGGGTCTTCTGGAATGTTCGACTACCCAGTCTGGCCCCATCCAGTTTGTATCTTTTAAGCCATTTAAAAAACCAGGTCTTTCCTTTACTCGGGCTCCGGTAAATTTCCTTGGGAGATTCACCGTTTAAGTATTTTTTTATTGCAATTTCTCTGACCTTTTTCATATTCTATACTGACCTCCTTCGTACTAAGGTCAGTATAGAATATTTACCGTGATAGTTCGCGATGTGTTGATACAAGATTTAATTAGAGTTCGTGAAGTCATGATATTTTTGGGTTCGCGATGTGTTGATATTCGTCAGATAGGTGCTAAAGAACTTTTAAAAAGGTTAAGAAGAACTTGCTCATGAATATGCCTTTAAGACGAGAATGGCAAAAGAGGGGAGAAAGTTAGTTGATAAAAAAATACTAAATAGTCAATGATGTGAATTTATTTATGATTATTTTTTTAATTTATGAATATAGAATTAAAGGTAAAAAGAATATGGAAGAGCTTGATAATTTAATTATTACTGTTCGAACAAAAATACAAGAAAATTATGAAAAAGAATTTAATGAATGGCAGTTCAAGGAACACATTCCTTGGATACTAAGTGTGCCAGGATATATTAGTGTTCGCCGTTATTCTCATTTACAGAAAAAATTTAATTATATGAATATTTGGACTTTAAAAAATTTTGAAGCTCATGACTGTGAAGAACATGAAAAGAAATCAAAAACACCATGGGGATGCAGATTAAAACGATATCGTAAATTAAAAGTGGAATTTTACCATAAAATAAAATCATTCGGTTTTTTATATACCAGTAAAAAGAGGATTGAACCGAGATATCTTTATATTGACAGGTTTGATTTAGAAAAAAATAAGACAACAAATTACTTGAAATGGATATATGAAATTTATCTCCCAGAACTACAAAAATTACAAGATGTTCAATATATTTGCTTATATGAAGTAGAACGTGGGTCTACTCAATATATGATTCGATATGATATTGACAAGATTGACGACAAGATGGAGATTAATTGGTCTAAACTTAGGAAACTTGCTTATAAGAAAATGATAATCCGTAGCTGTGAGGGGTATAAAGCTATAAGGAAAACATTTTTTAGTAACTAAATTATGAAAATTCATGATTAATTAATAATAATTAAGGAGGCATAAGTTTTGTTATCAAACAGCAAAGCCATTGAAATATTAATGAATCCAAAAAAAGTAGTTTTCATTGGAGCTAGCTCTTCTCCAGAAAAATCTTCCGGATTGGCAATCCGAAATTTGATGAAATCAGAATTTTCTGGAGAAATTTTAGCAATGAACAAAAAAGGAGGAATGATTGATGGTAAACAGCTAATTGATACCATTGATAAATTGCCATACGGTATTGATTTGGCCTTTATCACTGTTCCAGCAAAGTTTACACCCCAAATTATTCTTGAAATAGGAAAAAGAGGGATCAAAGTTGCAGTAGTTGCAGTAGGTGGGTACGCAGAACTTGGTAATAGGGAAGGAATTGATCTACAACAAGAATTGATAAAAGCAGGAATGGAAACGGGTATTCGTATTATAGGTCCTGTTTGTAATGGAGTTTATAATACCAAAAATTGTCTAGCATTAGGATACAATATTACACATTCTAAAAAATTAAAAAAAGGTACTATTGGATTATTATCCCATAGTGGAGCATTATTAGGTCCATTAGTATCAGCTATTGAAGCTTGTGGTGTTGGTCTAAGCAAGTTTGTTTCCTGTGGCAATGAAATTGATTTATGTATGACAGATTATTTGGAATATTTGGTAGATGATAAAGAAACAAATGTAATTGCATTAGTGGTTGATAAAGTAGGCAATGGGAAAAGGTTCCGTGAAATATTAAAAAAAGCAAATAGAATAAATAAGCAGATTGTAGCTTTAAAATTAGGGGAAACATCAGTTGGGAAAAAGGTTGCCTTGGCTCATTCTTCCCATTTAGCAGGGTCAAAGGAAGTGTATGAGGCAGTGTTTGAAGCTGAGAATGTAATGAGAGTGTTTTCACTTGAGAGCCTTGCAATTGTATGTACTATTCTTGCAACTGGGCGCAAAGCTAAAGCTAAAACTATTACAGCATGCAGTACTTCTGGTGGTGGAGCCATATTGCTAGCTGATCGTATAGTTGAACAAAACATACCACTTACAGCCCTTTCCGAAGCAACAATTTCAGCAATCACTAAAAGCCTACGTTTTAAAGCTAAATCGATTCTTAATCCTTTCGATTTGGGTTTAGGCGGAAGAGATTATTATAATGTAAATGTTGAAAATCTTGCAGCTGAACCAGAAACAGGTGTGCTAATTTGTTATGGCACACAAATGCAGACGGCTTCAAAACGTGATCAGATGGCACGAGCTTTTACAAATGTTGCAAATAAATTTCCCAAATTACCAATTGTAATACTATTCCCCGGAGAATTGGAGCAAGAAGAAGTTGAAATATATAGTAATTCTAAAGTTCCTGTTGTAACTTCAATATATGAAGCTATAGCGATAGCCAAAACTCTTATCAGAAAAGATAGGAAATTTATTGATGAAATAGATTCTGTTCCAAAAGCACCTTTTGGAGTTATTAAAAAAATTGATGCGACTCCATCAGGAGGACTTTCCGAACATGGTAGCAAAGAAATACTTTCTGCTTTTGGTGTTAAATTCCCAAGAGAAAAATTTGTTACTAATATAGAGACAGCTTTAGAGGCGGCAAATGAAATTGGCTATCCAGTAGTACTTAAAGCCTGTGGGAAGCAATTGATTCATAAGAGCGAGCATCGGTTAATTGAACTAAACCTTTATTCATCGGAAATGTTAAAAAAGGCATGGAATGGTATCACCAAAAGGATAAAAAATCTTTTAAATGCAAAAATAGAAGGATTTCTTGTATCAAAAATGATTCAGAATGGTACAGAGGTCATATTTGGTATCACAAAAGATGACGAATTTGGACATATCGCTATTCTGGGACCTGGAGGGGTATTAGCTGAAATGATAGGATCTAGTTCAATGACAAGAGCGCCTCTTCCATTAAATAGAAAAATAATTGAAGAGATGGTTGAAAAAACGCCAGTCAAAAAATTATTAGATGGATACCGTGGTAGTACTCCGGGAGATAAAAAAGCTTTGATTGAACAAATCTACTATGCTGCTAAAGCTGTTGAATCTCTTGGTGATAAGATAGATGCTTTAGATATTAATCCAATTTTGGTGATGAAAAAAGGTAAAGGTGCATGGCCTTTAGATGCACTATTAATAAAAAACTAATAACACAAAAGAATAGGAGGGATAAAAAATTTGAGTAAAATTTTAGAAAGTAATAGTTTTTTAGATGAAAAAGGAGAAGTGATCTTTAAAATACATGAACATGTTGCGTATGTAACAATAAATAGACCAGAAAGACGCAATGCCATTAGTAAAAAAGTTAGAAAAGCATTGATTGAAATATTTTGTGAGGTAAATGATAATTTAGATATTTGGGCTCTTGTACTAACAGGTGTTGGAAACCGTGCTTTTTGTGCTGGCGGTGACTTAAAAGAGAATAAGGAAAACGCAGATAAAAATAATAGACCTTCGGTTCCTATGACTGGAATACATCGAAATTTATATGAAACCTTACTTGAAATATATAAACCAACTATTTGTGCTTTAAATGGTGCTGCGATGGGAGGTGGGTGTGAAATGGCGCTTGCCTGTGATATTCGTATTGCTGCTGAAAATGCAGTTTTAGGTTTTCCAGAAGCAAAAATAGGAATGGGTGCTAATTTTGGTAGCGTATTATTGCCAAAACTAATTCCACGTGCGATTGCTTTAGAAGTTCTTTACACAGGAAAACCAATTATTGCTCAGGATGCTTTGAAATGGGGATTGCTAAATAAGGTAGTTTCTTTTAAAGATCTTATCCCAGAAACAGAAAGATTTGTGCGGAAAATTATTGAAAATGCTCCATTGACACTTCGAAGATACAAACATATGGCAGTAAAAGCTTGGGGAATGCCTGTTGCGTCTGCTTTAAGGGCTGATTTTGGACCAAATCCATATTTAAGTGAAGATAGAAAAGAAGGCGTTCGTGCATTCGTAGAAAAGAGAAAACCACAATGGCATAATTGTTAATAAAGCATGAAAGGAGAAAAAACATGTTTACTTTAGAAGGACTATTTGATTTACATATACATGCAGGACCAGACATTTTTGGTCGAATTGGGGATGATTTGGATTTTGCTATAGAGGCTCAGAAATCAAAAATGGTTGGTTTTGCTGTAAAAGCAGTTTTAGAATGTACTACTAGCAGAGCATATTATGTAAATAAAATCCTTAAAAATTTTAATATGATTGGTGGAATTACTTTGAATTACCCAGTGGGCGGTATTAATCCAGCAGCTGTTGATGCTTGCTTACAACAAGGAGGTAGAATTGTTTGGGGCCCTAGTGGACATTCAAAATTTCATGCAACTTTGAAAGGAGGACTTGGTAACTGGGGACATGTTGGAATGAAGATGTACAACCCACCCAATGAAGAAGGTATCACAATATTCGACGAACAAGGAAAATTGACTTATGCAATAAAGGAAATTGTCAGCATTATAAAAAAATATAACGCCCTCTTTGCAACATCACATCTTTCACCAGAAGAAATTATCGAAATAACTAGATATTGTAAGCATGAAAAAGTTAAGGTTCTAATGACTCATCTTGGGTGGACCCCTGAATACAGTCTTGAGCTAGGGAAAGAAGTAGTAAAGCATGGTGGTATGATTGAGCTATCTGCTGTTACCTTTGGTGGTGGTTTCAATCCAAAGCTAAAAATCATTGATTGTGTTGAAAGAATAAGAGAATATGGTGCTGATAAAATTGTTTTAAGTACTGATTCTGGCGCTCTTCGTTTTCCAAAACCTTGCGAAGCTTTACGCATATTTGGAGAAAATTTGATATTACAAGGAATTCCGGAAAAAGATATCCGTAAAATGATGAGTGATAATCCGCTTAAACTCATTAAAAAATAAGAATAGGAAGGAAATTTATGATTGATCTATTTTTAAAAATGCCAAAAAAGATAGAAATTCGAGAAGTAGTTCCTAGGGAAGGTTTTCAGAGTGAAAAAAATATTATTTCTACTGAGAAAAAAATTAAAATTATCAATATGATTATGAAAACTGGCATTAAATATATTCAGATTTGTTCTTTAGTTCATCCAAAAATTGTTCCACAACAAGCTGATTGTGAAGAAGTTTTTTTTGGAATAAATCGACCGAAAGATGTAACGCTATCTGTGTTAGTTCCAAATGTTAGAGGTGCAGAAAGAGCCAAAAAAGTTAAAGCAGATGACTGGAATTTTATGCTAAGTGTGAGTGATTCGCATAGTATGGCAAATTCAAATATTCCGACATTTGAAGCTATGAATCGTATGAAAACTATGTTAGAAATTGCTCACTCGGAAGGAGTACATGTTAACGGTGGTATGGGTGTTGCATTAGGGTGTCCATTTGAAGGTAGGATACCAATTTCTCGACTTTATGAAGTTATCGAGCGTTATCTCAGCATGGGAATAAACTGCATTGGAGTGGCCGATACAGCTGGTGTAGCGAATCCTAAGCAAGTTTATTATACTATGCGACAGTTAATAAAAAAATATCCAGAAGTGAATTTTAAATTACATATTCATAATACTTATGGATTGGGATTTGCAAATGTGTTGGCGGGAATACAGGCTGGAGTTAAGTCTTTTGATTCTTCTATAGGGGGTTTGGGAGGATGCCCTTTTGCTCCTGGTGCTTCTGGTAATATTGCAACGGAAGATTTTGTACATATGCTTAATTTAATGAATGTTGAAACAGGTATAAATGTGAAGAAAGTTCTTGAGATTTCAAAAGTACTAGAAAAAATATTTAAACATCCTTGTGATAGTGTATTATCCAAACTGGGAATTAAAGAAAACCTATATGAACTTGCAAGTGCCAAGAAAGCAACGATTCCAAGAAAAATAAAAAATAAGAAGGGAGAAAAAATATGAAAAAAAAATAGTATTGAGTTATTGTTAACGATTCCAAGAAAAATAAAAAATAAGAAGGGAGAAAAAAATGAAAAAAATAAAATACTTTTTAGTAATTGTGTTAGTATTGGTTACTGTATGGATGTTTTTATTTAATTCATCCGCAGATACATCTTGGCCTGAAGCTGGTAAGACTCTTACTATAATAGTAAACTATCGTGCGGGAAATTCACACGATATGATGGTCCGCACTTTGCAACCATATCTTTCTGATGAGTTAGGTATTGATATTATTGTAGAAAATGTAATTGGTGCTAGCGGATTGTTAGGCTTAAGACAAGTTTTAAATATACCTTCAGATGGTTATACTTGGGTAACATGGTCATTGCCTAAACATGATACTGAATCAGTTATGACTGCTGAAGGCAAAGAACCATTTTACTCTTTTGAAGATTTTATTCCCATTGGTTCAACTAATCCAGACACACATATGATTGTAGTTCCCGCAGATAGTCCATTTAATAATATGCAAGAGTTGATTGATTATGCAAAAGATCATCCAAAAGAGCTTTTGTTTGCAGGAACAGGTACTTATCCTGGTGTAAGTGGAATGATATGGGAGGATATTCAAGATAAAACTGGTGCAGAATTCGAATTTGTTCCATATGGTGGGGGTACACCTGAAGTTGCTACTGCAATGTTAGGTGGACATGCCGATGTGGCTACTCTTGGCCTTACTATTAGTTATAAAAACTATGTTTTAACCGGAAAATTTAAAGCCCTTGCAATTGCTAGTAATGTTCGTAATGCAAATGCACCAGATTTACCTACTATCCCCGAAGCACTTGGGGTCGAATTAGAAGAATTCACCGGCAAGGTAATACGTATTGTTATGATTAAAGGAGATACTCCAGAAGCAATTATAAAAAGATGTCAAGATGCTTTTAAAATTGCAGCAGAAAATCCTGAATTCATTGAGAGATATAAATCAACTGGAAATACGTATGAATATGTAAGCCCAGAAGAAATTAATGCAGCAAGATTACCTCTTATTGAATTTTTTAAAACAAAACTCTAAATATGTAGTGTTATTACATAATAGAAAATTTTACATAAATAGAAAAATAGGCACATAGTAAATATGTATGTATTAGTCCTTGCATGTCTTTCTATGTGCCTATATTTTAACAATATGTGTGCATGTGGTATGTTTGATGACAGGAGAGAAGAATGATGATTAAAATCTCTAAAGATTGCGTAAGTGGTGTATTTTTTCTTGTAATTGGTACATATATGAGAATTCAAATACACGATTCAAGTTCTTTAGCATTTATTGTTCCCTATATTTACAGCTGGATTATGATAATAGGTTCATTAGGATTGATTATTAGAGGATTTTTACGGTGGAGAAATAATGAAAATGAATTAATAGTTATTTCTATTAAAGATATTAAAGGATTGAAAGATTCTAAAGAATTGCAAATAATTTTATATATTTTAATGATTTTAGTTTATTATATATGTATAATTTTCATAGGAATGGTAGTTAGTTCCGTAGCATTTGTTTCTTTAACATATTTGTTCTTAGAAGTAAAATCAATTAAAATACACTTAATCTCACAAATTTTCTTTATTTTAATATACATTATATTTTCAAGTGCTCTAGGTGTTAAATTTCCGCATGGTTTTCTGTATTAATTTTAAGATATTGTTTTATATGCTTGGAGGAGGAATTTAAGTTTATGGAAAATTTAATTATTGCACTTCAAAATGTATTTATGATTCAAAATTTAATTTATGTTATTATTGGTGTTCTTTCTGGAATTATTGTTGGCGCCATACCTGGCATGACCAGTGTAATGCTACTTGCTATTTTGTTGCCTTTTACTTTTCATATGGAAGCAAGTGGAGCAATTATTCTTATGATTAGTATTGTTAGTGGTGCAAACTATGCGGGAGGCATTAGCGCAATATTATTAAATATGCCTGGTACTCCCTCTGCAGCAGCAACAGCATTGGATGGATTTCCAATGTGTCAAAATGGCAAGGGCGGCATGGCGCTGATTGCAGATATTTTTGCTTCTTTTATTGGAGGCACAATAGCTTGGATTATCATGATAATTGCTACCCCGTTGGTAACCAAATTTGCCCTGATGTTTGGGCCAACTGAATATACTATGCTTCTTGTATTTTCGTTAACAATAATTGGAATGTTAGCAGGAGAAGATCCGTTAAAAGGAATACTAGCTGGTATTTTTGGGCTTGCTTTGTCTACTATAGGAACGGACCCATATTCAGCAAGGATCAGGTATACTTTCGGATTTCTAGAATTAATGGACGGGATTGAAATAATTTGGGCTAGTATAGGTATTTTTGCTCTCGTACAGGTATTGAAATTTGTGAAGCAAAAAGATAGAGCAATTTCAATAGACACTAAGAAGAAAATTGATTGGCCTATAAAAGAAACTCTAAAAATTGTGTTAAGTAAGAAATCTTTATTGATAAGATCAACTTTAATTGGTACTTTTATTGGAGCAGCTCCTGGAGCAGGTCCTGCTATTGCATCATTTGTATCATATGGAGAGGCAAAAAGAAATTCAAAAAATCATAAAAACTTCGGAAAAGGAGAAATTGAAGGCGTTATTGCCTCTGAGGCTGCTAACAATGCATGCGGCTTTGGTTCTTTGGTGCCTATGCTTTCGCTTGGTATCCCAGGTTCTACTTCGGCTGCCCTAGCCATGGCTGCTATGATTATAGTAGGTTTACAACCAGGACCGGAGCTTTTTTCTAAAAACATAACAGTAGTGTATACAATTTTCGGAGGTATTTTTTTATCCAATATTGTGTTTCTCTTTTTTGGATTATTTTTTGCACGTTTTACAGCAAAACTATTAATAATAAAAGTGTCTTACTTAATCCCAGTTATTATGTTAATGGCAACTATTGGTGTCTATTCACCAAAACGTTCTATTTTTGGAGTTTTTGTTACTTTTATTATTTGTATTGTTGGATATATGCTTATAAAATTTGGTTTCCCTTTAACACCAATAATGTTAGGATTGATTCTAGGTAAGATTATGGAAAGTCATTTTATCCGTGCTATGATTATGACTAAAAAAAACATGTTGCAAATTTGTTTATACAGTCCACTTAGTATCATATTAACAATTGCTACGATTTTAAGTGTGATTTACATTATTCGTAATTATTTTAAAAAATCACTATAAAAGAAATAGAGTTTAATAATAAAAAAAACAAATACAAAACAGATTGAATTATTCTTAATGTTATTTTGTTAGGTAATCCTATACTTAAGTTGCACTTAGAACCTTGAAAAACTGTTGATAAATCAGTATATTCAGAGTATGAAAACATGTCCTCGCTGCGGCATTAAAAAATGGAGGGTACTTTCCACCGGTCAAATCAGGTATAGCAAGTGTGGTTTAACCCGAAAAGTAACTAAAAACCTCTGGAAAAAGAGTCGTATCTCTCCCTATTGGAAAGGAAGATTGCTTGAATATTTCTGTTTGGGAGCCCCTGCTTACCGTCTAAGATTTCAGGTCCCTTACAGCCAGCTGACCATTCAGAGATGCTTTCGGATGTTTAGAGAAACCATCTACTATGATAACATTAAAGATCTCAAACCTCTCTCCGGAGAAATTGAGATGGACGAAACGATGTTTAGTGGTAGAAGACCTGGTAAAAGTGGCTGGGGAGCTAGCGGTAAAAACATCGTCTTTGGTATCTATCAGAGAAACGGGAAAGTCCTTACTTTTCCTATCTCTTCCCGTGCCAAGGAGATCATGCAGCCCTATATTACACGTTATACTAAAGAAGGCAGCCTCTACTATACTGATGACTGGTTTGCTTATGCCTTTTTACCTATCCGAGGTAATCATATGGAAATGTTGTTGGATGTATACAAGTGGTCTTTTGATCCAAAATATCCAGTAGTATGCATGGATGAATCACTAAAACAGTTAATTGAGGAAACAAAAATTCCCATTGCGGCCTCACCTGGACATGTTGCCAAGCATGATTACGAATACAAGCGTTGTGGTGTCTGTAATATTTTCATGGCCAGTGAGCCTTTAGCTGAAAAACGTATCGTAAAGATCACCGAAAGAAAAACAAAAAATGACTGGGCTTATTTTCTTGAAGATATAGCAGCAAGTTATCATGTAGCCGATAAAATAACTTTAGTCATGGACAACCTGAATACTCACACTCCCGGGGCACTCTATGAAACCTTTAAGCCCGATAAGGCAAAATCGTTATGGAACAAATTTGAATTCATATACACTCCAAAACATGGGAGGTGGTTGAATATGGCTGAAATCGAACTGAACGTTCTCCTTGGGCAATGCCTCAACAGGAGGATTGACAATATTGAAAAAGTCATGAGCGAAGCTGCTGCATGGCAGAGCCATAGAAATAACAAAAATGCAAAAGTCAATTGGCAATTTACCACTGATGACGCCAGAATTAAGTTGTCACGTCTCTATCCGTCAATTGAGGCTTGACATGACACTAGTAGTTTGCCTTTATTTTACATATTTTGATAATATTCGCAAAGGAAAGTGTGATATTTAATGCTTAGGATCGATTAATCATCATTATAATTATCAATTTATATTTTGTTAGTGTTCTTCGAAAATTAAATGGATTATCCAATCATAAGGCTATAATAAACTGAAGTTTAGCTAAGTTGCAGCAACACCGCATATTGCTGATAATATTGCAGATAGTGATAGTAATATGGCTTATATATGCATGAATAATATTAAAATGATTGATGCTGGAAAATTTTTAACACCACCGACTTTAGTAAATAAAAGTTTTCTTATGCTTTAAAATAAGATAATAAAAAAGGAAGGTTATAATATCGTGAAACCAAAGATTTTCGGAAGAGTTGGATTTAGATTTATAAATGAAATAGAAAGACCTGATAAAAAATGGATTAGGAAATTACTTAATGAAAATTATTCTTCATGCAACTTGTCAGATGGTTTAAATAAGTTTTATACAATGGATATTGGAATTATGAGATTATGTGATGATAAGAAAATGGCCGGTCCTGCTGTTACCGTAAAAGTCCGTTCTGGTGATAATTTTATGCTGCATAAAGCATTCAGTATTGTTAAACCAGGAGATGTTTTAGTTGTAGAAACACAGGGAGGATTTAATTATGCAGTGTGTGGGGATATAATGGTGACATGCATGGTTAAATTAGGAGTTGCAGGTTTAGTAGTTGATGGAACAGTGCGAGATATTGAAAATCTAAACGAATTGAATTTGCCAATATTTGCTCGAGGGACAGTATGCGGCGCTGGAGATAAAGATGGTCCAGGAGAAATAAATTTTCCAATAGCTTGTGGGGGAGTTGTAGTAAATCCAGGTGATATAGTTTTTGGAGATGATAATGGTGTTGTTGTGATACCTAAAGATGATATAGAGCAAGTTTTCAAATTCGCTGACAAAAAACTTGCTAATGAAAAACGAAGGTATGAACAAATTAATAATGGAAAATATGTTAAAGATGGATTGGATGATTTTCTTAGAGAAAAAGGAGTAATTAAATAGAAGAAATCGATAAAATTATTCTTTTATTTTGAAATAATGCTATAAAATCAATATTTTTATCTAACTTTATTTTAAATAGAATTTGCAAATCTCATCTTATCTGCACAACAACAAGCCCTTTGGTTTTGCTAAAGGTCTTTTTGTTGCTTGCGAATATGTTTATAAAGGAAGAAGAACTCTTAAACTAAGAGATGAAACAATTATAAAAAAAGGAATCAATAGGATAGATTTCCAAGGAAAAAACTATAATGAAAAAATTAATAGGAGCAAAACATATTTACCTATTACACCGGTACTTATTATAGTTAGTTATGACAAGTTCCAATCCAATTTAATAGCTTATACATAGGAAGGGATATGTTGTTCTGATCCACTTTGTATCAATATTTCATTAAGAAAAGCAACCTATTCATGCCATAACACTTTTTCCTGTAAGAAGGCATTTACTGTTAACGTACTTTTTATTAATCAGGTAGAAAAGCCAGACTTTATAGCTTTATTTGAGATCGTAAATACAACAAATTTGAACAGAGTGGCATTAAACCAGTTAAAAGTGATTTCGTTGATGCTCCTTATGTGTATGCTCCCCATAAAGATTTATTAATATATGATCGCAAAATTCTTTCATTCATAATTTTCAATTTTAGGGATCTTCTATTTTTTCTAATTCCTGAATAATTTCGGGATCAAGTTTTAACAAGTTTAGAATCTAAGTAATCCTTCTGATGAAAATGACTGGATTTACATATACCTCGCAACTCATCCTAGAGTTACTGAAAAAGATGGAGCATGGAAAGATGGTAGATTAATCTTTCCTGGAGGGGATATATACCTAAAAGAAATAGTAAAATTAATAAAAAAAACAATTATGATAAAATATTCTTTTGTATAGATTTGTTCTGCAACTACAGTATTTAAGAATGTAAGAAAACCTGATAATTAAGTTGGAATTGGAGCATCACAGGAATATAAAGTCGTATACTCCCTTTAATGATAAATCATTATATAAGGAATGAACCAAACATAACCTTAGAAGAATTCATTGAGAAAGCAAATAAAAAAATAAAGTCATCAAAAACTTGTTATTCAAAAACTCATGCTTTGCTTATGCCTTTTTATTCAGATGAAAAACTTCTTGATGAACCGTTAATACCTAAAAGTTATATAAAACAATATTTCATTAATTTTCTACTTTATCGTTTATACAACCATATACTAATTTACAAAAAAGTAACATTTATATATAAGCATATTCTTAAAGATAAATAATGGCTGAAATACAAGATTGGATTAAACAACAGTTGAAATCAATAAGTGATTAGTAATAAGTAACAAATTTCAGATTTCAAGTTTATAGATAATACGGGGTTTAGGGTTGTAAAGTATATGTGGTAATATCACCTACCGATAAAGGAGAATATATCATGAAAAGATATAATAAAATATTCATCTATTTAATTTTAATTGTTTTAATCTCATTCACTTTCACCTCCTGAACTAGTCAGTCCCTACCTCCAACAGGAATAGAAGAAATTTATTTGAATGTTCCTGTGGTAAAACAACCCATAGATAAAACATGGTGCTTTGTTGCAGCAACACAATCTGTTTTGAATTATTATGGCATGGAAATAACAACAAGAGGAAATTGCAGAGTATGCAATAGGTGAGGATAGTTTAGGTAATGCTTCACTATTAAAAGAAAATGCTGACAAACTAGGAATTGAAGTCTACAATCAACGAATGTATTTAGAAGAAATAAAAGATGAAATAAAGGAGGTAAATCCAGTAATTGTTCTGTTAGATTATAGCTTAGAACAGAAAAGCAATCATTTTTATGTTATTGATGGATTTAAGGAAGAAGGGATGAGACTAATGTGCCCGCTTCGCGGCTTTGTTTACTGGACTTGTAATTATCTCAAGCAAATTAATGAGAATTATTGGAATGATTCTGATGCAATTGGCTATGAACCTCATTTTTATGAAGCAACTTTAATTCAGCCAAAAGATTAATCCATAAAAGGCAGTAATTTTTATAGGAAAAAAGCAACCAGACAGTAAAACATACTGATTTGCCTGGTAAATTTTAGGTATGTTTTTTTATTTAAATCATTTAATTCTTTCTTGAATCCTATAATTGATTAGTAACTTATTTTAGAGAGATAGCCAAACTATATATATGAGTCAATTCTTAAAGAAATATAATAACTGAAATATACAGCTAGATTAGAAAACAGCTGAAAAAGGGCTATAGCACAAAAGTATATCAAATACATTCAGAAAACACATTATAGATATGAAGAATAACTATTTTATAATTTTCTTTTAAGATTTGGAATTTTAAAAACAATACGAAAAGTTCTGCCTATTGACTTACCCAAGGAGTCAAGACCTTCCAAGCTTTTTGGCATTTACTGAAGGGCTATTTCTTTTTTGAATTATTTTCCAGAAAAGGAAGGAATTTTAAAATTCTTTATAGAATTATATAAAGAAGTATTATTTAAGGCTGTAATAAATAATTTTGCATAATAAAAATATAAATAAATATGTTATTTGTATTAATGCAATATGGTTCTTCATATAAAGTGAATAGAATAGGAGAAATCTTTTTATTTAAATTTATCTTGCATTTCATATCTTCTTGAGATATTTCCTTTTTAGAAAAAGCAATATCATTCTATAATTTATAGATAGCATATTTTAGAATTAATTGTCGAAGGAGCATGACACTAATGAACTTAAATACCAAAGGGAATACAGAAGTTGGTCGCTTTAATTGGTCTATGCTTATTATTATATCATTAGCCTCTATCGTAATGGGTATTTATCGAGATGGCATTGCTGTTCTCTTTCCATTTCTACAGAGAGATTTCGACTTAAGTCGGGGAGAGCTGGGTTTATATATATCTTTTCTTTATATTACTTCTTCATTCGTTAGCATATATACTGGAAGATTAGTCGATCTTAAAGGTTCAAAATGGGGTATGATTTTTGGTGTGTCATTTGTAGGTGTCTTCCTTATCTTGCATGCTGTAGCTCCTAATTTTTTTATATTACTTGTACTTGCTGCTATTCTAGGTATTGGACTGAGTATAAATGTACCTGCTGCTAATAAAGGTATAATGGAAATATTCCCCGCAAAATGGAGAAGTACTGCCACAGGCATTTGGAGTACTTCATTTCCGATTGGAGGACTATTGGCAGCAGCTTTTTTGCCCGTTTTAGGAATGCTGATTGGGTGGCGAAAGACAATTGCTTTACCGGGCGTATTGGCTTTAATATGTGCATTGTTAATTTTAATGTTTTATCAGGAAAAGAAAAGAGAAAAAAACTATTTTGATAAGAATAATACAAAGGATATTTCTTTTTGGAAAACTATTAAACAATTGCTCAATAATATTGATATAATAATCCTTTGTATTTATGCATCTTTTTTAGGAGCTGCAACCGGTACAATTGCTACCCATTTTACACTTTTTTTATATTTGGATTATGGTTTCACTGAGAGAATTGCGGGTATTGGTTTTGCGGTAACCCAACTTGGAAGTATTATAGGGAAACCATTATGGGGATTAATTTGTGATAAGCTTCTTAAAGCTAATAAAAGAAAAACTTTTTTATTGATAGGTATTATATTCTTTTTAATTACGCTTATTATTGGTCTATTTTTAAAAGATTTAAACCCTTCATTTACGATAATACTTGTTTTGGCTTTTTTAATGGGTGGTACCGGGCGCGGTTGGCAGGGTCTTTTTTATGCATCAATTCCTGAAATAGTGAAAGAAAAACAAGTTGGAACTGCTATGGGTTTAGTGCTAATTTTTCTCCGTTTAGGGGTTTTATTTGTTCCTCCAGTTTTTGGATATATCGCAGATTATAGAAATTCATATGATTTAAGTTGGCTCCTTTTAGGTTCCTCATTTTTTTTAGCTTCGATATTTCAATATTTATTTTATATAAAAATGCACAACAGTAAATAATATTTGACAATAAATGAGTAATTAACAGCTAACAGTAACCATCCCTTTTATCTCTTCTGAAAGGCATTAATTATATTAATTTATTTTTATAAAAGAAGGAATTCCATGATAAAAATCGGGTAGAAAAACAGTGCTTTATATCAATATTTATATTTTTGGTAGCACAAAAAGCATTTATTTTAAAGCAAATAACTTAAAACATATCATCTAAAATGTAGGTTCCTTCTGGGTTATTATATAGATAATTATACTATCTTCAGATTTTTGCAAGATAGAGTCTATTTTTTAACTATTTTTTCTTAATTTCTATTATGCGAGATTAGATACTTCCATAACTTTGATATACTTCTTCAGTATCAGCACTCATGAAAAAGTTACGAAAATCATCTTAATAATGGAATAAAATAGCTGTTAACTTTATTACTTTACTAACAAACTAAATGATTCAATCTAATATTTTCTATTACCATGTCCTCCTTAAAAGTTCTGAACCTGACCAATAGGGGAGCCAGACAATAACAGAGGCAGAATTTCTTTGTTTGGGGTTCTGCCTATTTAACTTCCTGACAGACCCCAATGACTTCTTCCAACTTATGACACACATTATCAGTTTCTTCCCCCATACAAAAGTTGCGAAAGTCGTCCTGTCTGGGGAGCCTGACAATAATATAGGCAGAACTTCTTTATCAGAGGTTCTACCTTTTTAAATTCTTAACAAATTCCAATTACTTCTTCTAACTTGTGATAAACCCTCTCGGTCTCATCACTCATACAAAAAGTTCGAAAATCGTTTTGTCTGGCCGACCAGTTATCTACCTAAAAGCTGCTTCTTATCACCCTTAAATAAATAGGAACACATACTATTTTTTAAAGAAATACCTAAGAAGGAAATTGATAAACAGTTGTCTGTCTTTATTTATGTCAAACATATTTTAAGGAGTGATTTGATTGAAAAAAGGAGATTTTTTTTGGCTCGCCGGTTTAGCGGCATTTATTACAATATTGGTAGTCCCGGTAACTCATGAAATGTTCGTGAAATTCATAACCGAACATGCCTATATGGGAGGCTTTATCAAATTTTTTATGCTTGCTACAATGGGAGAGCTTTTGGCTAGAAGAATTGTGACGGGTGACTGGAATATTCCAAATGGATTGCTATATAGAGCTTTTGTATGGGGATTATTAGGAATGGTTATTGTATTGATATTTAGTGTGTTTGCTGCAGGAATTGCAGGTGCTTTAGCAAATGGATTTTTACCCGGTGGAAATTCGAAGTTCGCCTTTGCGTTTTTCGTCAGTTTTATAATGAACTTATCATTTGCACCAACTATGATGGCTTTTCATCGAGTAACTGATACATTTATCGATTTGAAGTATGACAATAAAAAGGGGAAGGTAACGCTCAGCGATGTAGTAAAGAGGATTGATTGGGATGGTTTTATATCATTTGTATTATTGAGGACGATACCTATTTTTTGGATACCGGCACATACGATAACATTTTTATTACCTCTGGAGTATAGGGTTTTATCTGCTGCATTTTTATCGATTGCTTTAGGAGCCATACTCGCATTTGCTAAAAAGAAAAGCGGACAGCTTAATAGAATAAATAGGGAAGGTGTGCCATCAATAATTCGCTAACTTTTAATGGGGAATAAAGATAGCACAGACGATTTTATTAATGTTAGTGTAAACTTTAGTGGGGT
>Ga0265596_1000178_pt1 | contig 42702 bp, 62 predicted proteins | sample saktaG_FD_190143 | JGI IMG/M metagenome (GOLD analysis project Ga0265596, IMG submission 190143) | Saline water microbial communities from Sakinaw Lake, British Columbia, Canada - sak_2013_06_06_60m | ecosystem: Environmental > Aquatic > Non-marine Saline and Alkaline > Saline ...
CTTCCGTTATCGGCGCTCGCCTTTGCTTATTTTAAGGATATAAGATAATGAACGGCTTTTATGTAAACGTGTGGTGCATGTTGGCAGTAATGCGAATAACAGTGCGAAAGTTGGCGTGTTCTACGTTAATGCGAATAACGATTCCTCGAATGCCAATTCCAATATCGGCACTCACCTATGCTTATTATAACCTTACACATAAAAGCCATGCCCCTTGGCAAAACACAAAGCAATGCCTCATTCGTGTTGGTAGTCCCGTTTTTTTCGGGGTCGAATACTCGGAGGTGAAATAAGCAAAATGAAACGCTTTGGATATCTCTACGAAAAAATATGGGCGATGGAAAACATCCAACTCGCGCACTTGAATGCACAGCGAGGAAAGAAGCATTATAAAGAAGTGAGAATGATCAACTCGAATCAGGAATTCTATCTAAAAAAAATACAGAATATGCTCAAGGAGAAGATATATAAAACATCTAATTATGTAAAAATGACAAAGAAAACCAATTGTGGGAAAGTCCGAGAAATATATAAACTCCCATATTTCCCAGATAGGATCGTACATCATGCCATAATGCAGATACTTAGACCAATATGGTATAAGACACTTATTCGAGACACCTACTCTTCGATCAAAGGGAGAGGTATTCATGATGGGGTAAACAGAATTAAGAAAGCCCTTTTTGACAAAGAGAACACTCTGTATTGTTTAAAGTTTGATATAAAACAGTATTATCCATCCATTAATAACGGGATATTAAAATCCGTAATTCGTAAAAGAATTAAAGATTCGGATGTATTATATCTTCTTGATGAGATCATTGATTCTGTTCAAGGCGTACCAATTGGAAATTATTTAAGCCAATACTTTGGTAATCTATATCTTTCTGAATATGATCATTGGGCAAAAGAGGAAATGGGGATCAAGTATTATTTCAGATATTGTGATGATATTGTCATTCTACATAAAGACAAGAAGTTCCTACATGAGATAAGAAAACAATCTGAGGAATATTTAAGTGAAAGCAGGCAGTTACAAATAAAAAACAACTGGCAGGTTTTCCCCGTTGCTGATAGAGGAATAGATTTTTTGGGCTATCGTTTTTATCATAATTATGTTCTTTTGAGGAGATCTGTAGCAACATCCTTTAAGCAGAAAATAAAAAATTTAATAAGGAATTGGGAATACATAAACACCATTCAGGCAGTTAGCATGGTTATGAGCTATATTGGCTGGATCAAATATGCGAACTGCAAAAACCTATTGAGATCACTTATCGGCAAAGACATTTTTTGGATCATAAAAACCAAATGCAAGGATTCTAATATTAATAATCCGCTACAGGGCATAGTATGAAAATGAAAAAATTTTCTGATATTTCAAAAGAAAACATTTTAGACGGCGATAAGATTCGGCTTGACGACATTCTTAACGAAGAGATTTTGATTATTGGATTTCGTATTAAGGACAGCCGTTATAGCAAAAATAGTAACGGGAAATATCTTACATTGCAGATTGAGTATAAAGATAAGAAAAATGTAGTTTTCACAGGATCTGATGTTCTGATAGACCAATTGGAGAAGTATGGCAATGAGATTCCCTTTTTAGCAACAATAAGAAAAATTAACAGATATTATTCTTTAACATAAGGAGTTTATATGAAAGGAAATAGCAAACACATTCTGCCACTGTACGATACTATACAGGGCGGATTGGTGATATTTGATATTGAGAAAGTTCAGAAAGATGATGAGCTTTCATACAATTACAGGCATGTGAATGTAAACAAAAAAGCCGGCTATGATGCTGTTGTATCGGCGATCATTCATTCTGAATATAGCTTGGATGCAGAGGTAGCGCTTTGCAAAGATAAGTCTCACAAGCTGAACAAAAAGTCCGACAAAGAGCACTCCGATTATCTTGCACTTTGCGAGAAAGCCAAAATCGTGGCACATGCAGTTTGTGGTGATTATACTGAAGATGTATTGAAAACCAAGAGTGTTCCCGACCTGGATGAGATCGCAGCAGCGCTGGATGTCGAGCTGGTTGATCCGAGCTATAGCACTGCGTTGAAACCTGCGAAAAGAAATAAGATCATGAGCAGGATCACGGTACATTCCCAAGTGCAAATTGGGAACAAAGTAGGGCTGTAGCGTTACTAAGCTGGGGCTTAGTAACGAGATGTCTTATGTTTGTTTTATTGATACTTCCGTTCATTTATTTATTGCTTCGCTGGTATTATTATTATGGCGAGGGTACAACAGAGGCGATGCTGTGGAAAATCTCAAAACCTCATACTCATGAGTTTTCTGCAAAGTATCACCAGTTCCGGGAGCTGGTAGAGAATATGGGACACCGGATTTTGGTGGCTGTTATGGCTGTAGTTGTCTGGGGCTGGATGGGTTTGTTGATATGGCTCGGTGCAGAACTCAGCGGGATATGTATTTATGAACTGAAATTCAGGCACATCAAATATGATGGCGACTGGCAGCACAGGAAAGATGGATATTATAGGATCCCTATATTTGGGAAGATCATAAAAATAAGGTATCCTGCTGCAAGCACGATGATATTTATCGGGCTGTTCGGATTTATCATTTTTGCAATTACAGTACGAACAATGAATTTATAGGGGAGCAAAATGTCTGACGAAAACGGCTGTAAAACTTTTGTTCGGATCACTAATAAAATGATCTATGATAAGATCGTAGATTTAGAAAAAGTTGTTGATGCGGTTGTTAAAGATACTAAGCAAAACGTAAAAGACATCGAGTCAAATAAAAAATTAATTTGGTGGCTTCTGACATCGATTGGTGTAATAGCTCTCAGCATAATCGGCTGGGCGCTCAGGTCTGGAATTTAGATGTGTTTTCATAGGAGATTAACATGAGCATATTAGATACAATTGGAAAAATCATTTCACCGGTTACAAATCTCATCGATGGGCTTACTACTTCCGAAGAGGAAAAGCTTTCTTTGAAAAATGAGCTGAAAAGGATCGAGCTGAATACATACGAAGTTTTGATGAAGTATGAGACAAAGCTGATCGAGGCACAGTCCTCAATCGTTAGGGCTGAGGCACGTGGTGAATCCTGGTTACAACGTAACTGGAGACCGATGCTTATGGTGACATTCATGTCGATCATCGCAAACAATTATATTTTGGCACCATATTTACAGGCAATATTCAATTGGAGTGTGGTTCTCGATCTCCCTACCCATATATGGACAGCGATCACAGTTGGAATGGGTGGGTATATTGTAGGACGCTCAGGTGAAAAGATATTTAAGGAAATAACAAACAAATGAAGAAGAAAATGAGATTCAAAACACACCCCGTGGCTAAAGCCACACCCCTCTTATTAGAGGGGATTTGCATGGAAATAAAAAAGGGAAAATAGGATGAACTATCTTTCAAATAGCAGTATGGGCGAACAGGTCGAAGCTCAATTGGAGTTCCGATATAAGCACGGGCATTCCAACTCTGAAAATCCCGATAAGGTGATCCAGCTCAAGGGCATGGATTACATCGAGGATATTGAGAGAGATACTGCTTATAGGTCCTACCTGAACACACGCATCCAGTCCGTTGTTTCAAAGGGATTTAAAATAATACCTCATGTGAGCATGGTGAAGGGCAAGTCTGCTGTTAGGGCAAGGGATCTGGAAATTTGTGAATTCGTGCGATATAATATTGAGCGGATACCTACATTTGAAACAGACGTTATTGCAATGTTCGATAGTATTTCCAAAGGATTTTCGCTTTCCGAGATCAATTATGAATTACTGATCAAAGGTAAATATCGAAATAAGATTGGTTTGAAAAACATACGATTCAAACCGGCAAAGCAATTCTCATTCAAGTTTGACAGATTTGGATATTATCAGCCAACAGTGGTCGATCCCTATGACTCCAACAAAGTACTCGATCTAAATAAATTCATACATTTTATAAGTGGCAGGAATGATGAGAATCCGTATGGTGAGAGCGCTGCTTCTCTACTTGCATTTTGGGTATGGCTTAAAAAAAATGGCGCAAAGTTCTGGGCTATTTTTCAAGAGCGATTTGGGATGCCTTTCAGTACAGTAGAAGTTCCGGACAATGCAGACGATGATACGATAGCTAAAGCACAACTTCTTCTGGATTCATTTGTAAAAGATTCGGGTGCTTTGGTTCCCAAAAATATAGTAATAAAACTTCTTGAAGCAGCACGTGCCGGAGATGCGTCTTATGACGGATTCATCAAAAGGTGTAATTCCGAAATAGCAATGATAGTACTGGGTCAAACCCTGAGCACGAATGAAAGCGTCAAAGGAACAGGAACCTATGCACAGGCGAGCGTTCATGCCGGAGTGCTGAATAATTATACACTTTTTGATGTATGTGTGAGCGCTGCTGCTCTTAATCATCAGCTTATACGTAATTTAGTTGATATGAATTACGATACAGATTATTATCCTGTTTTCCAGTGGAACAGTTTTAATATGAGTATGCTCATCACGATTGCACAGAATATTGCTAATTTGGTGGATGCCGGTTTGAAAGTGCCAGCAAGGTTTATCTATGAAGCAATTGGGATCGATGTGCCGGAAGGTAATGAGGAAACACTGAAGAGCGAGGAGCGAAGAGCGAAGAGCGAGGAGATCACGCCAAAAGGTGAGGATAATAAAGTTACAGGATACCAGGAGTTTGCAGAAAATAATATTGATGATATTATCGAGCAGAATGAGCGATTCTGGAGAGATAATGATATTATCAGCGACATCTATACTCAGAAATTCGCAGAGGATTTCCAGAGCGTAGCGACATATATTTCCAAACAAAAGAAATTCCAGAAAGAGAATATTGAAAAATATATCACAAAAGTTTTAACCCCAGAGGTCAAAGAATTACTCGTTTTGAGCTACTTGCAGGGCAAGGATCATGCAGGGCAGCAGATGGTCGGGGAGCGTGTAGCGTGGAGCGAGAAGCGTGGACCAGAAAGATTTCACGCTGAGAACGCAGAGGAAGAACGCAAAGAACGCAGAGATTTTGTGGAAAATGAAGATGAAAAGAAGTCTTATGATGAGTGGATATTGTATTTTATTGGTGCTGGGATCATTACGGAAGCTGGCTTGAAGAAATTGGAAGAGCAGCTTGCAGGCAGGATCGGGGTGATAGCTTATGATCAGGCGGTGCAGGTAGGGGATAGATTATACAATATTATTGCAGGTGCAAGCGGTGATGGATTCGCAGCGGTTAAGGCAGCCATACAAGAACATCTTGCAAGCTGGGGATTGACCGAGCTGAGTCCTTCCCATTTGGCAACTGTAGCTCAAACAAACCTGGCGACATATTATGCAAATGGACGTGAGGAGATCTATAAGGATGCAGATCCCTCAGAATTTCCGTACCGTATGGTAGTGACCATGAATGATACTCGGGTGCGTCCATCTCATAAAAAATTTCATAAATTCACGAGAAAAATAAATGATCCGATCTGGCGTGTGCTGAAAGAGCCGTTTGATTATGGCTGCAGGTGCACGAGAATCGTATTACACAGATCGAGAGAAGCAGCGGAAACCATGACTGTGCCGGAAATGACAGAGTTGGGGTTTGTAATGAGCAGGATGTGAAGATGAAGAGTTTAGCCACGAAACACACGAAAAAACACGAAAAAAAGAGAATGAAATGTTTATATTGCGGAAAAGAAACTGAGGGATATTGGGAAGAATTTGAAAGAGTAGATGATGGGATTAAAGATGTTGAAGAAATTTTTATGCAATATTGTGATGAGAGATGTGCCAATGAGGATGAAAATGAGGAAGAGGAATAAAAATGGAAAATATAAAATTAAAAATAAAACTCTCTCGTTCCCAAGCCCCTGATTGGGAATGCAATGAAGTGAGGTAAAATATGGATTTTAAACAATATGAATATACGGAAAATGAGGATGGGACATTTGATATTCTGAGTGTGCCTATTTTCGTACTTGGCAAGCATAGAGGTTTCAAATATGATGAGAAGTGGTACAAAGAGGTGCTTGCGAATCATAAAGAAGATGAGGAGAATGATTATTATCCATCGATCATATTAGGGCATAATGGCGAAGATATGTCCGATGAGAAGCCGGCAAAGGGGTTGCTGAAGAACCTACAATTGAAGGGCAAAAACATACTTGCGGATCTTACAAAGATCACAAAGGATATGTTTGAGTCTATTAAGAATAGGGAATATCCGCACCGCTCTGTCGAGGTGAATCCCGAAGCTCATAAAATAACTGCGCTGGCACTGCTGGGAGGTCATGCACCATATCATAAAATGCCGGTATTAGAAGTTTTTCATGATGATGACGATCATGAAATATTGAATTTTTATCTGAACGATGACGATGATCTGGAATGGGATAATACTGTTAATCAAGAGGCAAAAGTACAGGAAAAGAGATCGGGACTTCAAAAGATAATTAATGTGATCACAGACAGATTATGGCGTATAGCTCATAGTTCAAAAGAAGATAAAGAAGTCGAAAATAAAGTGGATGAGGTGCTTGATCAGGGGAGAACCGCTGTTCATGAACACCTGAAAGTTGATAACAATTACAACAAAAATGACAATGAGGAGGTCGATGTGGAAAAGAAATTCACAGAAGATGACCTGGAAGCAGCACGCTTAAAGGCAGCGGAAGATGCTTCCAAAACAGCCGAGACCAGTTATCGGGAAAAATTCAAAGAAGAAAATGGAATATATCCTGATGAGATGGCAGGCAAGATGAAGCTGAATGCGGAAAAAGCATACACGGAAGGGCTTACGAGCTCGGTTCAGAATCTTCGCGAGAAGAAGTATGCAGAAAAATTGGTAGTTCCTGCTGTATTCGATGAGATGGTGACTCCTATTCTCATGGGTATCAAGAAAGGTGAAGTAAAATTTGCTGAAAAAGATGATACCATGACTATGGAGAAGGCGGTGGTGGAATTAATCGATAACATATTTGCGAGGGCATCAGAAAACAAGCTCTTTGTCGATACCGGCGAGAACGTGAATCATGATCAGGGAAACCTGACAAAGACACGTTTCGGTGATGAAGATGTTGATCCTGAATCTGCTGAACTGGATAAGAAAGTTCAGAAATATTCAGAAGAGAATAAGGTTTCTTACGTAGAAGCTCTCGAAGCAGTCAAACAAGCTGGGGAGGCATCATGAAATCATTTGATTATCTCGGCGTACTAACTATTGAAGCCGCAGAAGCACTTACTGCAAACAGATTCGTCACCTATGACGGAAAGCACACTGTTGACGTAATGCCTATTGGCGTAGCTCTTCATGACTGTGCATCCGGCAACCAGGCATCTATCGCTCATGGTGGGGTACTGGTGGTTTATACTGCGGGTACATTTAGTGCTGGTGCATTAGTCAAATCCGATGCAAACGGCTGTGCTGTTGAAAACACAGCGACAGATATTGCTAACTTAAAGAAAGGTTCTTATATGGCTATGGACGCAGGTACTACCGGCAATTACATCCGTATCTATAAGGCATTATAGGGAGGTATATAATGGGAAGAATAGCAGAACTTACAGGATCGGTAGATCCGGTCCTCACGAAACTTGCAATCGGGTATAAAAACCCAAAATTCATCGCTGACCTTGTAGTACCGTCAATTCCGGTTCTTACTGAGACAGGGACATTCTTCAAACTTGGCAAAGAAGGATTCCTCATCTATGATGCAAAGCGTGCGTATGGTGCAGAGGCACGAAAGATATTCACCAAAAGAGAAAGCGATACTTATGCGTGCTATGAAAGAGCACTCGAACATCCTCTCGATTATGAAGAGATCAAAAGGGCACAGCGTTACGGCACGAATTTTGATGTCATCAATCTTGAGCAGAATGCACAGCAGACAGTATCTCTGGCACAGGCAGTTGCAAAGGAAAAAGCAGTTGCAGACATTCTCTTTTCCGGCACATACTATGCCATCGGCAACAAAGCTACTTTGACAGGCAATGACCAGTGGTCAGTCAAAGCAACTTCCGATCCTCTTGGTGATATTATTACAGGCATCAAAGCTGCACGTGCAGACATGGGAGTGGAACCCAACACATTAGTAATGGGATACCTCGCATGGGATGCTTTCCGTAATCATCCTTCCGTGCTGGCAAAGATCAAGAACAGTAAAAACAATTTTGTGTCTATTGAAGATGCAAAAGAGATAACCGGAATTCCCAATATTGTTGTTGGAAAATCGATCTATTCCACCGATGCAGGCGTATTCACAGACCTGTGGGGTGACAATGCAGCTCTTATTTATCTTCCTACTCAGGGCGAGAATGCAAAGGGCGTTACTGTTCATACTGTCCGATTCAATGTGAAGGGATATCCTATTGTTCGTAAATATGCAAACAAGAAAACTCTGGATATTGAAGAGACTCAGATCTGGGGTGTGAAGAACATCGACACAAGCTATGGTTATCTGATTATTGATGTGGTAGCATAACAGGAGGCAACATGTTTAAAATACTTTCTGATATTAAGTATGATGGTGTTATTATACCAGCAGGTGGAAAATCCGATCTCGAGAAATTGAAGAAACCGGAACTTGAAAAGCTGATGGATAATAAGATCATTGTACCTGTGATATCTCAAAAAGCAGAGGTAGAAGCCAAAGCAAAGAAGGGGGTATCATGAAGAAATTAATGACATTCCTGTTTATAGTTTGCATTATTGGAGCATCTGTTATTCTCACAAATGGGCTTCTTACTGCTAAATATAACTCCAACCAGGAACAGGCACTCAACAGGATGGCTGCATTGCTCGGTTATTCCGGATATTATTCCCTCGAGCAGGTGTATGATCTGCTGATTGATAGTGATGGAAGAGTTGAGCTTATTGCAATGCGAACCTGCACTGCGGAATTTCTTAATTATGGTGCTGTTAGTGGGAAAGCAGATTCAATACATCTTACATATTCACCTGTATTCGACTCACTTCAAACCGGGTTATATGTCAGCTTTATTGCTGATTCTGCTAATACCGGAGCTGCAACAATTACAGTTGATGCACTTGCAGAGAAGAACATATACGAAGCATACGACAAGTCTGCTCTTGAGGCGAATGATATAAAAGCCGGCATGGCTGTTATGCTTATGTATGACGGCACCCAATGGCAGCAGATGAGCCAGAGCGGTAACTGATGATGAGAAGATTAATCCAAAAATCGGGAGATTCTTCGCTTCGCTCAAGAATGACAATGTTGTTTTTTTGGTAAGTTGATATGCCAACATATACTACAGTAGCAAAGGTTCAGGCGGAGCTTCCGAGCGGACAGCCGGAGGGCTATACTGCCGAAACATGGGCGACCAAGATTGGTGAGCTGATTTCCGAGTGCTCACAATATGTGGACGACAATGTAGGCAGTAAATATCCCTTCTCTTATAAGACGAATACTCAGAAGTTCCCGGATATTACCGATGAGCCAGCTACTCCTTCTACGATTGAGAGAATCACCCGATGGTTGGTTACATCTGATGCACTTGGATATTTTCAAGGAATGTATAATGTAGATGATGCAGAAGTTCGGAAAAAGCTACGCGAAAAAGCCGAATACAAGTTCAGAGCTATCCAAAAAGGTGAGATTGTGATCAGCGTGAGTGGTGTTAGCTTGAGAACGAGCTTTAGTTATTCCGTGAATGACAGGGCTGACGATGAAGATGATCTGGATTTTGATAGAGATGAACTGGATATATTAAACCCATGATGAAGAAATGCAACCAGAATTTAGCCACGAAATGCACACCCCGATACAGTCGTTCCTCCTTACGGGGCAGGCGAAAGAACACCCGCCTTCATTCCATTCCGGCGTGGCAGTCGAAAAAGAAAAGAAAATATTATAATGAAGAAAGAGTCTATTCTGAGATTACAGAGAAGGAAAAGTAATGAATATTGAGATCACGGTACAGGATAATGCAACTCTGGCTCTGGAGAGGGTCGAGAGATACACTGACGATCTGCGTCCTTCGTGGAATAAGATCGTGCAGTATATGCTTTCTGCCCTCGATGGTATGTTCTTTGATATGAGCGGTGATCTTGGAGATAGTGGACGTGTTCATCGTGGTGTGAAGTGGAAGTATTTTGTTCCACAATATGTGCGAGCAGATAGTACGGTGGTCCCTGCATGGGGAGGTATTCCCAAAGTGAGAGGAAGAGGTCTTGTCAAAGGTAGATTGCGTGATTCTACAACTCGAAGGGTCCATAAAGGCGATAGTGTGATGCAGAATCTCGGCAAAATGAGGAAAGCTCTTTTACAGGATAACACTCTTCTTCCCGACATGCTTATTATGCGAGTGGATGACAACCAGGGCAAGGTGTATCGACAGAACGAGCTCAGGCAATTCATGTTTTTTGAAGATCCTGTGGACGTGCTTGAGATCGGCAAATTGATCGAGGAGGATATACGCAATGTCTATCAATCATCGTGATATATTGAATGACGTGGAGAGCAAGGTCGTTGCGAGATTGCAGGCGGATAGCAATGTTATTGCCAACTATATTCATGAGAAAATAGTTAAGGATGTGAAAACATATAAGCAGTCACAGCTTCCGGCAGTTGGCGTGTATTGTCATTCTATAATTCCACGAGATGGGCTGATGGAGGTCATCGGTGTATGTTCAATAGTAGTTGCGGGATCACTCGATCATTGCGAGGATACCTGCAAGCAAATAGTGGCTGAGGTATTTCAGCATTTTGATACCGGTTTTATTCCCGGATTTGCAAATAATGCAGATATGGAGAATGTCGAGCCGGTCATGGCTGAGATTTTTCCAGTGCAAACGCCTGAGCATTTTAATTGGCAGGCGGGCATGGTAAAATTTAAGATAACTTTAATTAGGTTTAGGAATTAAATAAAGGCAACCACGAAATGCACGAAAAACACGAAACGGAAATGAATACACAATCCCGTATTCTTGTTCCCAAGCCCCTGCTTGGGAACTCTGGAGGTGTTTCGTTAATTGTCGGGAACATTCCCAAGCAGGGGCTTGGGAACGAGAGGGTTGCAAAACTTAGTAACGAGATGTTAATTATTAAAAATAAAATTTAGGAGATAAAAATGGCAAAACTTAGAGAAGCTATATGGGCAGATGGTATTGTGGCGCTTGGAGATGAAGTTCTTCCGGACGTTATTGCTTTTTCTGTCAATGAGGAATTTCGGAATGTCACTCATAAACAGGGTGATGGCGGTGGAGATGTTGTTTGGGCTACCGGCAGAAAAATAACCGGGTCTATCACATTCAAAGCACTTACAGCAGAGATATACGCTGCACTTACAGGCGGGACTTTAACCGCAGGGACCACATATTCACGTGTGCGTAAAGGTGATGAAGGTCCTACCGAAATTGCCGTTAATATTATCACACTTGCTCATGGTGCAGATGCATTAGTTCAGGAAGATTCGGTCGAACTTTTTGGAGCAAATGGTACTGTATTTAAAAAGGTTACAGACCCACCATCAGGAGCTGGAGAATTTTCTTATGTTGCTGCTACCGGAGTATGTACATTTCATGCAGACGAGATAGATACATTTATCTATCCTCAATATATCTGGAAGGATACTTCCGGCGGAAACAAGGTTGAGGTTGGTAAATATGATGTACCGAGCCAGATGGAGCTTTGGGGCACATTGCGTTCCAAGGAATTGAATTCCGCAGACGGCGATCAGAGCGATATGGTGATCCATCTCTCCAAAGTCAATGTAACTACCGGTATTTCACTCGGTGGTGAGAGTTCAGAGGAAACAAAGGATTACGCAGTCGAGTTCAGTGCTATCATAGATAATACCAGCGACTTTGAAGTATATTTTGGCAAATATTAATCGTGGAAAGATTTCACGCAAAGATCGCAGAGAAGGAAACGCAAAGAACGCAGAGAAAGAAATATTAAAAATTATATTAATCTCCTTAGCGTCCTCTGCGAGAAATAGATAGGAGTTAATATGCCAAAAACAAGAGAAGTCGTATGGGCTGAAGGTGTTGCTTTTCTCGGCGGATTAAAACTTGCCGATACTATAACCGTTGCTATTAATGATGAATTGAAGATAGTTCGCCATCTTCTTGGTGATGGGGGTGGTGAAATTACTTGGGCTACAGGCAGAAAAGTAACCGGAATCGTCACCTTTAATGGCATAGATGCGGATCTGCTTGCAGAGATCACAGGTGGGACCAAAACCGCAGGCACAAAAACACGTGTACGACTTGGCGAAGAGTCTGCTATTGTTTTTGATGACGAGGGTATCCCTAATGGTAGTCCTTACAAGATCGATCTCGTTCATGGTACAGATGTGGTCCCCGATTCAATTGAGGTATATGATGAGAATGGGATACATTATAAAAAAGTGATAGGTAATCCATTCCCGTATGAATTTTATTATAAATCTGGTGATCTGAAATTCAATTCACAAGCAGTTGGTCTGATGATGTATCCTGCTTATTTGTATGATGACAGCGGAGTGGGAAATACTATCACTATTAAGAAGAGCGATCTTCCAAGCAGAATGGAATTGTGGTGTATGCTTCGGGCACGTAATCTCGCTGAAATCTCCACAGAATATCTCAATAGAGATATTATTATTCATCTGGCAAAGGTGAACCGTACAGGAGCTCTTACTGTTGGTGCTGAGGATCGGGAAAATACATCGTCCTGGAGTTTCGAGTTTATGGCTGAATTGATGGAAGATGGCGACATGGAAGTATATTTCCCGAAGAAACGTATTCGTACTGCTATACTTATTGTTGATTATGCCGGGAATAATATTTGTGATTATAATGGTGAACTGATCGGCATGGGATACACCGAGGATTGGGGATAGGCGGAAAAGATTCCACGCAAAGCTCGCAGAGAAGAAATGGAAATTACCTCATTCCCAAGCCCTCACGTCATCTCGTTCCCAAGCCCCTGCTTGGGAATGTCTGGAAATAATGTCATGCTGAGCCGGTCTAAGCATAAAGAGCAGATAACACACCCCACGGCTGAAGCCGCACCCCTCTTGATAGAGGGGAATAGTAATGAAAGCAGGTGAAATAAATGGCTGATAAAGATAAAGAAAAGTTCGGGAAAATTTTTAAAGGTCTCAGAAATGCAAAGAATAATATCAAGAGCAAGGCAGCAATCGCCAAGATGTCGAGGCAAAAGCATGTTCTGATCGAGGATTTGTATAAGAAGCAGTGCCGGTTTGCCGATGCTGCCATTCCGTATGCCAATGCCTATGCCTATGATATAATTCAGAAATATTTCGGAGATATTACAACCATTAATATGGATGATTTCTCGCAGATGGGAGTGGTATTGTATATCCTGGATAATCAATTCGATGAAAAGCTCGCTGATATGACGCATGAAGAACTCTCCAAAGAAGGGCAGTTGTATCTGATGAATATTCCGCTCGACCGTATTTTGGTGTATGTGGAGCTGATCCTTCAGTTTTTTGAAGATGTAAAAAAAAAATTATACATCGCGACCCTGGAGAAACTGGAGACGGCTCGGGCTATGGTCAAGAAAATCACGGATTTGGAGAACTCTGTATCGGACTTGCAGAGCGATTCGGAAAGTCAGTAGGTCATTTCTATATGAAAAAGAGCTTACTTTATACACTTACAGTTGCTAATATTACGTATTATCGTGATCAGGAAATGATGAAGAAAATGAAAAAAGAAAGCTGAAAATGCAACCACGAAAAATACCCAGAATTTTTGCCACGAAAAGCACCCCGATACAGTCGTTCCTCCTTACGGGGCAGGCGAAAAGACACGAAAAAGAAAGAGAATGTTGTAATGAAGAAAAATAATAATGTCATGCTGAGCCGGTCGAAGTATGAAGAAGATAAAACACACCCCACGGCTGAAGCCGTACCCCTCTTATTAGAGGGGAATGATAAGGATTATTATGGCAGGTAGTAAAATTGAGTTGCTAATTGCGGCACGTAATGAAGCAGGCAGAGAGCTAAAACTACTAAGGGGTGAAATACACGAGCTTCGTAATGCTATTGTCGGAATGAATGAAAAGACAAAAAGCTCAAACAAAGAGGTCGAGGAATCCAATAAGAAGGTCGGGAAGTCTTATATTAAGAATGCACGTACAATTAATGATATTACTCATAATATTAAGATATTGCAGAATCAGCAAAAAAGCGCTGTGATCGGAAGCCGGGAATATACTTCATCTATAAAAATGCTGAGAATAGAGCAGAAAAAACTGGCTTCGGCTACCGGCAAGATGGGAGCACAGGGAGTTCAGCAATTCAACAGAATGAGAATAGCTACTTCGGGACTGCGAAGGACACTCGGTGCTATGCGTAACCAGATACTCGTTTTTCTGCTTGCCTGGCGCATGATCAAAACTACATTAGACATCGGCACGGAAGCAATACAAGTGAGCAAGGATGCTGAGGAGATACAAAATAAATTCGATGTTGTGTTCAAGTCCGTGAAAGATGTTACCAATGATTGGGCTGAGAGTTTTGCGGATAGCGTGGGACGTGCAAGGCAGGATGTTAAGAAATTCTCATCTGAGGTAGGGGATGTGCTCAAACCCCTCGGATTCGCAACCAATGAATCCGCTGCACTTGCAAAGCAGGTGGTCGAACTCGGACTCGATGTCGCAAGTTTTAATAACAGGCAGGATCCCGAAGTAATACAGTCGTTTATTAAAGCAATAACCGGTGAGCGGGAATCGCTCAAAACGCTCGGTATTGTTATTAATGAGGCGGATGTGGAGCAGGAGGCATATACTGCGGGACTGGTGGCGCAGGGTGAGGAGCTGAGCAAAACCGCAAAAGCACAGGCAACGATCAATCTGCTCTTCAAGAACTCCCAAGACGCACAGGGCGACCTGGCACGGACCTCCGAGAGCTTGGTAAATGTTGAGAAAAGACGCAATGCCGAGTATAAGAATATGATGGAACGTATGGGTAAGAAGCTCATTCCTCTTGCAAAAACGTGGAATAAGCTGCTTATCTCTATGTACGAGCTGACAAAACCGGCTGTGAATAAGCTGGCTGAACTGCAGCGTACTATGGCTGGTTTTGAGAGGCAGGAAAAGAACCTCAATATGATGATATCTCAATTCCAGAACCTGAAGGACCGCACCGGCAAATCCAATGAAGAGATTGATAGGATGAACGGATTGATGCAGAAACTCGGTGAGGCGTTTCCTTCGGCTGCTACTTTTGACGAATTTGGGAATGTGATCGATGTGAATATTGAAAGTATGAGAACTCTAATAGAATTACAAATAGAATCATTAAGACTTATTCTTTCCAAGCAATTGAAAAACACATATAAGGATTTTGTTGATGATTTGAAAAAGATGGACGAGCTTAGTGGAAGCATTGAATTTAGAAAAGTCTTTTATAAAGAACCTGCCGAAGAAAAAAAATCAGCTCTTGAGGCGCTCGGATTAGAAAATTTAGGAAAACTTACAAAGCAAGAGCTCAAATGGGCTGAAGAAGAAATAAAAAAATCATCAAAAATTATTGATGTTTTTAAAGGAAAAATGGATTCATTACAGGCACCGTTAGACGTTGCCGTAAAACGAATTATGTCAATGTTCTTAGAGCCAGATAAAGTAACTATTGTAGAATTGGCGGCAGAACTTGGAATGAATCTTAAAAATAACGAGAAATTTCTTAATAGACTTTTACAGCGCTGGAAGGAACTGCAGAAAACTACAAGCGAGGGTTTGGGCGGTGGCAAAGAGGAAGCCGGATTATTATTCAACGAAAAGGAGCTGGAAACTCTTGAGAAAAGTTTGAAGAAATTATATGAAGAGCTTGGGGAAGAACAGATCACGCTCGGCTCATTAGATATTGATGAGGGATTTGAACGTGCTACTTTTATTATGGAAGGGCAAATAAACCAGCGGATCGCATTGCTGAATAAGGAAAAACAAAAGCTGATCGATCATCATAAAGGAGTTGAAAAAATACACGGCGATGATCTGAAGGCATTTGAAACCTATACGGAGGAAATTGTTACACTCGAAAAAGTAAAAGCTACTAAATTGGACATATTGCGAGAGCAGTACAGACAGAAATTCGAGGAAGCGTATGTGGATGCACGGATAAATGCAATTGAAGATTCTATGCAGAGACAGATAGAAACTTATGAACAGGGATATGAAGATCAGAAAGTTATTTATGATGAATATCTTGAGCATAAAATAATAAGCACCGAGCAATACAATGCTATGCTACTCCAGCTTGAGAAAGCAAAGAATGATAAGATAAACGATCTCAGGCAAGAGCAGCTTGATAAGGATGAACAGGATTACTTAAATTATTTCAAGGATATGGCTGCGATGTCCGAAGCAGATTATGAGCTTCAGAAGAAGTTGGTGAATATCGAGGCATCCGAGAAATTTACAGCTATGCTGGATCTCAAACAGCGTGGAATTATTGGTATTCAGGAGCTTGCGGAAGCAGAGGTGGCTATTGAGCAGTGGAAATATGAGCAGAAAAGAGCAATTTTATTAAAGCAATTTGATGATGCAAATCATTATTGGTTAGAGCCAACTATGGCTGGATTGGATATGATCGCAAATAAATGGATTGAGTCAATGGATATTGCAAGTGATGTAGCTTCTTCATTCATAAACTCTTTTGCGAGTATAGCAATGGAGTGGATCAAAGAGCAGATAAAAATGGTTCTTATTTCGGATTCTCTGAAGGCAATCGAGGTGGTAAAAGCGGCTAAAACAGGTACTGCTATGGCTATAGCTTATACACCGGCTGCTGTAGCTGCGAATATTGCAAGTTTTGGTGGAGCTGGTGTTGCTGCAGCCACGACACATGCTGCTTATTTTACTGCTGCACAGGCGATGGCTCTTGGTGGATTGGTTGGTGCAAAAGAAGGAATGTTTGTAGATAAAGAGCAGGTCATTACCGTTGGTGAAGGTGGAGAAAAAGAGGTTATTATTCCGATATCCAAATTTGTGCCGTTCCTTGCAGGAGATTATTCGCTGCCTGGTGGGTTCGGGATCGAGCATATTCCCAGAGTTTCACGCGGAGCACGCGGAGGAACAAAGAACGCAGAGACCGCAAAGATTGGAATGAGTATCCCAGATATTAGTAATGTGTATGAGCAGTCACCGGTGAGTAGTCATTTTTCTGCTGTTAATAATTATATATCTAATGTGACTCGTTCCCAAGTTGAACTTGGGAATGTAATGATGGCTGGTGGGGGCGTTCCCAAATCGGAGTTTGGGAACGAGAATGTAATTAAGATGAATGAATTGGAATCGCTGATGAGGTCGAACACTAATGCGATCAAGGCGATGAATATGAATTTGGTGAGCAAGGATATGACACCGAATATATTAATTGAGAGTAAGATTGATGGCGAAAAGTTCGTGCTAAAACAGGTGAAGGCAATCGAGAATGAGCTGACACGCAGAGGTGTAAATTTAGACGATGCCTAATTTTAGAGTTTTGGTCGATGGCGATGATGTAAGCAGATTTTGCGATGCGGATACTGTATATTGCTTGAAGCGGAATCGGGATTTTTCTTTGATCGTACCTGGATTGAATATTTATATGTCTCAGGACAGTACAACCGTTCCGGAAAAGGGCGATATTGTGCTCATATATTACGCCACGGATATTATTTTTTACGGATTTATTGATAATGTGAAGGACGCCAATGACGGCACGGATTATGATATTAAGATCATTCATTACCTTGAAAAACTCAAGGATTATAAGATAGATCATGACACTCTTCATACTGCACTCGCAGCAGGAACATCAGCACAGTACGGTACTTCATTTTTCGGAATTTATTACGTACAAGCAACATGGTTGGTTGAGTGTTTAATGAATCTTATAAGCACACCATATTCTGTGACTATGAATGGTGTAAGCGAATATATCTTTCCTGGAATTAAGTTTGAAGAAATATATTTTTATGAGCAGATGCTTTATTCAATGGGTCAAAATCAAGCTGCAAGATATGATGTTTGGAATAACGAAGATGATGAAAATTATTATGAATATCAAGATAATAAAATTAGCGCCTTCACCCTGCTGAGTGAATTGACATCTATTTTCAAAATATACATTTATTTCTGGAATGATTTTGTTGTGGATATTGAGAGCAATCTGGATCAATACAGCTTTCATAAGAGTTTGCGGTGGAAGCGTGAGAGCAGAGATTATAATGCACCAAATAATAATGTAAATGTAAAAGTGTCCTTTAAAAAAGACTTAGAGGCATATTCAGACCCAGATTTTACTGATTTAGATCAATATAATTTTTTGGGAGATGATATAACATATAGAAATATAAAAAACAAATCTTTAATTAATAATATGGGGATTTTTATTAATTTAAAGTCAAACGGATTACAAATTAATGGTGGCTTCGAGACTTGGTTATCCGGTGTGCCAGAAGGATGGACAACTGGCGGTGTAAATGTTTTCCAAGAAACAAATCCTACTTATGTACATGGAGGCACAAGTTCGGTAAAATTACATAATACTACTGGGGGATCCTTTGCATATATATATCAAGTGATTAATCTTGATTATGTGGGAATATTTGGATTAATACATTTTTGGAGATGGTGTACATGGGGAAATTCATTAATAGTAAATATTGAGGGATGGAAAAATGGTGTGTGGGTAGAAATATATAATCAAGCTACAGGTACTTACAGCGGTTGGGTTAAAGAGAGTATTAATTTTGAAATACCACAAGATATAACAAGAATAAAAATAAAATTTATAAATCAAATAGCCCCTCCTGTTCATACAATTACTTATATTGATGACTTTGAGATATTTATTGTGGAGTCGCTATTAAAGGAATATGCGGTTTCTCTGATGGATGTTTATGCTCGGGATTATACTGTTTTAGATGTTGAGACTGAGATCGATACTGTTATCCGCAGGGCGCAGGAGATCGGCTTCGATGTCGCGGAGCAGAAGAAAGTTATTATGCTGGATGGTCCCGAAGGTGATGCTCTGGGATTTCCTTATACGTTGCCTTTGGAGTTTGAGACGTGATAAAAAGGGAAAATGGCATTCCCAAGTCCAACTTGGGAACGAGAGATGAAATATAAAGTAAAAAATAAGGAAGTATTATCATGGCTTTAATAACAATTATTGATAAAGGGGTTGGAGATAAACTGACCTCTGCGGAAATAAATCAGATATTAGATGCTCTTAAGGATGGGACTAAGGAAGTAAACTGCTCAGGAATGCAGGTTGCGGGGGTTTTGCTGTCTGCAACCATTGCAGAATTGAATTGTTTGCATAGTGCGGGAGTCTCAAATGCTGAATTTGCCATATTGGATGGATTGTTGGTGTCAACGACTCAAATCAATATATTAGGAGATGATGGGGCAAAGGGAAATGCTCTTATTGGCAGAAGTGCCGGCGGAGCGATCGGGAATATTCAAACGATCGATGGTAATCCGAATATCACCAGCCCTCTTGCTTTCCTTAATATGCCTTTTTGGGTGAAAAAAGAGATCAATCATGATGATACAAGTCCTGTTACGATACTTAGCATTGGAGATGGATATATTGTGCATAGAGCGATAGTGAAAGTTACCGAGGCATGGGATGACAGCTCTAAGGCGTTCAAGGTTGGGCACGGCTCGGATGATGATGCTTTTATTACTGATCTCGGTGCAGCACTTGCAACTCCAAAATATTACGGATTTGATAATACATATTGGGGAGTTCGGCTTGATAACAGTGTGGATAAACATTCCAAATTATGGATCGCAGACGGAGCTTATGATCTGAAGGCAACATTTGTGGGCACAGGCAATGGTGGAAGCCAGGGCATTTGTGATGTTTATATATTAATGTCAAAATTGGATTAAGAGAACGAGGAGCGAAAAGCGTGAAGCGAAAAGCGACATTTACCATCTCGTTCCCAAGTTCAACTTGGGAACAAGTAAAAACATCCTCGTTCCCAAGCCCTCACACCATCTCGTTCCCAAGCCCTCACACCATCTCGTTCCCAAGCCCCTGCTTGGGAATGCAAAGCAGAAAACACACCCCCCGGCCAAAGCCGCACCCCTCTTATTAGAGGGGAATGATAGATATTAAAGAGGTGTTGATATGATACAAGGAATTGGTAATCCGGTTGTGATGAGCACAGACGGCACCATTCATAGTGGTGTTGCTCTGGAATTAAAGTTTTGCGATGAAATATTCCCAAATTTTGAAAAACGAACAGAGATTAAAAAGAGCAGTATATTCAACGGATTCAACCATTATGTGAACCGGTGGACGCATTGGGAATTCCGGTGGATCATCCATTTATACGAGGCGATCCGTGCCGGCGAAGCTGCGCCATATAATACACCTGCTGCATATTTCGCTGAGTTATTAAACCTATTAGATTGTAATTTTAAATTAAAAGCGCATAAATACGAGTATAATTATACAGATAATGAGCCAAGTGCGGTGGCTGTGGCAAACTGGATCCAGTCGAAGCATATTACTTTTGGTACGGGAAGTTCCGGGACTTCGATAGTATTGGATGAGGCAGAGCTTAATGAGGATGATTATCTAAATGGGCTAAATATTACGTGGAATGGAACGACAAAAGCGATCATAGATTATGTGGGTTCTACTCATACCGCCACGATTGCGTCACCTTTCGCGAGTGATCCGGTAATTACTGACGAATATACTATTGATGTGTTTTTCCACTGCAAGCCGTTTAAATTGTTTTATCTGGAAGATTTGCAGCGGGCGGATTGCCTGGAGCTGATCGTGGAGAGCATGCGCCCGGTTGATGTGGATCAGATCGCAACATAAGCGAAGAGCGTGAAGCGTGGAGCGAAAAGATACCACGCACCCAATACCCAGTACCTATAAAAAAAGCCGGGCAGGGTTAGTGCTCGGCTTGTTTTGGGGGGCAAGGATTATAGCTGAATTTCCTCCATCTCTATGAGTTTCTCAATTGCACTATTAAGATCGTCATTCTGTTCTGGAAAATTACTCTGATTGTCTGTATTCTCACAATATAGCACACCTACACCAACAATTTCCCGCGTGGAAAGATGAAGATATATGAAAGCAACCGGATTATTCATTTTTCGTAAATCTGCAATCGCATCAGCATCAATATCGAAATACTGAAATGCGTCAACCTGGATCTCAATGACATCCGAATCGTGTTCTTTCTCGATATAGTATTCATACATTAGATTTCCCGCCGCAAGTATGTCGGGACAATTCTGAATTATTTCCGTTTCATAGCCAATACCGTTAATAGTCGAATATAATATCACGTCAGTATCGGGGTCAGAAATTTCGTCATCGAAAACGAAAATTTCAAGATTGTTGGATTCTTTCCATTGTTCATAATCTTTTTGATTGGAAAATGCTTTCTCAATTGCTCTGAATTTTTTAATTTTCATATTATTTCTCCTTATTTCATTTCATAATTTTGTATAACGGCTCGGGTGCCGTCAGGGAGTTTTGTCAATTCCGTCTCAGGAACGTTCTCAATGTCAAGGTCAATGATCTGGATCGGGTGCTCCTGGTTCTCAATTTCCACCACCACGCCGGCATGAATAAAGATCCGGGTTGGGTGAGAGTCATGTGTTTTTTCAAATGTGATGTCTTTCATTGATGGACCTCCTGGGCGGGTTTCGGGTTGCGGGTTGCGGGTTTCGGGGGTTGAATTGCAGTAATTAATATTTCATCTGCGTCAGGTTTTAGTCCCAATTCAAGTAATACAAATTTAAAGATGTTGGGATTTTCAAAATCCTCATAGTATTGATGGGGGATTCCATGCTCTGCAAACTCAATATTGATTAGAAGCTGTTCCCGGATATGCTCGCCGGTTTGTGTTAATGTTCCGGATTCATCGATCAGATCTTCTTTGATCATTCGATGTGTTATTCTTATTTGAGTTTTGTTGACTGTGATGGTGTCAAGTCTCACCTGATCATCTTCGTTGACGATCCTGTAGTAGTTTGATTCTCCGGCAAGTGCGGTTTTCACGTTTACCGGGAGTTTTACGGGTGCGTAAGATGTTTTCATTTTTGCTCCTGTTCCTGTGCGGTTAGCACATTTTTACTTATTTCTTTGATTTTCATGGTGTCAATGGTAATGACACAATAATACCCTGTCAAGTTTATATGAAATTTATTTTATCTATTTAATATGATCGGGGACCGCTGTCCCTGAAATATGCTCAGAGTTTATCCGGTTGTTCTTTGACTTTGCTTTCAATCCATTCCACGAAACTGTGTTTATGTAGAGTATGTTTCGAAAAAAAGTGTGGGGTTGACAGTCCTTTACACACGATCTTGGGTTAGGCGTGAATTTTGAAAACAAATGAAGTGAAAATGATCAACAAAACTGTGTGCTATAATAGCCAGAAAAGAAACTTTTAAAGGATAAAACAGCAAAAAAAGAGCAAAAAAACAATAAAAACGGGGGAAAGTTACAACTCAAAACGTAAAGCGAAACTACAAGCGGAGTGCTGCCAGTACCGGTAGGGGGGCTGTAAACATATGCACCCCTTCATATATATCCCCCCACCCTGATATCGCCACAGAGTATGAATTTCAATAAAAGCAAATTTTAAAAAAATTGACATGTTTTTTATTTTTTAGCATAGTAGCCATACTAAACATCGGGTGTTCTCCCGTTTGATTTAGTGCGGTTACATCCCCTGCCTTTTGGTGGGGGATTTTTTATTTTTTAATAAAAACTTGACAGGTTATTATTAGGTCATCCTCTTTGACACCATATGAGAAATAAACAAAAAACAGAGAATCTTAAAAAGGTTCATTTAAACCTGAATCCTTATTATAAGGACTTGGTTGACCATCCGGAAAAGATACATCCTCGCCTTGAAGGTGAAGCTATAGTAAACATTATGAAATTGGGATTGGATGCGTTGATCATACAAGAAAGTAACCGATTAGAAAGAGAGGATCAAGATGAACAAGGAGAAACTGAATAAGCTCGTAAAAGAGATTTCCAGAATTATCAGGAATAATGATCTTAGTTATGATGAGTTTAACGAAGTTAACCGGCTGTCTCGGAAGGTGACCGGATTAACTGCGCCGAAAAGGCGCAAACAATTTCACGTTCTTCCTACTCATGAAGAACTTTCAAAATTTTTAGATGTGCTCGCAGGTGCACCTCTCAAACATGAGCTGATGATCAAGCTGTTGTGGTTCACCGGACTTCGTAATTTCGAGATGTGTAATATCCGGATGAATGAAGTTGATCTAAATGAAGCAGGGATGGAAAAGATACTCATACACGGGAAAGGCGGATATGACAGATTCGTTGCAATCCCACCAAAACTGGCACGGGACCTGAAGAGATATATGAAAGATGTATCCAATAATATTTGGCTGTTCGAGAGCAGGATCGGGAAGCCATATACTACAGCAGGATTCCGTAAAATTGTTCGCAAGTACCGGGATCTCGCTGGCTTGAGCGATAAGATATATCCTCACAATTTCCGGCATCTCGTTGGCACCGAAGCAATAAAGCTCGGGTTCTCCAAAGAAGAGGTCCAAAACATTCTAAGACATACGTCCATTAAGTCCACCGATATTTATACCAATACCAACCAGGAATGGACGAGAGATATTGGCATAAAATTAGAGCAACAATTTAATAGTTATTAGGAGGCAACCAATGGAAGAAATGCAACCACGAAATGCACGAAAAGACACGAAAAAGAAAGAGGAGAAATGATGAAAAAGAGAATGAAAAAAAGTATATTTATTTTAATTATATTTCTAACCTTTTTACATTTTTATATGTATGCTGAAGAAATAAATACTGGATTTATGCAAATTATGGGAGTTTTAAAAGGTGAATCTTCTATAAAATTATATTGGGGGTTAAGTATTGGATCGTCCTCAGACAAATACCCATATAAAATGAAATCACAATTGCTATATGATTTTAATGTATGGCTTACGGATGAACCCGATAGTAATGAGATAATTGGTCAAATAAAAGAATTTCGATTTATAAAAGAACACCATGAAATAATATCATCTTTATTTAAGCAATTTGGTATGATCGGGAATAGTCTTGGAATGTTTATATATCGTGATGGACAGATACCGATACGTGTTGCTGAATTTTCAGGCAAGCCGTGCCTGCTAATAACAGATGTTGCGACTGACAAAGTATATAATACCCTTAGAACTACATCGAGAAGTAGGGCGTCTGATATTTTGAATTCAACTATCTTGCCTGAGCTTAACGACTTCAATAGAGGATTAAAAGATACAGATATCGATCAGTTCGGAATTATTGTTTCTTATGGGAGTAAGGATTTTCTTGATGATTACAATTTAAGTTTGAAGGGTGAAGCATTATGCCTTATTGTGTCAAAAATTGATTGCGCTAAATTTATTAATGGCGAAATAACCGACAATGAGTTACTCGACAATTCTCATATTTTTATAAGTGATAGAAATATGATGTCCGGCTTTAAAAAAATTAATATAAATATTGAATAATGAAAAAAAGTATATTTATTATTATAATATTATTATTAGTATATTCCTTTTTAAATGGCTGGTGTTGGGAGAAAATAGTATGAAAATTGACAATCTTATTTTTTTTGGTATGAGCAAAAAAGAAGCTATCGCCATCGCCGAGGAAATGGAAAAAATGGCTTCTGATATAAAAAATAGTGATCTTTTTCTTCATAACCATGAAGAAAATATATTCCAGGATATAGCCGATGCCTTATGTGGAGAAATGCGCCACGTAAAAGATTTTGGAATACACATACCAATAAATAAAATAATAAGTTTGGCAAAGAAAAAATTCGGGTTGAGGTATATATTCTTTTATTGGAGAAGAAAGTTTTATTTACAACAAATAATTTTAAATATCGTTGCAGATGAAAAAGGAAGTTGAAAAAGGAAGACCTCACGCAAAGAACGCAGAGAAATACGCAGAGGAAGAAAAGAATAAAAACATAAATGAGGATTTTAAAGATTGGGCTGATAAGCATCAAGAAGAATTTATGGAAATGCAAAAACGGGCAAGAGGTCCTCAGAAAAGAAAGGAAAGAGGTGGATCAATGAATAGTAAAATTTTGATAAGATGTTTTATTGCCTTATCGATAATTATGTTCATAGTATGGGTATTTTTACTAATTCAGCACAACCTTCAAAGAATTAATCTGACAGCAGCGGATTCTGTCGAGACCAAGTCATATAATGTTGAAATATCAGATGAACGTGGTAATTATAAATATTATACGGCTAATGCAGATATGTCATACGATTATGATAATGGGGCAAAGTTCAAGGTTGCCTGTGATCTTACAGCAAGTTTTCATTTTTCATTTTTAACGGAATATGATCCCAACGAAAGTAATATTGATAAAATCGAATACACTTATGTTGAATTGAAATCGAGAGATGCTTGTTTCTCTATTTATTATGAAGATATTGAAAAGGAAAAGGAATCCCGGTATCATTTTGGACCTGAAGAATCTTATCGTACTTTTCTTGAGAAAAAGGATTATCTGAATTTGTATGAAGTCTTAAAATCTGATGTTATTTTTGTAAAATTTTATGGTAAAAAGGACGATTATAGTTATAAATTGCCGGATGAACAGCTTGAGGGTTTGCGTACAATCGTTAATTTATATCACGAATTGTATAAGGAGGAATGATGGGAATAAATTATCAAGAATTTTTAATGTATGTTGCAGAAAATGCTTTGGAAAAATTAATGTATGAACCCATAATATTAAGTCATGAAATAACTGTAAATGATAGCACTTCTTATCATCCTGCAGAAAAGAAAGGTTTTTGGAAACTGAAACTATATTATAAAGATGAACCTTTTATTGATATCTATATTTCTTTTGTAGATTATAATAAATATTCTCTTGACTTTAAAAAATTAAAGGGGGTTGGATGAAAAAAAGTATATTTATTATTATAATATTATTATTAGTATGTTCCTTTTTAAATGGCTGGGGGCGTAAGGAGAGAAAGCTCAATTTTATAGAGGAAACAAATCATATTGTCGCTTTTGAGTTCACAACAAATTCTGATCTTGGCATTCAATTCATCCGAAGTGTCGCCCATAAGCCGGGTATTTTCTTTCATGTTCAAAGCCATCTTGGTAGCCCGGCTGAAGAGTGTGTATATGGAAGCATCACTCCTTATATTGCTGAGGAAATATATGGCGACTGGTATAGGGGAGATGATAAGCATAGTATCCTCTATGCAGTAGGAGTGTCGCTTGCGATGTCGCCCTCGACATTATTATGCTTAGGTATGGGAATAGCACAGCAGATTACATACAGAAATTACATGGACCTCACCGGTATCCTCGGCGATGGGGGATCTTATTATGTTATCGAGAAAGATGAGTGGGGGATCAGCCCATATCTTTCAATTAATTTTAAGGTTTCTCGGTTTATGATATGTGCATTCTCGCTTTCGACCTATCCGTTCCAGGTGGGTTTTGGGCTTGGTGCGGATTTCGGGATTGCTGGGATAAAATAATGGAGAAAAGAGTTCACGCAGAGATCTCAAAGAAAGACCGCAGAGGAAGAAGAGAAAATAAAAATGAACAAATATAAAATTAAATTTCTCTGCGATCTCTGTGTCCTTCCTCTGCGTGCTCTGCGAGATTCTTTACGTGAAATAAAGATGGAAAGGAAATATCTATTATGATCAAGGAACAGGATGTTGAAGTAACCGCATTAAAAAAGGAGAAGCCATGATCATCAGAAACGAACAGGGGGATTTTGATATCTCGGGGACAGTTGTTTATCTGTCTGATCTGTGGAGTTACTATGATAAATCCGAGGTGTTGAAGGATATGCAGGAGGGCAAAATCTCAGCACATAAATGGACGGATGAGACCACAGATATTGAGAAATTGCAAGATTTCTTGGAAGGAAAAACTGTACTTTCCGGACTTATTACGAAAAAATATCTTGACTACAAATCATTCATAGATTCGGATTCGGTTAAATTTTCTGAGCTAAAAAAAATGTTAAATAAAAGATTTGAAAGCTATGAAATAATGATGCGCAGCATCCTTTTCAAACTCAACGAACTGCTCTCACAATTTTGCCAGGATAAGTTTATCGGGCTAAAGGAAATAGCTGAAGATTATTCTTATCGTGGCAGGCAAATTTATACACTAAAATCATTAAGGAACAAAATCCGATCGGAAAGATTTGGGAATATGGAAGTCGGACATTTGGATATAGATGATCTTCATATCACCTTAATGAAGCGGGGTATGAAATGGATTACTCCTCTTGTACATTGGCAAACCGAGCGAAACAAGTTATCCTACAATCATTATTGGAGAGCGTTCAGTCGAAAAAAATTTTGTACGAAGGTATGTGTAAAATGAAAGTAAAGTCATTTTTTGGAACATTTTTGGTAAGTTCTGTTTTTTTAATAAATTCTGTAAAATCGCATAAGTGTTAAACACACAGGAAGATGTGTCTTTTGGTTATAGTTCCTTCCTTTTTTTAGGAATATTAGCAATGTCTGATAATGTAGATATCGTCACTTAAAAGCTAATAGGTTGGAATAGCCCTGCAAATAGGGCATAAACTATATAAAAGAGTCATATTTCCCTGTGTGGAAAATGTGGCTCTTTTTGTATTATAGGGCATAAAATGATAAATCAAAGCAGGAAGCCGAGCTTTGTTTACATAATAAAGATTATCTAAATAAAATATTCGATAAGGAGACTCGATGGCTGTAAAGAAAATTGAAAATACTGCAAAGGAATGTAGTAAAGAATATGAAATGCTACTGAAAAAGTATTGGGATACTAAAGTGGCGACAGATATTATCAAAGCATTTGAACTTGGGCGACGACTGGGTGCTCTTACACTCAAGAAAAAATGATCTGTTTTCATAAAACAACCATGTGGAGAATGTAATTCTGTATGTCAAGAAAAATAATTGAGAACAAAAAAACCGGATTTATCCTTGCTTTTCGATCTATTCGTGAAAATTGGAAGTGGGGACGCAAACCTTACTCGAATTTACATGCCTTTTTGGATCTGATAATGGAAGCAGAATTTGAAGATCGTGAAATTGAAGTGGGAAATGACATAGTTTTAATCAAAAGAGGGCAGGTTTACCGATCCTTACGTGATTGGGCGACAAGATGGGGGTGGCATAGAAACAGTGTTGACCGATACTTCCGCAAAATGGAATTTGATTCCACGATTTTGCGAGAAAACGTCAAAAAACAGGTCATGCTAACCGTCGTCAAGTACGATGATTACCAGATTCGGCGGGACAATGCTGGGACAATGCTGGGACAATGCTGGGACAATGCTGGGACACCTCATCCATTATTTAAGAAAGAATTAAAAGAAGGATATGATGATATCATCAATGATATACAGAATATTAATAATAATATATATATTACCCAGTTGAAATCGCTGATTTCTAAGTGGAATTTTGATGAGGAGACGACCGATGAGATTTTTTCTTTGATCAAAGACGAAGAAGTTGCTGTGCTTTATCTCGAAAAGGCAAAATCTATAAATAACATTATTCGATCAAAGGGAAATATCAACAATCCATCGAGGTATTTTTATACATGTTTGAAAAATTTCAATCCGAAGATAGATAAGAAGTCTCGGAAATTTGCACGGAAGATCATTAAGGAAAACGAGAATCGTAAAAAAATGCTGGATACTGTCAGGCAAGAAGAAAGAGAAAGAGAAGAACTAAAAAAGAATGATCCGGAAAAATATTATGAGTTTCTGAATTTATTTATTTCCTGGGATGAATTCAAAAAGGGGCAAACATGATATTCCGACAGGCAGAAAAGGAATATTGGTATGAATTACGGATTATGCCGGGGGATTGGAATAGACCAGAAAAGGGATGTGGAAAGAAATTCATAAAAAAATTAAAAGAACAGGTCCCAGCACAGCAGCGCAGATTCATCAAACGGAAGGATTGCTGGCTTATTCATCAGAAAGCAAAGCATATTGTTGATGGTCTGATCGGTGAGATCTGGGGCGGACAGAGAGGGTTGTTTGATGAGGAATAAAAGAGTTCACACGGAGATCGCAAAGAATCTCGCAGAACACGCAGAGGAAGATAATTTTAAAAAAATAAAATAGCGTTCCCAAATCGGAGTTTGGGAACGAGAAGATAGGAGACTAATATGGCAATAATAGCAAGTTTGGCAGGAATATTTGTATTTATATTCGCATTGTTACTTTTCCTCATAATTGGATGGGGATGGTATGCCCTTTTGTGGGCTTGGGTTGCAGGATTTTTTTCTATCCTACTTCTACTTTTTCTCGGCAGGAATGCACCGAGATATTTTGATGATGATGAATACAAACCAAGAGAGGAGAACAAAAAATGAAAATCATTGAAATGCTGGATGAGTTTTTTACAGATTTAGATTTTAGAGGACTTCTTGTTTTTTCATATTTAATTTTTCCTTTGATGACTACAATGGTACTTGCGGAATGGATGTTTCCGGGTTTTATTACAAGAGAGATACCACTGATAAAAAAACGGTTATGATTTTAATAAAAAATAACAGAGAGAGCATTCCCAAATCGGAGTTTGGGAATGAGAAGTACTCATTTTTTATTATTAGGCGCATTGGTTTTTGCGGTCTTTTTCCCTCCAATGGGTTTTTCAGCCGCTCCTCCTTTCACCGGTGCGCCTTTTTTCAAGAGTTCACGCATCCGCCTTCATTTCATTACGGCGTGACAGGGAGAAAACAAAATGATGAAAGTGAAGAACAAATATTGAAAGAAATACATGAGCGGGTGCAGGGATTGTTGGAAGATTATATAGCAAAAAAGAAAATAGAAGGATAAAAATGGAAGAATTAATTGAAAAATTAGATTTGTTGATAAGGGAATATGATCTTTTAAAAACAGATATACGCTATCAAATTCTTAATGCCGAGAGATTGGGATTTAATATTGAACTTAAAGTGTTTGAAGATAAAAAGAATTTAATTTATCAGATGGTTTGTGATCTTAAAGATTTAAAAAGGTTCTTGGAGGAATGAGTATGAAACGAATTGCAATTATTACAAGCGAAGGATGTGTGCCATGCAGGATGCTAAAGTACGAACTCAGCAAAAGAGAGATACCCTTTGATTCCTATGACGAGAATAGCTTGAACGCAGAGCATCTTTTAAATCTCACAACAGAGATGGCTTCACCGATAACATTTTTGCTTGAGCAGAATCCACTGGGCGTAACACATGAAGTTGTAGCCGGGTATAGCATGGAGAAGCTACAGAAGATATTGGATTGGTGGAGCGAGTAAAATGAAAAGCGAAGAGCGAAGAGCGAGGAGTGAAAAGGCGAAGGGGCGAGGAATAAAATTATTGGAGAGCGTATGAATGATCATATAGTGCAGTTCAAGAATTACTTGATTGGATTGAAGTCATTGTCCGGGGCGACTGCGAAGAATTATTCCAGCAGGTTGGTATTGCTGGAGCGGAGATTCAATAAGCCGGTTCAGGATGTAACAGAGGATGAGCTTCAAACATATTTTCTTGAAATACGTCCTTACAAAAAACTGAATACGATCCGTCTCGAGCAGACTGCGATCAAGTCGTTTTTCCGCTGGTATTCCAAGAAATTCGGCAAGGAGGATCCATCCCAAGAACTCAGGGTCGGGCATGAAGAATACACTGCGCCGGATATATTTTCGCCGGAGGAGTTTCAAAAAATGATGTTCGCTTGCGGAGATAGTAATTGGGTTAGTATCCGCAATAGGGCTATACTGGCATTGCTTGCAGATACGGGCATTCGCATCGGGGAGTTGGTGCAGCTCAAGGTCGGCAATATCGTATTTGATGAGAATAATAATAGGTTTCAGATTAATATTTTGGGAAACACAAAATCCTACAGACAGCGGAGTTTTCCTTTTTGCGAAGTCAAGGATCGGCTTATTATTGCTGAGAACTGGACCATGTATTGGCAGATGATCAAGTTGGTGAAGCAATGGCATTTGGATGCACCCTTGTTTCAGCCAAAAGAGTTTGGGGATTCCGGCACAGGCATAGCACTTTCAATCTCAACGGTACAGAAGCTGGTAAAGGATGTGGTGGAAAAGGCAGGTATTGAGAAAAATATCCACGTGCATACTTTCCGGCATACTTATGCGACATATTGTGTTGTAAATAATATAAATTTGGAGGTTTTGCGATGCCGACTGGGACATGCAAAATTAGAGTCAACTATGAAATATGTTCATCTTGCGGATATTGTACGTAAGGATTCGCTTATTCATAATCCATACAGATATACGAGGACGAGTATATCGGGGTTTGCCAGGGCGATGAAGGGAACGAAATGAATTTAACCACGAAAAACACGAAAAGACATGAAAAAGAAAAGAGAATTTTATAATGAAGATAAGGGTTCACGCGGAGCACGCAGAGTAAGAAAATTTTGTAATGAAGAAAAAAAAACAGGAGAATAAAAATGAAGAAGTTTGTTAAGGTTTTTTATTTGCAGGGGAATGGAGAGCAAGAGTTTTTTATGCCAGTTGGTGCGGAAATATTAACAGTTCAAGTACGCATTGACGGAGGACCTTGTATTTGCGTTTCATATACTCCAAGCAATGCAGTAGAAAAAAGACGATTTTACGTTATTCCTGATAATGGTGAAATTGACTGTGATAAAGCAAAAGAAATAAAATATATAGGTTCATTCCAACTTGTATATTATATCAATTGTCATGTTTTTGAGCTTATTGGAGAGTGAGGTAAAATGAATGAAAAAATAGTTAAATATGAGCGCACGATCGTGAAGAAATATGTGCAACAGCTTTTGTCAAACATGGGATTTTTCGACAGGATCAGGTTTGTATTCCTGGGCGATTATTACAAGCCAATGCGCAGAACCGACCATAAACTGAAGGAGAAAAAATGAAAGTTTGTGTGATTAAAAGCGGTGATAGATATTTTATGAGATTTGTGCTGAATAGTCATAGTCCAGAGGTTAGTGGCGATCCGAAAAATGCATGTAGATTATCAATGTCGAATGCAAAAAGGGTGAAGAGGAGAATGAAAAAAGCGGGGATCTCATCAGAAATAATTGTTATTGGAGAATCGAAATAATGGCAGATAAGCTAAATGCAGGATGGACACAAAAATACGAAGAAGGCATGGAAAGGATACATGTGAACGAAAATAAATGCAGGGTAGTCATCATCCGAGGACCGAGCATTAAGCCGAATCCGGTGTTGCAGAAATACGAAGTTGAGTATGCGATTGTGCCTCAAGGTGAGATTCATGACGAGAAGAAGCACCCCCTGAAGATCAAATTTTTCACACACAAAAAAGAGGCATTGAACTGGATTGAAGAAGTGGGAGAAGAGTTCACGCATCCGCCTTCATTGCATTACGGAGTGACAGGCGAAAAAGAAAAGAAAATTTTAAAATGAAGAAAAAAAAATATAATATTAATTTTCTCATCTTCCTCTGCGGTTTTTCTTTGCGGACTCTGCGTGAAAGGTCATAAATGAAAAAAGAGATTTGTAATTATCATTTTGGTGAGCTTCGGGTTGTGTATGAGATGATCAGTCGTTATCCGAGAAGAAGAAAGCTCGGACAGAATTATCCTCTTCCCCCCGAGAAGTTAGAAAAGATATTGATCGACCTGCTACAGATCGTTCCTCGTAAGAAGAATTTTAATAAGATACTTAAAAAATTATACGGGCATGTGTCCGGCAAGGTTCGTGATCAGAAATACGAGCTGGCTCGGCTGTCTGTTTTATATAAAAGCAAGAACACTCCTGCTGCGTGGGGCGTTACCAAGCTGGGGCTTGGTAACGAGAAATGTACCTTTGGAACCTCCGAAATAAAAAGGGAACGATTATTTCACCGGCAGGAGTCTCTTTCTCAAAAGCAATTATTTGGGGAATCGCTATGAAAAAGGAGTATGTATGAAAGCGTTAAAAGATGCTTATATGGAAAATTATGGTATATGTTACTTGCCATATTTTACTGAAAATTTCGACAAATTGATAACAGGAGCAATGGAAAAAATTGAGCCATTTTCTCATAAAGAAATATCACAAATGACAGTATATTTTCAAGTTAGGGGAGAAGGTGTCTCAAGTGAGTATGATTGTTGTGATAACGAAAAATGTATTAAGCAATCGAAAGCAGATATTCGTAAAGACTATGGCAAAAAAACCCACGTTGAAGAATGTTGGTATGACAACGATGGCGACCATGAATGTATTGAAACATGCAGTCAATGTGGCAAGCCACTAAATGAATTTATGACATGGTGTGAGAGTGAATTAGAATATATTGAAGGAATAGAACTGAATGTGGACACATTAAAAGATGAGGCATTTTTGATATACTGCATTCTTCAGAGTGTGCCATCTAATGATTGTGATATTTCAGGGTATCACCAATATCAAGGTGGTAAGATATTAGAAGATGCTTTAGAAAGAAGGGAAAAATTTTATCAAAGAATTGGAAAATTAGCCAAGACCATTATTAAAACAAATTTAGGTCAGCCGTTGCGAACTGATGTATAACATGAAAACAAAAAGGAGCAAGTATGCTAAAGATAACAATCGATGAGTTTATTCTGTTAAAAAAGCAGGCGGAAGGTACCATAGAGCAGGTGGTTTCCGATCTGTATGAGCGTACAGGGTACATGATCCAGCATATTGAGATCGATGCACCGATTGGTGTGAAAAAAGCGTTTGTTACTGGATGTAAGCGGGAAGTTTTTTCCGAGGAAGTGAAGAAAAGGCAACCACGAAATGCACGAAAAGACACGAAAAAAAGAAAGAGAATTTTATAATGAAAAATAAGGAGAAAAATGAAAGTAATATCGATCATAATTCAAGAAAGAACTGAAGGGGATCATCATGGAATAAATATTTCATGTTACAACGAAACCCCGAAATATATGTGCAATAAGCCGGAAAAAGGATTTTGTGGTGTTACTAAAAAGGAGCACCAAATTTCAGTGGCTATTGAAAAGCAAATTAAATCTTATATTGTAGCAGGGGGAGGAACCATCACAAAAAGGAATAAAAATCAATGAAAACTGATATCAAAATAAAAGTAACCGAAGGGGACATTTTGGAATTATTAAGACAAAGACATTCTGAGGATCTATTTATACCAAAATGCAAAACCGGAGCTACATGGGGCGTTAAACAATATTATGTGATGGATGCATGGTCAATGAAAAGATCATGGTCAAAAAACATAACAACCGCCTATGAAATAAAAGTGAGCAGGGGCGACTTTTTGAACGACACAAAACATAATGAATATTTGAAATATTGTAATCAATTTTATTTTGTTGCCCCAACTGGAATTATAAACAAGAATGAGCTTCCGCCCGAGAAAGGATTAATTGAGACATCAAAGAATTGTAAAACCTTATATACAAAGAAAAAAGCAACATATAGAGATATTGAAGTTCCAAAAAAATTGCTATATTACATACTAATATGCAGGGCAGATATTAGAGAAGAGCAGGGAATAGATCGTTTATATTATTGGAGATTATTAATATCCCAAAATGAAGAGGATGTGGAACTTGGAAAAAAGGTCAGTAAAAAAATCAGAGATGTTGTAAATTATCATATTGCAGAGAACGGAAGATTAAAACGTGAAATAGGTCTATTTAAAGATATTGAAAAATTTTTATTGGATGAATTTGGAATAGACAAAACAAAACTAAAACAAAAGGGATTATGGGGAATTAGAAAAGAAATACAGGAAGCTAAGAATCCAGACTTAAAAATAAAGATGATAGCGGCTGATGTAAAAGAACAAGCCACTTATATAACGAAAGCTATAGAAAATCTTGTAAGGATTATACATGGAAACTGACATCAAAATACCACCACATAACGTGAATGCCGAGGGGGCTGTACTCGGTGCTATGTTGCTGGAAGATTGGGCTGTGGCTCGTGGAATTGAGCTGGTACGGGAGGAGTATTTCTATAAGTCCGCTCACAAATTCATATTCCGTGCTATTTGCTCGGTTTTCGATCAGGGAAACGAAATCGATCTGATCACACTAATTCATGAGCTGAAACGGCAGGGCAACTATGAAAAAGTGGGAGGGATTGCGTATCTTACAGAAATCCAGGATGTGGTGAGTTCCGCAGCAAGTATCGAGAGCCATGCAACTATCGTAACCGAAAAGGCAGTGCTACGCAAGCTCATTACAACAGCGGGCGGGATCGAAGCACAATGCTATGACGATGTGCTCGATAGCAAGTTCATTATCGAGGAAGCAGAGAAAAATATATTCGAGGTTACAGAGGACATTACGAGGACGGGATTGGGATTCCGCAGCATAGGGCAAACGCTATCTCACACACTCAAGCGTATGGATGAGGTGGCGAAGCGGAAAACCATGATCATCGGCATACCGAGCGGGTATCATGAACTCGATAAGATGACCGGCGGATTCACCGATGGCGATTATTATGTGATAGCTGCACGTCCGAGTATCGGGAAAACCGCACTTGCTGTGAATATTGCTTATAATGCAACTGTGAAATCCGGCAAATGCGTGGGGATGTTCTCGCTGGAGATGAAAAAGGATACGATCAACCTGAGAATGCTCGCAGTGGGATCCGGCGTGAGTATGTTCAAAATGATGTGCGGATACAGTTTGCAGCCGGCGGATTCGCTTATGATATCCAAAACGGCAGAACATCTTTCCGGAGCGAATTTCCACGTGGATGATAACGGCAATACGAGTATGATGGATGTGCGATCCAGGGCACGTAGATTGAAGTATGAGTATGGTGTGGATATGCTTTTTATCGATTATATGCAGTTGCTTCTTCCGAATGTATATCGTCAGTCTCGGCAGCAGGAGATCACAGAGATTTCACGCTCTATCAAGATGCTGGCAAAGGAGCTGGATATTCCTATTATTGCGATTTCCCAGCTTTCGAGAGGTCCCGAGCTGAGAAAGGATAAACATCCGCTTTTGTCCGACCTGCGTGAGTCCGGTGCTATCGAGCAAGATGCTGATGTGGTGTTTCTGCTCTATAGGGATGAGTATTATACTAATGAGGAATCCGAAGAGCCGGGAATCGCAGACGTGGATGTGGCAAAAAATCGTAACGGACCGACCGGCAGGGTTAAGATGCGATGGATCAAGGAAAGCATGAGGTTTGAGAGGATATGAGGAGCGTGGAGCGAAGAGAGTTCACGCATCCGCCTTCATTTCATTACGGCGTGACAGGAAGGACGCAGAGGAAGAAAAGAAAAATTTAAAATGGAAAATATAAAATTAAAAACAATATCTCTCGTTCCCAAGCCCCCACACACTCTCGTTCCCAAGCCCCTGCTTGGGAATGTCGGGAGAATAAAACGAAGAAAATTTAAAATGAAATTTCTTTATTTTCTCAGCGGTCTCAGCGAGATTCTTGGAGGTCTCTGCGTGAAATTCTGGGAGAAACAGATAGGAGGCAGTATGCCAAATAAGATCAAGGGATTAAGTCAGTATGATGAAAGATGGAAGAATGCGAGTTGCGGGTTGCGGGTTGCGGGTTGCGGGTTGCGGGTTGCGGGTTGCGGGAATGAGACTATCGGTGAAGTGGGGTGCTTGCTTACATGCTATTGTATGCTGGCACAATATCTCACGGGTATCGAGTGGAATCCGTTGCAGTTGAATTATTTATTGAAGAGATTCGGCGGGTATATGGATTGCAATAAGATCGTGCATTCCACAATATCATATCTTTTCGGGGAGTTTCTTTTTGGTGGATTGATATTGTGCAAGGATGTGCCTGCACCGATTTCGGATATTACGCTGATGCTTCCTACAATCGTGAAAATTGATTATATGGCAGGGCATTGGGTGCTTGTTACGGAGCAAAAGGGTGATGACTATGTGATACTGGATCCGCTGCAGACGTTCCCAAGCAGGGGCTTGGGAACGAGAAATGGCGGGGGATTGGGAACGAGTGAGAGTGGGGAGGAGATGTTATTAGAGAAATATGGTAAGCCGGGCTGGGGGCTGGAGAGGATCGTGCTGACGGCAGTGGTGAGATCGTGAAGCGAGGAGCGAGGAGCGTGGAGCGAAGAGCGAAGAGCGAAGGGGCGACAGATTTTATAAATAGGGCGGTTGGTGATGTGTAAGAATAAAATAAAAAATAACATTAACATTGATTCAGCAAATAAGTTAGTCCTTCATGGATATTATAGACGTGCTTCCGACTGCCCTTTTTTAATCGAAAAGAGAGGAGGCGAAGGGGCGAGGGGGCGAAGAGGCGAAAGGGCGACTTGGTGAAGAGGCGCGAAGAGAGGGTTGCTATATGACTCGGGAAGAAAGATCAATAAAATTCATAAAATCTTTTGAACCGAAAAAAGGATATTTTGTTGGCAATTCTGGTGGTAAGGATAGCATTGTGCTTGAACATTTAATGAGAAGATCGGGCGTAAAGTTCAAGTCAATATTTAATTTCACAACGGTTGACCCACCACAGATTAGAGATTTTCTGAAGAAATATTATCCAGATACGATTTGGATGTATCCAAAAGAAACAATGTTTCAGGGTATTATAAAAAGAGATCTTCCACGAAGGGATGCAAGATGGTGCTGTGAGCATCTAAAGCATTATGCTAATAAATGGGAAGTTGTGGCAACCGGAATTCGAGCAGAAGAAAGCATCAATAGAAAAAATAACAGAGCGGAAGTTGAATTTTTCGATGAGCATATAATGTTTAATCCTATTTTTAAATGGTCAACACGTCAAATATGGGAATATATAAAATATCACAAATTACCCTATTGTGAATTGTATGATAAGGGATTTAGCAGGATTGGTTGTATTGGATGTCCGATGACCGGATATAAAAATTTAGTGAAAGAATTTACAATGTTTCCGAATTATAAGAAAGCATATTTGTGGAGTATTCAGAAACTTATTGACAAAGGATTATATCTTGATTTTGAAAATGCTGAAGATGTATTTGAATGGTGGATTCAGGGGGTGTCAGTGAAAAAATATCTTGGTTTGAAGAAGCAAATTAAGATTCATTTCTGACAGGAGGAAAATTAAAAATGAAGAAAGAGTTCACGCAAAGAGTGCTGAGAATATGAATGGAAAAAATGAAGAGGGAAAATAAAAAATAAAAAAATATTTTATTCCGTGAAACTGTTCAAAGGTGGAACTAAGGGCTAAAAAAAAATGTAGATGCCTATAAAATGGGGACAAAATGAGTTCCACAAAACTGTTCAAAGGTGGAACGATTTTTTTTGAGGGAATTCTGTAACTTACTTTATATCAATAACTTGACAAGCATAAACGTAATGGCACTTTTTCAATCAAGATTATGAAAGCGAATAAAGAGCAGAAAAAACAAGAGCGTCATTTTTGGTGCAAGCGCTGCCAATATTATTGGTTGACCGACCAATATGAGGAGCAAAAAAAACCTACGAATGACAAATATCCTTACGAGTCTGAATGCCCAAAATGTGGGGAACTAACAGCAAACAATCATCATTGCGTAGCTCAGATATTAGGTGCGAAGCCGAAATGTACAGGACCTCGCACAGAGGAGGGAAAAGCACGATCCTCTCAGAATGCGTTCAAGACAGGGATGTTCAGTACCCGCTCAAGTTATCTTGCACCCGCTCTTTATGGCAAATACCCTGAATGCAGGCAGAAAACAGATGAGGTAACAGATCAAGGCGATCCGGTTTATGAGGATACTTGTGAACACGCTAAACTTTGTAAGCAAAAATTGCTGAGGCACTGTCCTCACCAGCTCAATCTTATCGTTCAATACGCTGCTGCATACGAGGATGGAGATGCAAATGCCTTGAAGCAATTCGCTGGCATAGCACAGGGAAGAATCCATGTACTTCTTGAGAAAATGTATCAGGAGGTCATACAAGAAGGTCTTCAGATTTCCGAGCCAAGCAGGTTTGGTATTTTGAAGAAAGCACATCCTATGCTCGACCAAATAGGCAAGTTCATGCCGATTGCGGGATTTACCAGCGATCAGCAGCAGATGAATCCGAAATCGCAGCCGGATGGTGCAGAGCATCCTGAAGGCACAATGGAATTCAAGGGCGATCCAAATGATTTTATTGGATTGCTGGCTTATAAGATGGATCAGGCACGGGCAAAGATGAAGGTTGTTTCTGAAGATAAACAAGAGGAAGATCACGAGGCAGAGATTGTGGAAAAAGCAGTTGAGGTTGGACCTGAAGATAATCCGTTCGAGAAGCGTGGAGCGAAGAGCGTGGAGCGAGAAGAGAAGAGTGAAAAGTGAAAAAAAGATTAATCAGATATTTGGGAGATTCTTCGCTACGCTCCAGAATGACAATTATTGTTTTGGTGTTGCTTATGAGTTTGACATCTGTTAAGATTGCGAATGTTGCGGAGCAGGAGCTTCAAAAATTCAAGACAGATAATGTGGATGAGCGATATGCTGCTTATGCACTTTTTATGAAACATGCTTGCAATGTCGATCTCTTTCCTACTCAGCTTATGCAGGCGGATGATTATTTTCATAATACATACACACTCGAAGTAAAGCCACCACGTGCTGCGAAAAGTTTTGGGAAAAACGGGATCAATTTGTATGAGTGTGCAATTAACGAAAAAGAAAATCTTACAATTTATACACCGAAATTCAGCATTGGTAAGGAAGCATACGACTATCAGTATAATTTTATTTCAAATTCGACACTTCTCAATAATTTTATAAGGGTAAAATCCGGCAAGAATCAGTTATCATCCATACGATATGAATTTGTCAACCAGAGCAATTGCAAAATAATGACAGTTGCCGGCAAGATGGAAGGACACGAAACCAGCATTGCGGATGTGATGGAATTGGATCTTTGGGATTGGGAAGATTTTGCAAATAAGATGCCGAGACGACTCGGTTCCATAAACCAGAATGGATTGCCAACACGTATTCGTGTGGATGGCACTATTATGGGGCAGGAAAATATCTATAAGCTGGTTACTGAAGAAAAATATTTGAATATTTATCGCAACCTGATGAGGGCACAGCCGAATAACTTGCTTGGCATTCCAGAAGGTACATTGATGGATGTGGATATTATGCTTGCAGCCGGTGTGCTCGATCCTGATATGGTTGAGCTGCAAAAGCAACAAATGACACCGGATGAAGTGCAGCGTTCTCTCTATCTAAAATTTACGGAATCAACAAATTTTATACACTCTAAATATCTTTTAGCTGTGATGAAGAAGGCACAGAAATGGAATCTCGAAGGAGTGCCATTTATAAAAGATGGAAGATATGTTTCTGACGGCATTGTATCGATTGGATTTGACTGCGGACATGCAGGGCAGACAGAAACAAGCTCGAAATATTCATTGCAGGTTTATGAGCATTTTGGCAATTACAGGAGATGGCTGAACAGCTTTACCTGGGCTTCGGATTATGATGACTCGCAGCTTTTGAAGGAGATAGTTGAGATCATTGCATTTTACAGACCTCTTGGCGGATACGGTGATGCTCTCAAACAGAATTTTATTTCATCCTTGAACGATATTTGCTGGAGGGAAGGGCTTACTGATCTGAACAGGGAAGAGTTTCCCGACAATAAGCCATCGAGCTGGGATCACTGGTTCATTACTCCGTTGTGGAATACGGACAAAAACAAACATTTTTATTATGATTCACTTCAGCAGGGAATTCATAAAGGCACTTGCTACTATCCATATTATTCGATTTCAGACAACAGGCATGAAGCGGCACAGATGAGGCAGCTCAAGAGGCAGATGCTCAATATCAGAAAGGAAAAAACAAAGGGATCGTACCCTCGTTATAAGGCAAATGATGAGAAGATAGGAGACGATCATACGGATGCGGCAGGAATGGCAAATCTATGGCTTGATGTACATGTGCAGAAGCCGATAGATTACAGCTTGATCAAACCTTCGGGAATGCAAACCAAGACTGCCGGCTTGACGGATAATTCAATACTCTCGGATCTAAATATTTCGAGAGAAAATTATGACAATTTTTAGGAGAAAATATGAAATTTGGACAATTACAAAGCGTTCACCCATATTGCAGGGCAGCGGATAGAGGTACAGATACGGCTGCCTTTGCTGAGACACGCGGAATTGCGTGTAATGTTGCGGCATCATACCATGTTACGTTTGAGGAAGATGGCGTGACGCCGGTTGCGATGTATCTCAATAAAGGTATTGTATATCCTTTTTTAATCACAAACATTCTCACTACCTTGGATGCTGCGCTGACTGCGGGCGACATTACATTACTATATTAAGGAGCTATTATGGCAAAAAAAATATCAGAATATGATGAGGAATCTCTTGATCTTACTAATCAGTTTTTACTGATCGATGACACCAGCCAGAATAAATTTGGCAAACTGCCATTGAGCAGGGTGTTTGATCCCGCCTATGGTATTGAGTGGGATCCATCAGCAGACACTTACACACGGCTTGGCAGAATCGCGGGCTATGCAGCAGGCACTCCAACAGCAAAAGGCGCGGTAGTTCCCGATGACTTGCTGCCTGTACAAGCAGGCATGTTTGGCTGTGTTGTTAATGATGCAAAAGAGATGCAGTACAGGTTGAGTGCCACAAATCATGCCAACAAAGAGGATGGCAATGCTGCAACACTTACCGGTGCAGACGGGCAGGTGATGATCCGAGTTCCACGGCACTGGTGGCTGCAGGAATACGTGGGCGGAAAGCACCGCTTTTGGGTGAGTCCATATCCCGTGAAGGGCTACCATGAATTTACAGGTGGATATATTGGTAAATACGGGGCAACAATGTATGATGACGGAACCTCTGATTATGTGGATGGTGACGGCAATGGTGGAGCGGATATAGCCAATGATGTGCTTGCTTCCGTAAGCGGCAAGAAGCCGTGGAGCAGTGAGGATAGAGCTGATTTCCGCACCCTTGCAGAAAACAGAGGCACTGGCTGGCACCTGCTTGATAATAGAATTTACAGCGCAGTTGTTCGCTTGATGATAATTGAGCTTGCAACGCTTAATATGCAGGCAGCTATAAGTGAAGGAAATTCCAAGTTTGCAAGCTGGGTTTTTGCTACATGTATTGGCGCAACCGGCAAGTCCAATGCAGACGGCGAGACCAGTAATGGGCAATCCACAGCGGGCGGAAATATTGGAGATTATGTTTCTTACAGAGGCATTGAAGATATATTCGGAAATCTCTACCAATTCCTTGATGGCGTGAATGTGAAAAATGTTGAAGCAGACCTTGCGAGCTATTTATGGTTATGTAATGAACATGCGAATTATGCAGATGATGTTGAAACGAATTATACAAAATCCGGCGAGTTGGCATTGTTAGATGGATATGGTGCCAATCTCATTCAGAATATTAATGACAAGGGCGGTTTGTACACCTCTGCTGTTGGTGGAAGTTCTACAACCAAGCTAACGGATTATTATTATCAGGCATATAGTGTATTAGCACCTGGCTATGTTACAGACTGGCGTGTGGTGCTTGTTGGCGGGCATGCGAATTTCGGTGCGAAGGTTGGCGTGTTCTGCGTGTATGCGTATAGCGGTTCCTCGAATGCCGTTTCCATTTTCGGCGCTCGCCTTTGCTTATTTTAAGGATATAAGATAATGAACGGCTTTTATGTAAACGTGTGGTGCATGTTGGCAGTAATGCGAATAACAGTGCGAAAGTTGGCGTGTTCTACGTTAATGCGAA
>Ga0265596_1000179_pt1 | contig 42697 bp, 30 predicted proteins | sample saktaG_FD_190143 | JGI IMG/M metagenome (GOLD analysis project Ga0265596, IMG submission 190143) | Saline water microbial communities from Sakinaw Lake, British Columbia, Canada - sak_2013_06_06_60m | ecosystem: Environmental > Aquatic > Non-marine Saline and Alkaline > Saline ...
GTGGTAGGAGCCTCCTAAAGTAGTCAAGCTACATAAGTATGAAACAAATCCACAGTGCCTAAAGATATTATAACAATAGAAAGAAAGGAATTACTCAATCTATCATTACAGTATTGAGTATACAAGGAAACTATGAATATTATAAAACGAGAGTTTAAAGCCAATCTCAAATCGCTATTAATTTGGATTGTATTATTAGTTTTCATTGTTTTTGGTGCGAGTTATGAATTCGAAGCTTTTAGAGGAAATACAAGTTTAATGGATGCAATGGAATCGTTTATTGGCGTCTTTGAAGCAATGGGCATTCCATTTACAAATTTATCTGAACCGGAAGGATTTGTAAGTCTGATGAGCATCTATTTCTATATTCCTCTAGCTATTTATGCTGCATTACTAGGTAGCTCAATTATCTCAAAAGAAGAGAGAGATAAAACTGCAGAGTATTTATTTACATTACCTATAACAAGAAAACAAGTACTTGTTAGTAAAGTTGTTGTTGCAGTTATTAATAATGTTATTCTTAATTTAGGTTTAATCTTTGGAACGATATTGGTCTACAGTAGGTTTTCACCTAGTCAGTCATTTTTTGATTTTATCTTTTATTTATCAATAGGACTGATTTTTATGCAATTAGTCTTTATGTCTATTGGAATGTTTCTTTCAGCCGTTTTAAAACAATATAAAAAATCAGGTGGCGTCATGGTTGGGATTGTTATGGGATCTTATTTGTTATTTGTTTTAATTGGTTTAGCAGAACAAATTGATTTCTTGAAATATTTAACACCATTTAAATATTTTGAAGTAAATGATATGTTAGATGGAATTATTCAATTAAAGTATGTTATTATTTCAATCGGAATTACTGTTTTAGGAATCACTGGATTATTCATTTTTTATCGCAGAAGGGATTTATATATTTGATTGTATAAAATAATTACTTAGGAGAGATGTTATGAATAAGGACCGAATTTTAATTGGTTTAGGTACAGGAGCAATTTTAGGGGTGTTTTGTATTATTGGTGCACAACTTAGAACGACTGGGCAATTAGAAACCCTCTATCTATTTTCGTTTTGGTTTAATCGCGTATTGATAGGATTGGTGATTGGATTATCTAGCAAGTGTTTTACGCTCAATAAAGCTTTGGTTAGAGGCGTAATTTTAGGTGCCATTGTCTCATTTGCTTTCTATAGTTCTACAGGATTTGCTGATCCAGTTGGATTTGTAGCAGGTATTTTCTATGGTATTATTATTGAATTTGTTTTATATAAATTTGCAAAGTGAAGAGGGATATAGATGATTGAAGCAATTAAGAAAAGAAGATCTGTTCGTACATATAAAAATAAAGAATTGTCAAAAGAAGATCAAAAAAAGATTCATGATGTCATTGATGAAGTGCTGAAGTTAAAAGGACCTTTTGGAAATCAAATAAAATTGTTCTTTTATGACAAACCTTATGTTGGAGAAGAAAAAACTGTTCAAATAGGAACTTACGGATTTATTAAAAATCCTAAATCATTTATTGCTGGAAGTGTGAACAATACCTTTGAAGGCATTGTTGATTACGGTTATTTATTTGAAATTCTTATTTTGAAATTGACCGATCTTGGATTGGGTACAGTATGGTTAGGTGGAACTTTTAATAGAGAAGATTTTGGTTACCTATTAGATATCGGAGAAGTGATACCAGCTATAACACCAGTGGGTTATCCTTCCGAAAAATTATCGATTAGAGAAAACATTATTAGAAACCGCATCAAAGCAGATAAAAGATATGCATATGAGTCATTGTTCTTTGACAAAAATTTTGATACACCTCTTGATGAAAATCATTTTATAGCTGAGTACTTAGACTTGGTTCGCATTGGTCCATCAGCATCTAATAAACAGCCTTGGAGAATTATTGTTGATGGAAACAAAGTTCATTTCTATTTAGAGAGAACACCTAACTATGGCCTTAATAGGACATTTGACATTCAAGCTTTAGATATCGGAATTGCGATTAGCCACTTTGAAGCGGGACTCATTGAAGATAAGAAAACATATGCATTGCTCGTTGATTCTAATCATCCTAATCCAAAAGATCGTATATATGTCATATCGTGCGAATGTATTAAAAACCTAAAAATGGGAATATAAAATGCACAAATAAATAAACTGTATAAAGGCTTAATTTCTGACACATTTTTAGAAATAAGCCCTTTTCTTTTTCATTAGCATTCCCTCTTTTTTTAACCACCTTAAAGTCTATATTTTCTGCATGTGAGTATGGTATACTTAAAATATATATTTCGTAGTTTTTAAGCTTAACAAATTATTATTTTGAAAGGCAGTGAACCCATGGATATAATGGAAGAATCATTAGCGTTACATAGAAAACTTAAAGGTAAAATAGTGATAGAAAGTAAATATACTATTAAAAATAAAAAGGATTTATCATTAGTATATACACCGGGTGTAGCAAGCAGCTGCCTTAGTATTAAAGAAAACCCCGAAGAAGCTTACGGGTTAACGTCTAAAAATAATACTGTTGCCGTTATCAGTGATGGTACGGCAGTATTAGGCTTAGGTGATATTGGACCGCTCGCAGCCATTCCAGTGATGGAAGGAAAATGTGCGATTTTCAAAGAATTCGCAGGTGTTGATGCAATTCCGATTGTCTTAAATACCAAAAACGTGGATGAATTAGTGAAAACCATTTATCATTTAGCGCCTTCATTTGGTGGTATTAATCTAGAAGACATTAGCGCACCTAGATGTTTTGAGGTTGAAAAAAGATTAAGATCTATGTTGGACATCCCTGTTTTTCATGATGATCAACATGGCACAGCAATCGCATGCAGTGCAGCATTATTAAATGCACTTAAAATCGTAAAAAAAGATTTAAATCATGCTAAGATTGTGATTAATGGTGCAGGTAGTGCAGGTATCGCAGTTTCAACTTTCTTACTTGGTCTTGGAGCAAAGCACTTAATTGTTTGTGATAAAGCGGGTATCTTAGATCCAAACGACAAAAATTTAAATTCAGCTCAAGTTCATATCGCGCAATTATCTAATAAAGATAATGTGAAAGGTAGTTTAGGTGATGCATTAGTTAATGCTGACGTATTTATTGGTGTAAGTGCTGGTAATATCGTTAATAAGAAGATGGTTAAATTGATGGATAAAGATGCGATTATTTTTGCACTTGCTAATCCTACACCTGAAATATCAAGAGATGATGCACTTGGTGCAGGTGCAAGAATATATGGTGCAGGTATATCTAACGTTCCTAATCAGATTAATAATGCATTAGTTTTTCCAGGATTGTTTAAAGGATTATTAAAAGCGCGTGTTAAACAAATTGATAACAAAATGGAAGTTGCAGCTTGCAAAGCTTTGGCCGCTTTAGTAAGCGATGAAGAGTTAAAAGAAGATTATATTATACCGGATGTATTTAATAAAAATGTTACTTTAGCAATTAGTCAAGCAATTATTGAATGTCAATCAAGAAAATAAGAGGTGCAACATGCTTAAATGGACAAAAAAACAAGCAAGAGATTATCTTGTAGATTATCACATGATCAATACAAATCATCATTATACAATCAATGATGTTTTTAATCGACTAAAATCGATTCAATATGATCCTTTAAATGTCGTTGGTACAAATCCCGAATTAGTCCTCCAATCAAGAGTACACAATTTTAAGACATCAATATTATATGATGCCCTTTATAAACAGCGATATCTTATTGATGCTTGGGATAAACAAATGTGTATTTATAAAACCGAAGACTTTCAATATTTTAACCCCGCTAGAAAAGATAGAGCAGAAGCCGAAATGTCTTCTGCAAAGCAACACTTAAACTTGGAATTTGCACATATCATTGATGATGTTTATCAAGAAATTAAAGAAAATGGACCCATTTTGTCATCACAAATAAATATAGGGGAAACAAAAAAACATCAGTGGGGAAACGTAAAAGCATCAAGTATTACATTAAGTTACTTATTCCACAAAGGTGTTATAGGAATAGAAAGCAGAAATAACACGCAAAAGAAATATGATTTGATTGAAAGAATCTATCCCGATATTGTGGATTCAAATCCTTTTACATCAAAACAGGAATTGATAGCATACTATCTATTAAGAAGAATTCAATCTATGGGTCTTGCTTGGAATAAAAATAGTATTGCATTTAGTGGATTATATATCAGTAAAAAATTAACAAGAAGTAAATACCTAAAAGTATTATTAGAAAAAGGATTAATTGAACAAATCGAAATAGAAGACATTATAGAACCATTTTATATTCCTAATGATGCTTTAAATCAACTGACAGGAATCAATAATAATATTTCTATTTTAGCTCCACTTGATAATATGTTATGGGATAGAACGCTTGTTAAAGAAATATTTGATTTTGATTATACATGGGAAGTATATACTCCCAGCAACAGAAGAAAATATGGTTATTATGTTTTGCCAATTTTAAGGGGGAGTGATTTAATCGGGAGAGTCGAGTTTGATCAACAAAGAAATCATGACCCATTGAAGGTATTAAATATATGGTGGGAACCCAATATTAAACAAACGAAACAGTTAGAGCTAGATTTTAATAAAGCCCTTAAGAAATTTGCTAAATATTTAGAGGTGGAAGAAGCGCAATTATAAAAATAAATAATAAGAACCCCAATTAATGCGATTGGAGTTCTTATTATATAATTAAAGCTTTAAAACGAGAGGTTTAAGCAAGAAAATGTTAACTTTTTTCTTTTTTAGGTCTTTTAATAATGACTCTATCAAGTAAGACAAGTGCTGTTGGTAAAAATAGAAAGATCATCATTGTAGAGATGAGTGCACCTTTTCCTAAAAGAAGACCAATATCAGTTACAGATGCCACACTGGAAAACAATCCTTCAGCAAAACCAGCAATGGTTAAGATAACGCCCGAAATCAAAATAGAGATCGATGATTTAGAGTATGCTTCTTCCATTGCTTCTTTTTTAGGTAGAAATTTTCTTTCATCTATGTATCTATTGGTAAGAAGTACAGCATAGTCTATGGTTGCACCTAACTGAATACTCATCACCACTAAATATCCAATGAAGATAATCTCAGTACCCATAAAATAAAGAATTGAAAGATTAATCCAAACAGCACCTTGAATGATGCCCACGAGTAAGATTGGAATCGTAAAGGACTTAAAAACAATGCCTACGATAATACCTACTGCAAAAATGGTGAGTAACATAATAATTAATTTTTGATCTAAGATGGATGTTCTGATATCGTCTAATGCTGATGCATTACCGACGATATAAGATTCACTATATTGTGTATTAATGATTGCTTTTAGATTATCAACAAATTGATAAAGTGCATCATTTTCTTCATAAAGTGAGGTTGTTATAATAATCCTACTATAATTTGTTCCTATGTATTGATCTAGAAGCGCTTGTGGTAAGAATGCTCTTGGTGTGCTCGGATCAACAGTAGTTACTAAAGACTGAACATTCGTTATGTTTTGATTAGCTAAAAGCGCTTGAGATAGAAGAACTTCTTGTTCAACTGTTTCATTAGGAATTAATATAATGAGTTGATTATGATAACCAAAGCGCTCTCTAATGAGGTTTTGATCAAGTGTTAACGTACTTTCGGTACCACCTAAAGAACTTGCACCATAAAGATATTCAACATCCTTTTGAAAATATATACTACCAGCAATGAGAGCAATTAGGATAAAGAATAAGACATATCTAATTTTATGTTGAAATTTAAAAAATTTCTTAAACGAAGGCATAAGCATGCCATGTTTTGTTTTTTGAATGAGTGGATCAAACCAAACTAGAAGAACAGGTAGAAGAATCATAGCTGAAAAATAACTGAAAATAATACCTTTAGATAAGACTAATCCAATATCTAAGCCTATTTGATATTTCATAAAGAATAGCGCAGTAAAACCAGCAATAGTCGTTAATGCGGAAGCAGTTATTGATTTGAATGTATGTTTTCTCGCTAAATGTGCTGCATCATGAGCATCATGTGTTTTTCTTTCCTCATAGAACCGATGAATCATAAAGATTGCATAATCGATAGATAAAGCAAGCTGAAGCGCAAGTGCCATGGTTTGCGTGATAAATGAAACATTTGTGAGTAGTCCATTAGTGAATGTATTAAATAAAATTGCAACACCTAAAGTAATTAAGATTAAAAGAGGTTCTATCCAAGCATGAGAAGCGAGAAGTAAGATGATTAAGATAATAGGGATGATGATATACATTACCTTAAGAACTGCATTAGATGTTACATCTCTTGTCTGAATGTTTGTTAATACTTCTCCTCTTAAGTGAATTTCATAATCTGATAGAATGGTTTTGATCTGATTAATTGAAGACTCAAGGGATGTATCATAAGCATCCATGTTAAATATGATAGTGATTAAGGCATCACCATTTTGATAGAAAGGAATCAATGTTTCTGAGGGGATAAATTCAATTGGAGTCGTATTTAAATCAACGTAATCATCTAGCCAGATGACTTGTGATACTAAAGGAACTGAACCTATAGAATCCATGAGTGAAATAAGGTTAGTAATAGTTACATCCATCACAAGAATTTGAATGGATGATTCCTCACTAAATTCATCTTTGATTATCTCTAGTCCTTGTTTTGTTCCTGAGTCATTGGGTAGATAGATGGTCATATCATAATTGGTTACTGTTTTTGGGATAAACAAAAAACATACCAATAATAAAACGACAATCCCTAAAAAAATCAATATCTTCTTCATAAAGTCTCCTTAAACACACAATTTAAATCAATATTTCAAATATACATTTTAATTATATATTTATTATGGTATAAATAAGATATGAAACATCATTTAAAATGTGGTTTCAAATGAAAGAAGGTATCATATGTCAAGTCAAGAAATCAAAAGAAAGTTAATTGAAAACACGAAGATTCTAATTCAAAAAAACGCGACGGTTACCATTAAAGATATTGCTGAAGCATCCTATGTCAATATAGCAGCAGTCAATTATCACTTTGGAAGTAAAGAACAGTTACTCACGGTTGTAATCAACGAGGTCTTAAGCGATTTAAAGACTTATATTACAGATACCATCATTGATCATTTAGATGATGCACCCATTGAAGAAAAACTTGAAGAGCTAATCACATTCATTTATAATTTTTCAATGGAAAATATTGGAATCCTAAATTATTTATTTTTATCTAAAGAGCTTCAGAGTGAATCTTCTGGATTACTCATCGATTCATTTTTTTCTGATAATGAATTCACCAGATATATCTATGAACAATTAGCACAAAGAATGAATATTAGAAGTACAAGCGAATCTTTTGCAAAATACATCATTTTATTTTCAGCATTTAGTATTCCGTTATTTATCCAAATCGCCCAAATGAAAAAAACCGGTGGATCACAAATTGAAACCTTTCAGGATCCAGAGTTTAGACAACACTTTATTAAAAATATTATGAAAATGGTTCAAGACTAAAAAGTGAAGACATATTTTGAAGGATCAATCAATAGATTATCAAAGCTTATATTAAATTATGTCTCATCAAATGAGACCTTTTTAGAACAATCAAAAAAAGAGAAACCAGAAAAGGTTCCCTTCATCATTAAATCAAAATATAAAATACATACCAATGAATATCAAGGACATCTATTTCACACTATCAATGAAAAATCTAAGAATCATAAACATATTATCTACTTTCATGGTGGAGCATTATGTCTAAACGGAGGATTACCCTATTGGATGATGATTGATAAATGGGTGAAAAAGACAGATGCAAAATTAACTTATGTTTTATATCCGTTAATCCCCAAATATACAACAAGTGAAATCTATGATACTTCATTTGAAATCTATCAGATGATTTCATCGCTGTATTCCGATGACGAGTTGATCTTATTAGGAGATAGTGCTGGGGGACTTGTGATATTATCTATCCTTCAATTGATTAATCAAATGAACGCCAAAAAACCAAAAGAAATTATCTTATTATCTCCATGGATCGATTATGCGCTAAAGAATCCTGATATTAAAGTATACGAAGAACATGATAAGATTTTATCATTGGCAAGATTTGAGGGATTTGAAGTATATGACACGATTCAAAAACAAAAAAAGATCATATCACCCATGGAGTATACATATGACCGAAAAATTTATATCTATGGCGGAACCGGTGAGATGCTATATCCTGATATGCTATTATTTGAAGAGAAGAATCCTAAAACAGATCTAAAGATTTTTAAGGATTGTCCTCATGTGTTTATGTTGTTTCCGATGAAACAATCAGATATTGTTCATCGAGATATTGTATCAATCATTGAGTTATTATAAAAACGCAGTAAATAGGTAATAAAATAGGTTGAAATATACCTATATATGTGATATACTTAAATAGATTAAGGAGGTCGTTCATATGATGATTACAACCAATCGTATTGTTAGTGTTACAGAAGCTAACCAAAATTTCAGTAAGGTAACTCAAACTGCGCATAAGTATGGTGATTCAGTTATATTTAAAAGAAACAAGCCAGCCTACATTCTTTTTGATATTGAGAAAATGGGTGATGACTTCATAAGAGAATATGAAAAACTCAAAATGAAGTATATGTCCGAAAGATTATTAGAGGAATATAGTGAAGCATATAAAGCATTGGCAAAATGATATTTGATAAGGATATCTTAATTGAAATACACCAACGTATCATTGAAACAACTGGGGGAACTTCCGGGCTTAAAGATCTTGGATTATTGGATTCTGCAGTCAGTTCCATCTATCAAACCTATGATGGAAAAGATTTATATCCTACAATCATTGAAAAGGCATGTAGACTCGCTTATTCACTCAATATGAATCATGAAGATTTATTTAGATGGGTAAAGAGTATTACTTAATAAAAGAAGCACGATACTTGAGAAATTCTCAAATATCGTGCTCTTATTATTTTTTATCTTCATATTTAATAAATCTTAATGACTTCTTCATTAGATTTTTTAGTTATCTCTGGGAGCTTATAAGATTTAGATCCTTTTCCACAAACTAAAATGAGATAAGGTCTTTCGTTTTCAGGTCTTTTTAAAATATCCTTAAGAAATAAATTAGGAGCAGGAGAATAAGTTAAGACATCCAATCCTAAATCAGTTAATACTGTAATTAACATCCCAGTAGCAATCCCTACTGATATATCAGGGTAATATACTCTGGTTGAATTATTATTATCATCGTATTGAAAGATATGTTTAAAGATAACAATCAAATAGGGAGCTTGTTCTAAAAATGGTTTTTCTGTAGTAACAGCTAAAGGCTCTAAATCAGACTGCCATTCATTAGATATCTTTTCATAAAATACTGATTCGGTCAATTCGGATTGTTTTCTGATTTCTTTTTTAATTTTTGGGTCTTGAACGATACAAAAAGTCCAAGGCTGCTTATTCGCTCCACTTGGAGCGTATTTCGCAGCTTCGATCGCATTAATTAATATCTGAATATCAAAAGATTCAGTATCAAAGGCTCTATATGAACGTCTTTGTTTTAATTTCTCGATTAATGACATTATGTTTCCCTCCAGTTTTATGTATTTCTCGTTTAATCATTTGAATTTTCGCTAACTTTAGGATGTTTCTGATCTTTTGCTGGATTCAAGATAACATTTAGTAATATACCAACAATTGCTGCTAAACTCATGCCACTTAATGAAACAGCTGAGCCTAATTGAATCACCGCTCCTCCTAAACCAATAACAAGCATAGATCCAACGATAATCAAATTTTTCATCTTGGTTAAGTTGACACGCTCATCAACTAAGACCTTTACACCATTACCAGCAATAAGACCATATAAAACAATCGTAATGCCACTTAAGACACCATCAGGAATACTTAAGATAAATACTTGGATGTATCCAAAGAAACCTAAGATAATGGCAAATACAGCAGCTAAACCTGTAACCCATACACTGGCAACTTTTGTCATAGCAACTACACCAGTGTTTTCACCATATGTTGTATTTGCTGGACCACCAATTGCAGCACTAACAAATGTTGCAACACCATCTCCTAATAAAGTGTTATCTAAACCAGGATCTTTAAGAAGGTTACGACCAATGACTTGACCTAAAACTGTGTGATTACCGATATGTTCGGCAATGGTCACAAATGCAATTGGGACAAAAACTAAGACTGCAGTTAAATCAATTGGATAAGTACCTATAAACCTAAAGTCAGGAACCATAAATGCGCTAACGCCTTCAAAGACAACTCCTAAGTTTACGATACCAAAGATGACAGCTGCAGTATAACCAATGATAATAGCAACTAAGAAAGGAATGATTTTTAAAAGTCCTTTCGCATAAATGCTAATGATAAGTACTGTAGCAAAAGTAATCAAGGCAATTAAAGGTGTAATTAAATCAGAGGAACCTACAAGTCCAGCCTTCTCTATAGCTACAGGGGCTAAGACAAGACCAATAATCATAATCATTGGACCTACAACAACTGGTGGAAGTAATTTTTCTAACCAGTTACTTCCAACAAACTTGATGATGATACCGACAATGACATAGACCACACCAACAGCCATTAAACCGAAATATGCAGAACTAAAATTTAATGATCCATCAGGCATAACAATTGTAGCGTTTTGAATCGCAATAATAAAAGCAAAACTACTTCCTAAAAATACGGGTGATTTTGCTTTCGTAAACAAGATATAGATTAATGTTCCAATACCACTTGCAACAAGTGTTACACCCACAGGTAGACCTGTGAGTATTGGAACAAGTACTGTTGCTCCAAACATAGCAAAGACATGTTGTAAACTTAAAAATAACCAAGTGATGATATTCTTTGGTTTTTCATGTACATCTAATAAAACTTTATCGTTCATTGAGTTCTCCCTATATAAAATAAAAAAAAGAATTGTAAAGATATTATACTACAAGTTAGGAAAGACTTTAAAAGCTTTTTGAATATTTAGAGTTAAGTTTGGCTATTTTGCTCGTTATGAACCACTACTTATGCGTTAAATAAAATTAGATTGGTTCAAGTCATCCATAGTGATATAATAAAGGTCATAAGATGATTATGCAATATGTCAAACTTTTTAGTTTGGTGATTATATTGAGTAGAAATACTATGAGGAGGAAACAAGATGAAATATATTAAGGAATTAGAGTTGTTGCAAAGATCAGTACCGGATATCTTTAAGCTAACAGAGATGCAGCATAAAGAAGTATCATATAAGGAAAGAAATGAGATTGTCACATCTTCAGATTTGTTTATCGAAAAAGAACTAATTAAAGTGATAAAAAAAGAATTCCCAGATGATAACTTTCATAGTGAGGAATTCAATAAATTTACAGAACTTAAAGATAGAACTTGGATTATTGATCCCATTGATGGGACGAGCAATTATGTTCACCACCTAGATTTGTTTGTGAATCAGATTGCTCTTTATGACAAAGGTGAGATTGTCTTATCTTATGTCTATGTGCCTAGAGCAAATAAAGTCTTTCATGCTATCAAGGGAGAAGGAGCATATTTAAACGGAGAACGCATTTATACAACCAGTAGCAATAAACCCAATATGCTTATGAGCTTGGTGGGTATTTCACATAAGACTGAAAAGGATAAAAGCTATTTTTATCATATGCTTGATTTTGCATATGACAACAACATCAAAGTGCGCATGCTGGGCACTTTGGGTTATGAACTAACAGCGGTAGCGGAAGGTTCATTTATTGTGCTTTATACAGATGTTACAAACTTCTGGGATATTGCACCAGGATTATTGTTGGTAAGAGAAGCTGGAGGCATTGTATTAAACAATGAAGGAAAAGAATATATGATGGGTGATAATCATATGTTTTGTTATTGTGATGTAGAGATTAAAGATAGAATAGAATTTAATTAATTATTACAAAAAAATAAGAAAAGAGTTGATATAATGAAGAGTTTTCAGTCATTTTTAGGATTTAATACGGTTATGATGTTTTTGATTTTAATGAGTTTACTTATACCAACATATGCTTCGATAATAATTGGTGTTGTTGGATTTATTTATATAGTTGTCGTATTTGGGCTCAAATCAAACATAAAAGAAGAAATTTTTGAATACGAAAAAATTAAAGAAGTAGTTGAAAAAATTATTGTAGAGTTAGACAAACAAGGTATCAAACTCGATATATTAGAAGATAACAAGAAAATAGTCGATATTTCTGATCAAAACGAAAACTTAATGAGTCTCATGGTTGAGGTAGGATATGTGGATGAAAATTCTACTATTCACAGAAATAGAGTTTTAGTTGCTGTAAAAGAAAGCGAAAATCTTCCAACGCCTACTGAAGTTATGGACATAATTAAGGATTTAAATTCTATCTATATGTTGCCTGATGATTTTGAAATTATATCCATCAATAAAGTGGTAGAATAAGTAAAGATGCCCAATAATTTAGCTAAATTATAAATAAAGCCACAATTTGATACACAAGCCTCTTTTTATAGGAGAAATAAATATGTACAAATTGTGATAATCGAAGAAAAGCGAATGTCTAATTTTAATGCAGTTTTGGACTGAAAATCCTTGTGTCAGCAGTTCAATTCAGCTTGGTGGAGTGCCTTTCAAAAAATGTATCCAACTTTGGATATAGTTACATAATAAAATTACAAAATCATTTTGCGATTATTTGAAATTAATCGTATCTCTTTATTAAGCGAAAAACGCATAAAAATATATGTATAAACTTCGGGTAGTCTTTTCGGCACCAGATTATTCCACTAAAGAAACCTTTAATATCCTTTAGTAAAGCCAAAAAAGTGGGTAATAACCTGCTTTTTTTGATGCTAAAAATGCTCGAAAATAGGGGTATTTTTTGTGTTATTGCTAAAACAATATAGTAATTCTAGGGTTTTGATAGTTTTTAATATTGTTCAAAACATTCATCATAGACAAATAAATCTACTAAATGAGTGTCCATGGATAGATAGCAAACCTTAGAAATTGATATATGTTTTATTAAGAGATACATTTTTAATGAAATTTGTGGATGTATTCATAAAAAACTATAAAACATGGAGCTTGATGGATGTTTTGGTGATTTGAAAAAAAACTGGTACCTTGTAAGTTCTTGTTTTGCTATGTGAAAAAACATACTTTTAGACATATTTGTTAATGACAATGATTCCGCGTTTGCAGATATGATATAATTATTGCAAATAGCAAACGATGATTGGGGAAATTTCGTGATTTATTAGTTAGGGGGATTCACTGTTATTATGTCAAAAATTAACGAAAAAGAAAAACTAATAATGATGTATGACAATTTCGGTGATAAATTTCAAGATAAGACATCTCAAGTACAATGGTATCATCCAGATGATAACTGTGTAAGGGTCAAATTTTATAAAAATGATACTTTTTTTCCGATAAGTTATCAAAAAATAGTTATATATAACAAACAGAAATCGATTAATCCAAATCAACAAGAGATATATTTTCATGGGCAACCTTTAAAGGATGTGAAAGAGATTATTGATTTTGGTGTTTATTTTAAATTATTTTATGAATCTAAAAAAAGTCTATTATTGCCAAGCAAAGAATTTGCTTTAATCAATGACATTAATGACCCAAAGGTACAATGGCAATTAAGATTCAATTATTTCAAAGAATTATCAAGACAATCTATAGATGGAGATAATGACCACTTAGCTTACCAATACGAACACATTGATCCAACGCTGAAACATACAGTTCTAAATAGATATCTAATACATTCTAAAATAGTTCATCGAGAAACAAGTGGTCCATATATATATCCTTTTGGTCTCAATTTGAGTCAAAAAGCTGCAGTAGAAAATGCATTTAGCTCAAACGTTTCATTTATTGAAGGTCCTCCTGGGACCGGTAAAACACAAACAATACTAAACATAATCTCAAATGCAGTATATCAAAATAAAACAGTTGCAGTTGTTTCTAATAATAATGCAGCAATTAATAATGTAAGAGAAAAGTTAGATGAATATGGATTTGGCTTTATTACTGCACTGTTAGGTAATAAAGATAATAAAACGATATTTTTTGAAAAATCAAATGTAAATGTAGATGAGAAAACAAGCAATTGGGATATTAAAAACCTAAAAGCTGATGGACTTGAAAGACAATGCAGAACTTACCAACAAAAACTTCCTAAGTTATATGAAATGGAAAATACACTTGCAAAACTAAAAACCTACAAAATAAATCTGAATAAAGAGTATGAGCATTTTCAGTTACAAAATGAAATCATCAACGACCCAAAAAAGAAAATCATTAAAAAGACAGATGATTTAGATAGTCTTATTCGCTTTAAAATTGAATTAGAACATATTCAAGCAAAACGCAGATTTAAAGCACTATTATTAAAAATTAGATATGGATTTTCACTTGTTGACGAGACTGAAGAATCAATTAGAAACTTGATCAATTACCTTGATCTAAAATACTACAAACTTAAAATCAGAAGCAATGATAAAGAAATAGAAAAAATTGAAAAACATTTAGAATTAGAAGATTTTATTGAAGCAAAATCTAAATATCAAAAAATATCAAATCAGTTATTTCAATTGAAGCTGAAAACGAAATATTCTTCAATAACTTCACAAGAATTTTCATACGAGAACTATAAGAATAATTTTAATGAATTTATTGCTGAATATCCTGTAATCTTAAGTACGACTCATTCACTCATTCCTAGTGCAAACCATGGATATGTTTTTGATTACTTAATAATTGATGAGGCATCTCAGACTGATCTATTAAGTTCTGTGCTTTCTTTGTATTGCGCCAGAAATGCTATTATAGTTGGTGATTCGAAGCAACTCCCTCAAATTGAAAACAAATACCTAGAAGATAAAAATAATATACTTAAAAAGCTTTTTAATATAAGTGATGAATATGATTATTTTGGAAATAATATCTTATCATCCATGGCTAAGGTCTTTTCTGATGTTCCAAAAGTAATGTTGAAAGAACATTATCGATGTCATCCTTTGATTATTAATTTTTGTAATCAAAAGTTTTATAATAATGAACTTATCATATTAACTAAGTCAAATTCAGAAATCAATCCATTAAAGATATATAAGACAGTACCGGGTAACCATGCAAGAAAAAATCCAGAGGGATCTGGATTATATAACATACGAGAAGTAGATGAAATCAATCTTATCATTAAAAATTCAGAATGTGAGGACATAGGGGTGATATCACCTTATAGAAAACAAGTTGAGGTACTTAAGGAGAGTATTGAAATTAAATCTGACAAGATTGAAATTGATACGGTTCATAAATTTCAAGGTAGAGCTAAGGATATTGTCATATTATCGACAGTTGCTAACGATATCACACCAAACACATCTCTTGAATCTGAGAAAGAGGATTTTGTTAGTAAAAGTGATTTACTCAATGTTGCTGTTTCAAGAGCTAAAAAGCAATTGAACCTAGTAGTCTCAGATAAAATTTATCAGAGCAAAAATAATAATATAGCTGATTTGATTAAGTACATTAAATACAATTCCAGTGTGGATGATATCCAAGAAGGAGCTGTGAAATCAGTTTTTGATATTCTATACTCGGATTATCAAAAAGAGCTAGAGTCATTTCGAAAAAGCCACTATAAAACACAGTATGATACAGAAAATATTGCTTTAAATTTAATAGAGCAAGTATTAAAGAGTTATAAAAATCTCAAAGTCATGATGCATACACCTCTACATCGATTATTACATGATTACTCAACTTTTGATTCGACTGATCAAAAATATCTTAGACACCCATGGACTCATGTAGATTTCTTAATTATAAACTCAGTTACAAAGGAAACTGTACTTATAATTGAAGTTGATGGTGTTTCATTTCATGAGCAAAGTAAACATCAATCAGCAAATGATGAAATTAAAGACAGAGCTCTTATTTTAAATAAAATTGAATTCATTAGATTAAAAACAAATCAGAGCAATGAAAAAGATAGAATCATCTGTGCTATCAACAATTCTCTAATTAACAATTAGTTCATAATAATTGAATTTCTTATGCTATAATCTAAATATCAATAACGTTTATTTAAAAATATCATATAAAAATGATTGTGGGGTTATCATATGGGGAGAATCATAAAAATAATTGTCATAGTAGGCTTGAATTTAATTATATTATTCAATGTTGTTTCTTTTTCTTCGAGTTCAATTAGCGACATTCAAAAAGATTTATCTGTTTATTCTGATATAATTCAAGACAAAACGAATTATACCTATAATATTGAAACAAAACACGAATTACCAAATACGGCTTTTTTGCTTACGGATATAGAAAAATTTATCATTAATGACCAATATGCATACCATAAACTTTATCGAGCTATGCGCTTAGAAAAAGATGAGTACCGTGAACAGTTAGTTATCAAAAATACGAATGGGAATGACAACTATGAAAGAATTTCTCGCGATAGTGAACGTGGACAAGCAGAAGAATATATACCATTTTTCAAAAAATATGATGAAAATATCTTATCAAGTATTACTCAATTTTGGAATAATCCTGTTTTTGGACTCGAAGCACACATTGGGAATCAATCAACAATGTTTGATGTTAATGTCAATGATTTGAATGCTAATGAAAAAGCATATGTAGAATTATTTATCAAACAGTACTTTGATTTTTTTGAAACATTTGATGGGGAAAATTTGGGAGTCTTTGCATACTTTTATAATAGTAAAATATCCTATATTGAATTAGATTATACTGCTCTAGTGGGCGGTGATCTAACACTTAAGCAAAAAATTAGTATCAGTTTAAGTGTTGCTTTAGATACAACAGGTTTAATCAATGGGGCAATCGATTTACAAGATATAGAACAAAATGTTACTACAATGTATCCCTTTAAGACAAGTGATGAAACTATCTCTTTATCAAATGAATATTATAATACGAATGCTGAATTTTATTTCATTGAAATAGATACAGAAGGAGAATATCAATTTACTTCAACATCTGATAATCTTGATGTGTTGTTTTCTTGGTATTTATATGATCTAGAAGGTAATCAATATAAACCATATATCAATAAACCTAATGCCAGTTATTTTGATAAATATACTGAGTATCTTTATTTGAATCCAGGGATCTATTATATTTACTTACCTGCAAGACCCATCAATTGTAATTCAGCAACAGTTACTTATTCTTCACATGCTCCAGTTGATGATTATTTAAATAGCTTTAATCCTGAAACAGAAGTACTCACCACAAATGGACAATTATCTTTTAACATAGATTACGCATATGACGTGGACACATTTGTTGTGTCAGGAGATTACGATTACATCGTTATAAGGTGTGATAATACATTCGGATTAGCTTTTGGCAATCTAAAATATGAAGATTTGGAATATAGTGCTAGTGCATATATTGTCCAGAAGCCTTTGAATGGCGATTTAATCCTCTATTTTTCTAGTATGAACTTAGGTATTCATACATTTGATTTAAAATATTATGATGTGACAGATGAACCAATTGACTTTACTGAAGCACCAGCAATTGATGTTTATGAGTATAATAATGTTCAGCTTGCTCTTCCTTTTTATGGTCAAGATGATCGATTTACATTTTCCATTAATGAACATAGTAATGTCTTAGTCAAAGTTGCAAATGCAAGTTATGTCATATGGGATTCAAATCTAGTAATGGTTCAAAAGGATAGTGCTGGATTCTATGATTTAATAGAAGGCGAGTATTATATTGAAATTTATGGCTTTTTAAATTTTGTAGCAACTATAACCATCAATCTAGAAAAATTTGATGATGATCAAATCATTGTATTGCCACCAGAACTAGATACACATCAAATTCAAGGATATGTAGCTACACGTGAAGATATCGATATCTATCAATTTACCCTAGATGCAGATAGCACAATTCAATTTAATTGTGATCATGCAATCCAAGTATTGATTTATGGTGTCGATAATCCATATCTGAATATATTTGATGCTCGAGCAAAATTTCCATATTTTTTACCTGCAGGAACATTTAATATGACATTACCTGCAAATGCTGGTTTAATCTATAACTTTGAATTTTTGATAGGTGAAGCAGTTAATGAAACTGAATTTGTCGACTTTGAATCAATAGAGGTCATAGATGACTTAACGACTTATACCTATCTAATGAGTTTTGATTATTTTGCTGATGCTGAAAAAATAAGCATCCATATCGATCATGCGGTTAAGTTGAGTCTTGAGTTTCCAACTGGTCTTCGAGTCAACGGCGCGTTTACAAATGGATCTAATGGTAGTATGTATTATTTTGCTTACCCTAGTACAACTCCTGTTACTTTAATTTCAATACCAGGACCTGGGGAACTAGTACTGACATTTGAAACTTTAGTCAGTTATGCATATCAAACATTGATTTATGGCGATTTTGTAATCAAAATGAATCTTGTTTTAGTGAATTAGGGGGATGCTCATGAAGAATATAGTAATGATTTTATCCATAATTTTGATAGGCTTACTCCTAACTGGCTGCAAAGATGATCCAGAAACAATTGATTGCTTAGTAAATCCTGAGCATGAATCATGTGAAATTATTCCACCAGAAGATCCAGATGTTGTTGATTGTGATGTTACACCAGATGATGAATCATGTGAAGTTATTATAATAAATGAACCAGAGGTTATTGAAGACAATTTAAACATTATCACTTATGCATCAGGTGTTGCATTTAGTATTTTTACCTATAATTCATACTTTAATCTACCTCAAACCTATATAGATGTAACCATTTCAGATATCAGTTATTCACCACTTAGACAGCAGGTTTGTTTTAGCTATGATATTCATGATCCCGGATATGCGAGAGCTACATACTATATCATTTTACAAGATACAGTACATTTACTGACAAGAGAACAAATTATCGTTTTTGGAGGATCTAGTGATTTTTCTGGAAGAAGTTGTGTCAATGTTGATGACAAAACATTAGATTATCGTATTGTTATCGGTAAAGACGATTTAGATAATTTAAATCCTACATATGGTTATATAGAAGGGTCTGCTTGGATAGAATTCAGCGATAGTCACAAAAATGAAAGAAAGCATATCAGTATCAAATCATATACTGATACGACACCTGATGAGACAACCGATATTAAATATTCATCAGTTGCTTATTCACTTCAAATTGAGGATTTAGATCGAACCATCACAAGACTCGAAGTTTATTTAAGGGATACATTTGATAATATTATTGATGCGAAAGCGTATGATTCAACCGAGATTATGGTTAATGATAAGTTAACGATTACCAATGATTTCTTTAGCAATCTCGCACCTAATGTTGATTATAAAATTGAAGTTTATGCGACTGGTAATGATGGCGTAGATGATTTCGAAGATGCTTTTTTGTTCATAATCAGTTGCACTTCATCAAGATTTCCTGGGCAATCAACTTCACATTTAATTTCTGCATATCATGGATTATATGCTGTCATATATGACGTTCTTGAAACAGAAGATTCAGTAATCGTTTCATATGTCTATTCAAATGAAAACATGATTCAGTTTTCTGACAATAAAGAAAAAGTCGTTCTTCATATGACAATTTATGATAAAGAACATGAAAGCATTGAGACATATGCTATGGAAATTGGAGATCAAAGCCTTACAATTCCACTAGAATACATAGGTGAAGATTACACTATTCATATTACAGATCAAAGGGAAGTTGAGATTTTTGATATTTATGTCTTTTATGACCTAGATCCAAAAGCATATATTTATGGAAGCGAAAACCAATATGAATTAAGATTTGATCGAGATTCTAGTATAATCACCAACATTGATATCAAGTTATTCGTTGTTGGATATGCTGTACCAATAGAAGAATTTAGCAACTTTGATTTTAGAACAAATAATGTCATCACGATATATCACGATTTAACATATGTAGATCATTTATTATTTGAGATGACAGTGACCTATATCGCATATGGTAAGGAATACACAGTGATCACGACTAAAAGCGTCGGATAGCAATTGATTTCTGTTTGTCATGATAGAGCTATAGCAATCTATTTTGTATAGTAATTGAACAGCATATAGAAAAACGAACAGAAAATAGTCAAAATAAAACGTCTTAACAAAGCCATCAATAACATAAAGTAAGTGGATAAGCTTCGGGCTCTCTTTTCGGCACCATTACTACCCTAAAGAACGGCTTATATATCCCTTAGTAGAGCCAAAAAAGCGATGCAAATGATCGCTTTTTTTATATCATTTTGAGGCGTTTTTTGGGTGAAATTGACGTTTTTGTGAGTTAAATACATGAATTTCTAGGGACGAGAGTGTAATAGCAACAACGAACCCGTGTGAACAATTCAGGTGTTTTTAAGAAATTATAAAAAACCTATACTTTAGAATTACATGAGTGGTTTGTAAATGAATGTGATGAACTATGAAAAACAGTAAAATGTATAAAAAACTACACACCCTTGGAGCTTCTTGGAGTTTTGGATAATAAATGTTAAATCTCAGGGGCATGAATATTCATGGGAGTTGTGTCAAAATTTACGAACAGAAAACTGGTATCAACTTATAAAATGATGTGATATAATCGTGTTATATATAAGCTTTATATATGGGGGTTGAAATGAAAATTAGAATTGCACTCTATATCACACTATTCATTTGTTTTGGAATAACCTTGTTTTTTATCAATGTGATTACTGATGATATTAGTGGTGGATAAGTGGATTGCTACTTTATGCTATGGTAATTTTATCATGGTATCTAATTAAACAATTTTTTCCATCAGAAATTCAATTTCATGGATTATTTTTAATTTCATTGATTATTCTTTTTATTCCTTACAATTTGAGTATAGGCATGTATATAACTAACAATGGTATTATTAGATATTATGGTGGATTTCCTAGATATTACATTATGTGGTACCTTCTCATCGTGTATGTATTACTGTTTAGCCTTTCTGTTAGTTTCAATAAAAAATCAGAAAAATACAACAAGCATCTATTTTTGAACAGTGACATACTGTATATTAGTCTATTTACTGCCGCATGGATTGCTTCAATATTTGTTCTTCCAATTCAGTAAAATAGGTATGGATATCTGACAAGAAAGCGCACTACTCTTAAATTATTCAAAATTAGAATACAAGATAACTAGACGAGGAAAGAAAAATAAAAATATTTTCCTCGAATCATTGACGTGTAAAGATCATTATGCTATAATGTAATCAAGGAAAGAAAACATAAAAAAGTTTCCTCGAGGAGATAACATGAAAAAACTAAACACACTACCATTTAAAGTAAATCTAAACACCATTGATATTCTAAAGAAATTAAATATAGCCAATAATAGCATTGGAGAATTGAAGGGACTAGTCTATATTCTTCCTAATCCAAATTTAATCTTGAGCTTAATTAACGTGAGCGAATCTAAGGACTCTTCAGCAATAGAAAATATCATAACAACATATGAAGATATCTATAAAGAACTGGTAACTAAAGCAACTGTTAGTAAAGCTTCAAAAGAAGTCTTGAATTATAAAAAAGCAATAGAATACGGATATAAGGAATTAAACAGCAAAAAATTCATTAGCACTAACTCTATAGTGAGAATTCAAGAGTTGGTTGAACCAAATAAAGGGGGCATACGCAAACTTCCTGGAACTGTCATTATGAATATGGATACGAATGAAATCGTCCATATACCTCCACAAGATGAAACTGAGATTAGAGAGCTTCTTAAAAACCTTGAAGACTATTTGAATACAGAAAATGATTATGATCCACTAATCAATATGGCTTTGATTCATTATCAATTTGAAAGTATTCATCCTTTCTACGATGGAAACGGAAGAACAGGAAGAATATTAAACATTCTATATCTGGTACTAAAAAATAAAATTCAAAGTCCGATATTATATTTGAGTAAATATATCATCGAAAACAAGAGTGAGTACTATGAACTGCTTAAAGAATGTAATGAAGATATTACAAGTATTGCCAAAATGGTAATGTTCATTCTTGATGGAGTTATTGAAACATCAAGATATACGATTGATTTGATCTTAAGAATCAATGAATTGATTAATATAACAAAAGCAGAAATGAAAACCAGATTAGAAGATGTGTATTCTGAAGAACTGGTTCATCATTTATTTGGATATTTATATACAAAAAACGAATTTTTCAGAAACGAATTGCATATCTCAAGACCTACAGCAACCAAATATTTAAAAGCATTAGAAAAAGCAGGTTTTCTTGTATCAGAACGTGTCGGAAAAGAAGTCGTGTATAAGAATATTCAGTTGTTAAATATATTTAAATCATAAAATCGTCTTGTAAATAGGGAGAAATAATTCAGTTTTATGCTTATCTGTTTATGATTTTGACTTAAAAAGAGATCAATTATTAGAAAATTAGATCGAATAAAAACGGCTTAACAAAGCTAAAAATACCCCAAAGTAAGCGAGTTAGTTTCGGGTTATCTTACCTGCACCATATGCTTGTGAAAAGACGCAAAATAAAATATACTCTTAAAAAAGTGGATAACAATCTACTTTTTTGATAAAAAAACAATGATTTGACGAAATTAATGATTTTAACCACCTATTTCGCTCATTTAATAGTCAATCAATTTTGAATTATTAAGAACTTTGTATATTTGATTTAGACATACAGAAGAAAGATAGCAAACAAAACCTACTATTTTTGAGGATATTTTGATACAATAATAGAGAAGTATTAATTAAGGAGCAATAAATGATAACCATAAAAGATGTTGCCAAAATTGCTGGAGTAGGTATTGGAAGTGTTTCAAGATACCTCAATAATTCCAGTAAAATGAGCGAAGATGTCAAAAACAGAATACAACAAGCAATTGAAGAAACTGGCTATATTCGCAATGAATTGGGCAGAAATTTAAAAACAAACAATTCCCGCAATGTTGCTCTGCTTGTTCCAAGTGTTTATCATAATTTCTTTTCTGCATTTGCTTTTTATGTTGAACTGGAATTGAGTAAACATGATTACAAAGTAATTATTTGTAATTCATTAGCAAACATAGAAAAAGATAAGTATTATATCGATATGCTCGCATCTAATAAGATTTCGGGTATTATTGGTTTTACTTTCACTAATATTGATGCATACATCACAAAAGGAATACCATTTATTTCTATGGATAGAGATTTCAATAACAGAGTCACACACATAGCTTCGGATAATTATGGAGGAGGTAAAATGGCAGCAAAAAAGTTGATTGACACAGGATGTCATTTTATTGCATTCATAGGAACTCATTCAAAGAAAATTGATACAGATGTTAAATTTCGTTTGACAGGATTTGTGGATTATGCAACAACACAACACATCAATTATATTGAATACACAAGAGAAGACCCCATTCTAGATTACGAGTCATTCATTCAAAGCTTTTTTGATCAATATGGTCATCAAGTAGACGGAATATTTGTTGAAAATGATAATTTAGCACTAATGTTTTTGATGGAAGCAAGAAAAAGGAATCTACTAATTCCTAACCAACTTTCGATTATTGGTTTTGATGGGAACTCATTTAATAAAGATTTCTTACCATCACTTACAACTATTGCCCAAAATATACCTGAAATTTCAAAAGTTGCTGTTAGCGAACTGCTCAATATCATTGAGAAAAAGCAAACAAAAACCAAACGGATTATTATCCCTGTCTCACTTCAAGAGGGAGATTCGACGAGAAGATAAAGACAATGTAATTGGTAGCTATTGGCTACTTTTTTCTTATTTTTTTTTGAAAATGCCAATTGACAACGCTTACAAGATGATGTATAATATAAAGTATAAGACCCGTGGAAACGATTCCACGAGAATAACAATTTGATACAGTCGAAAAGAAAAATAGAAAAATAAGAGAGGGAAAACATGAAAAAAGTAGTATTTTTGTTCATTTTGATGTTTATTTTAACGTTAGTAGCATGTAAAAAAGATGTAACACCTGCTGAGCTAAACATTCTTAATGGAGATTTTGAATCTGAGATGACAGATTCATGGGTTGGATGGACGAAGGAAGGTAATTCTTTCAGTGCACGTGGAGTTGTGATGACATCAACCATGTATGAAATTGATGTTGATAAAACAGGTGACTATTGGTTTAACGGACTTGAAGGTGGCACACAACCTATGGTTGGTAAATTGATATCGAATCAATTTGAATTAACTGGAACTGGATATGTTGCCTTTAAAATGGGTGCAGCTAAAAATCCTGATATCCATGTCGATTTTTATGTAGAAGGTACTGATGCTGCAGTAGCAAGTATCACTAATGATGACTTCAACGAACCATATATTACGGTTCAATTAATGAGAAAACTTGTTGATTTATCTGATTATCTAAATCAGATCGTATGGATTGAAGTTGTCGACAATGATACTTCTGACGATTTTGGGTTCGTTAACCTTGATGATTTTGTTGTTGTTCTAACTCAACAGGAATTAACTGGTTATCAAACCGAAAGAAGCGACCAACTTGTTGCATACGCAGAACCAGTATTTGAAGAAGATGAAACATCAACAACAATTCAAAATGGCGGTTTTGAAACTGGTGATCTTTCTGGATGGAAGATATTATCTGGTTCGGCATTTACAAATGCTGCAATTGCTCCAACTACACAAATTTATTGGACTGATAGTAAAATTTATGGTTGGGGTGATTATTATCTTGATGGTAACAATAATACTGCAATCTCTGAATCATTTACAGGATCTATTCGCTCTTCGAAGTTTACACTTGATGGTGATGGATGGATTTCATTCATGATTGGTGCAGCCCCTACGCTTGCATACGTATCAATTAATGATGGTACAACAGGTGAAGAATTAATTACTGTTCAAAATCCAACTTTCAATGATCCAAAATTACCATTGACACTTCGCCGTGTTTATGTTGATGCATCTGAGTATCTTGGTGATGTATTATATATTTCTGTTGTTGACAATAATGGTGGTTCTGGATTTGCATTTATTACTGTTGATGATTTTAGAGTATCATTGACAGATCAGGATGTACAAGATCTTATGCTAGAACAATATCAAGTTGTAATGGCTGAAACTGAAGATAATGGTTTTGGACAACTAGCAGCACTTAAAGCATATTATAATAATTATGATTATCCATTTGAATTGGCAACGCTCAAATTTGATGAACTAATAACCAATAAGGTTCTCCCAGGCAACGCAACAGAAGACCTTACTGTATATCTTGATGAAGCTTCTGCATCTTTTGGAAGCATGAATATAGATATAGCAATCGACCGTGTTGTATTTGGAGAGAGCGAATTCACTACTGGTTTTGACTCTTTCGATATGTCTTTGGAAGGCAATTATGTGGTATACTATACAGCGACATATGGCGATGAAACTATAGAAAATTCATTTATTATCCAAGTTGCATCCAACACAAATGTTGTTAATGGTGACTTTGAACTTGGGGATTTAACTGGTTGGACATTAGTTGATGGTACAATTAGCCTTGAAAATGCTATTATTGGAGCTAGTTCTTTCTGGGGAGAAGCTATTGCTTATAATCAAGGTGGAGATTTCCATTTTGATGGTTGGGCTGCTACTGGTGTAGAATCTGAAGGATATGCTTTACAATCTTCTAATTTCGTTTTATCAGGAACAGGATTCATATCATTTAAACTTGGTGGAAATGCTGCATATCTAAAGGTTTATACTACGGCTGGTGATCAATTAATTGGTTACTACACTAATCCATTATTTGCTGATATTAACTTCCCATATTTAGGTCAGGGTTCTAGACTTGCTACAATGACTAGATATTTTGCTGACTTAAGTGCATATGTTGGAGAAGAATTATATGTCGTATTTGGCGATGATTCAGCCATTTCAGGTTGGGCAGTTGCTTTTGTGGATGATATTAATGTATATTATCCAGAACAACCAATATTAACTTATGATGAAGTGAATGAGTCTGGAGATCAATCTGCAACAGTTATTCAACTGACTCACGAACAAGCAATAAACGTATTCGTTATTAATGGTGGGTTTGAAAGTGGAGATTTACTTGGTTGGTCATCAACATTTGTTGATAATCCAGTCATCAGTGCTACCTCTTATTGGGGAGAACAATTACCATATAATCAAGCAGGAAGCTATCATGTTGATGGTTGGAACACTGGTGTTGCTGAAGCTGAAGGATGGACTCTTACATCGAGCAATTTCATGCTGATGGGTTCTGGATATATTTCTGTCAGAATGGCTGGTGCTGCAGCAGTTACTAAAGTATACCTCGCTGATGGTACACAAATTGGTGAATATGTTCAAACTAGATTCAACGATGCTAATTTCCCTAATGTAGATTTAGGTGGTTCTTGGGCAGATATGGGCACTTATGTGATTGATTTAACGGCTTATCTAGGACAAGAATTGTATGTTGAACTATGTGATGTTGTTATTGTTGGTGGATGGGCTCATGCTTGGTTTGATGAACTAATTACATATTATGAAACGGCTCCTGATTGGACTATATCAGGTGATGAAGTTACACTTTATGCACCGACAGAAAGAAACTATACTATTCCATGGCAACTAGCTGTTAACTCATTGACTTAATTATAAAAATAAACTGATCATCTATTGGGGTGTCACCATATCAATCGGTGGTACCCCTTTCTAAAAGGAGAACTGTATGAAGAATTTTAAATTATTATTACTATTATTGATCTTAACAGTGTTTGTAACATTTGTAAGTGGTTGTAAAGGTGGCGAAGAGGAAGAAGATGGCGTTAAATTAATTAAAATATGGGTACACAAGTCTGAAGCAGAAGACGAAGGTAAAACATATCTTGCAATACAAGATAACTTTAATGATTTAGAATTAACGACAACTGATGGTACTTTAGTGCGCATGCGTATTGAGTTTAAAAATAGCGCAGACACTCTTCAGACTGCAATCAATGCTGAAGTGCTTGCTGGAGGATTACCTGATATTGTTGCACTTGATTCACCAAATGTTGCTGCTTACGTAGATGCTGGTATTTTGACAAATGTCGATACCTATATGACACAAGCAGAGATTGACGATTTCGTAGATTCGGCAATTGAACAAGGGACAATCGACAATAAAATTTATGCTCTATTTGCTATGGATGCTCCAGTTGGACTCTATTACAACAAGACGCTTTTACAACAAGCTAGTATTGAACCAGGTACTCTTGAAAATCCATGGAGTTGGAATGATTTATTTGATGCTATGACAACTTTAAAAGATGAAGGATTAACCTATAAGTTCAAAGGAAATCTTGGATTTGGTGGTGATGAAGGTGCAATGTATTTATATTCATCTTTAATCTATTCTGCAGGTGGATTGTTTGTTGGACCAAATGGTCTTGTTTCGGGTTATTTAGATTCAGAAGAATCAGTTAATGGTTTAAAAGTTGTAGAACGAATCTTTGAACTTGATTCAGCAGATTCTGAACCATGGTTATATAATGGTGTAAACACAGATGCATTAGCTGCTGGAGAAGTTGCATTTGAAATGTATGGACCATGGGGAATCAATTCTATCAAAAAGAATTATCCAGAATTTGCTACCCAATATGATATTATGCCAGTTCCTGTATACGAAGATAATCTTGGTGTCAAAGGCTCTCTTGTTGGTGGATGTGGATCTTGGGGATTTGGAATTACAACTGCGGCTACGAATACAGAAGCAGCAGCAATTGCACTTAAATACTTAACAGGTGCTGACTCTTCGGAATTACTTTACCAATCAATTGGTACATTTCCAACACATGAATCTGTACTAGAAAATAATATATCATTTCAGTCTGGACCTTTGAAGTCATTAGCTGATATATTGATTAATGCTTCTTCACCAAGACCAATACTAGTGAACTATCCAAAACTGACTCTTGCGTTTAGTAAAATTATTGCTTATATTGAGGCAAATTCCGGTACAGAAGATTACGATTTATTAAACTACATCCAAACACAAATCTATTCTGTGGACAATTAATATATGAATCAAGCTAAAATACAGAGAGCTAATATTCGTTTTTTTGGCAAAAGTTATAACAAAAGTGAAATCTTTGCTGGATTATTATTTACTCTTCCAGTTTTGATCCTTGGTGTAATTTTCATCATTTTACCTATCATTGTATCACTTGGATATGCTTTTACTGATGCGAATCTTTTAAAACTGGATCAAGTTCAAATTGTGGGATTTTCTCAATTTTCTCGCATTTTTAGTGATCCTCTTTTATTGATTGCGTTTAAGAACACATTACGATTTGTCGTTACTGTAGTTCCTTTGCAACTTACTCTCTCATTAGTATTAGCCCTTATTCTTAACTCAAGGATTAAATTAAATACATTTTTTCGATGGGCATTTTTTATTCCTGTTATGTTAAGTCTTGCAATTACATCTATGCTTTGGATGAATTTGTTAAACGAAGAGTCTGGATTGATCAATTCAATTTTGATGTCTTTGGGATTTGATGAACAAACGTTTTTATCTAATCCAGATAGAGCATTGAATATAATCATTATTATTTCTGCATGGCAAGGTGCTGGTTATCAGATGTTGATTTTCCTTTCAGGCTTAAAAAACATTCCTTCATCACTATATGAAGCAGCAGAAATAGATGGTGCTAATAGCTTTAATCGATTTAAACATGTTACACTACCAATGATTAAACCTACATTTTCTTTCGTTATTATTACGATGCTCATTGGGGCATTTAGATTATTTACACAACCATTAATCATGACTAAAGGTGGACCTCTTGATAGTACAATGACGATGAGCTATTATATTTATCAACAAGGAATCATGTTTAGGGATGTAGGTTATTCTAGTGCAGTAGCACTCATTTATACAATCTTTTTAGCTGCGATAACATTAACTATTCGTAAAGTCTTAGATAAGGATAATACGGTGTGATAATATGCAAATTATTATATGGTCTGTACTAATAATCGTTAATGTTTCACTTATATTTTTGTTGCTTAAATTGTATTTAAACAGCGAAAGAATGTCAAAATACAAAAATGATCATCAAGTTATTATTGCACGTAAAATAATTCATTTTTGGTTTGTTTTTGCTTTATATTTCTTCTTATTTGTTCTAGCAGCACTATTCATTTTTCCTGTTGTGTGGATGATTATGAATAGTTTTAAAACCCATGCCCAGATTAATGCTGATTTAAGTACTTGGCGAACATTTTTACCTACAAACTTGAATATTGGTGAATGGTTTCAATCTTATATTAAATTGTTTTCAAGTTTTCAGGAATTTGGACGTTCAATTATCAATAGTATTATTTATTCAAGTATTACAATTTCAATTGTTTTATTAATCAACTCTTTAGCAGGATATGCTATTGCTAAATTCCGTTTTCCAGGAAGTACAGTCATAGTTACAATCATTATTTTGATTTTAATTATTCCAGTAGAAACTTCTATTGTCCCGCTTTATGTTATATTGAAAAAAATGGGTTTACTAACGGAAAATCTAAGAATCGTTGGTTATCTAATTCCTGGATTTTGTAGTCCATTCTATATTTTTATGTTTAGAGCTTATTTTTTGGGTATTCCAAAAGAACTTGAAGAAGCAGCATATATTGATGGTGCATCACGGATAAAAACATTTTTCAGTATCATCATTCCTAATAGTTTACCCGTTTTTGCAACTGTGTCCATTTTTACATTCATGGGTACATGGAATGAATATATTTTCGCTCAATTGATGTTTTCTAATCCCCTACAGCAACCATTGCAGGTTTATCTTCAGTTGATTAATAATTTTAATCCAAAAGATATGGGCATGATCATGGCATCACTAACATTCAGTACGATACCTATTGCACTTGTTTATATATTTAGTCAACGCTATATTGTAGAAGGCGTTGCATTTACGGGGTTAAAATGAGAAAGATATGGATTATAATGTCGATGATATGTTTACTTACATCACTTTTGGCATGTGGAAATATACCAGAAGATGAAATGAACACAGATTACTATATCAATGAGATCTCACCTCCACATGCAGATAAACTTATTTTTGATGTTAATTTTGATGAGGGGACAGGTAATAAGATTATTGATTTGATATCCAAGTCAAATGCTACGATAGATTATGTGTTTTCTGACGCAAAATTTAAAGGTGATGAAGATCCAAGATGGATTATGAAATCTGCTGCTAGCGGTTATGCGTTAGCTTTCGATGGATATTCTAATAAAGCATCCTTTTCAAAAGACAATATTTCGATAAGTGGTAAGAATTTAACTATCGATTTATTCGTTGCTCCTCGTATGTTTGAATGGTCAGCTCCAGGAGATTTTTCAACCGTACAAACTATTCTTGGGCAATCCAATCGCGTTGAAAACGAAGGATTTTTAATTGGAATGCACAAGTATGGAGATTTCACTTTTCAAATTGGTTTAGGCGATAGATGGGTTGAACTGTGGAATGAATGGAATACACTTGATCGATATACTTGGAATCATCTAACATTTATTTTTGATGGAGATCAAGGTGTAATGGCGATGTATAAAAATGGAGAACTAATTAACGAAAGACATGATGTTTTTGGTTCAATTGAACCATGTGATAAAGATCTTCTTATTGGGCACAGCAATCAGCCACAACATGTAGATGTATTTGAGTTAAACATGTTTAATGGATTAATGGATGAAATTAAAATTTTCCAGACTACATTTACAGAACCGGAAATTGAACTGTTGCACTCAAATCATTATATTGATGGTAAGATTCGGAATGTTGATTTTAATGATGCTTGGTTAGATGAAAGCATTCTTGAAGATGATATTTACCGACCAGTGTATCACGCCAATCCTCCTCAACATTGGATGAACGAACCACATGGATTATTCTATTACAATGGCTACTGGCACTTGTTTTATCAATTTAATCTCACTGGACCATATTGGAGACAAATTGCTTGGGGTCATTGGGTCTCTGAGGATTTAATTAATTGGATTAATGTCAAAGAAGCAATTATTTTGGATGAGAATAACCTCATTCGTGACGGTGCTTGGAGTGGAGGAGCATCTTATAAAGCAGATGGTACACCTGTATTATTCATAACTGCTGGTGATGATGCACACACTGGAGGCCTTTATTCAAATCAAAATTGTGTGGTTGCAGTACCTAAAGATTTAAATGACCCCTATTTAATTGATTGGGTGGTAGAAGATTCATACTCTGCTATTCAGACCTCAAATATGGGAAAACCAAATGAATTTAGAGATTTCAATATTTACCAAGAAAATAGTGTTTATTACATGGTAGCTACTGCAGCTCTAAATGATGGCACAGGAAGTGCTCATCTTTTTACAACATCTAATGATGATTTTTTGGATTGGACATATCAAGGATTGATATTTGATCTAGATAATTACCCTGAATATCTCGGGTCTAGCTGGGAATTGGTTAATTTAGTTAAAGTTAAGAACAAAGCTGATACAATTTCAAAATATTTATTTGTGCTTTCACCTGCAGGCAATCGTGCAGATAATGATGTTTATTATTTCTTAGGGAATTTTGATAAACAAACTTATCGATTTACACCCGAAACAGAAGAACCTATGTTAATGGATTATGGCGAAAATGTGTTTACGGGGCCGACAATATCCGTTGATCCAAACAGTGGACGTGTTATTATTTGTAGCATTACTCAAGATCAGAGGTCAGGGCAAGATCACTATGATTCTGGTTGGGCACATAATGCTGGTATGCCCAAGGAACTATGGCTCAATGATGATGGAGACCTTATTGTTTTACCAATTGAAGAAGCTTATGATATCATAGGCGAAACATTATATGAAGGTACAGACTTGTCATCAAGCCAAGTGAATGAAGAACTGAGATTGCATGGATTTAATAGTCAAACACTTTATGTTCGTATGAGCTTAACAAATGAGAATTCAACTTTTTTTGGTTTATCATTCAAACGCGATATTTTTTCACATGAATCGGTTGTATATTACGATACAATTACTCAAATGATTATGCTTGATACACGTCTCTCAGGAAATCAACGCGTTAAGCGCCTCATTGGACATCCCTTTAATCTATATGATGACTCTACACTAGAAGTTGAAATATTTATTGATCATTCAATGGTAGAAATATATATTAATCAAGAGAAAACGATAACAGCCAGCATATACAATTTAGGGACAGATTTCCAAATACTTACTGATGGAACTTGTCATGTAAATTACATATCAATTCATCAAATCAAAGGAGTATAATATGATCAAAAAAAGTATATTAATCCTAACTATTTTCATGATTTCTCTCATAGTATATGGCTGTGCTAAGCAAGATGAATACAACCGCGCTTTAAGTTTATACTTAAACTTTGATGAAGGAGAAGGAACAACACTTGTAGACCAATCTCGAAATTTGCCAGACTCAACACTTCAATATGTGTTTACAAATCCAGAGTTTCAAGCTGAATCTCAAGACCCTCAATGGCGTCCTGGTGGGATAAAGGGAGGAAGTTTGCTATTTGATGGCTATTCAAATTTTTCCCGATATAATTATGATGATATAGCTCTTCAAGGAGACCAGATCAGTATCGAAGTATGGGTTGCTCCTAGATATTTCGAAAGTAATTCAGGTCAATATACTTCTATTATTTCACAATATAATAGCGATTTTTATCAAGGTTTATTTTTAGGGTATTCCGATTATGGTCATCTCTATTTTACAGTTGGTATTGGAGATCGAATGTTAAGTATAACTGATAATGGAACTCCCCTAATTTCTTATGAATGGAATTATGTAGTTGCCGTCTTTGATGGAACAAATGGAGAAATGGCACTGTATTTAAATGGAGAGTTAGTTGCTGAACAAAAGTTTTTTGAAAATTCTAAAATAGAGAAAGCTCTCGATGAGCCCCTTTACATTGCAAAAAATTCTGAAGGAAAATCAAATGCAACTGCTTCACTCAATATGTTTTCAGGATTAATGGATGAATTAAAAATATATACAATTGCACTACCAGCTACTTATGTGAAAAATCAATTTGAAACTATTTCAGTTCCAACAATTGATTTCAGTAGTATATGGATGCAAAATATTCTTCAAGACGATTTTTATAAAACACAATACCATGGAGGTCCGTATCAGCACTGGATGAATGAACCTCATGCACCGATATATTATCAAGGTGTATATCATTTGTTTTTTCAATTTAATATGATGGGACCGTATTTCGCAAATATCAGTTGGGGACATCTTGTCAGTGACGATATGGTTAATTGGACACCGTTAAAAGAAGTGATTATTCCAGAAGAATTTTCAGTTGCAAAAGACGGAGTTTGGAGCGGAGCATCTACCTATGATGCGGATGGCGTTCCAGTCCTACTTTTTACTGCTGGAAATTATGACAATGGACTCATAAGCTCACAAAATGTTGGTATAGCACGACCTAAGGATCCAAGTGACCCATATTTGAAAGAGTGGGTTGTCGATAATACGCTTGGAATTGCTCAACAACCTGGCCAAGGAACACCTGGTGAATTCCGTGATGCCTCTGTCATTTATGAGGATGGTGTATGGTACTTGACAATTTGCTCCGCATCTACAACAACAGACGGCGGAACAGCGCTTTTGTATCAAACAACAGATGATAGTTTTCACAATTGGACATATGTAGGACAATTTTATGAAATTCCAAACCAACGTGGTGATCTTGGTTATACATGGGAACTGCCCGTCTTATTACCAGTGTGGAACGAAAATAAGACAATCAAAAAATATGTTTTATTGATTAGCCCCGCACCTGCTGATCGAGCTGATAATGATATTTACTATTTTGTTGGACAATTTGATAAGGTCAACGGAAGATTCATACCGGATCCATTGTTTGAAAACAATCCTCACTTGCTGGATTACGGAAACAATGTTTTTACTGGCCCATCGGGATTCGTTGATCCTGTATCCGGGAAATCATATGTTTTCTCAATCATGCAAGACCAAAGGAAGCCTTCAGATGTGGCAAAGGCTGGATGGGCAAATAGTGTGGGCCTTGCACGCGAAATTTATCTATTGCCTGATGGTTCAGATGTAGGCATTAGACCAGTAGAAGCACTTAATCATTATACTGACTTGATATATGAAGGAACCAATTTAACGCTTGATGAAGCGAATAACGCAATATCTAACATCGAAGGCGATATGCTTCATATTCAAATTGAATTTGATCAAATTGCAGCTGATGCATTAGGTATTAATGTTCGTAAAAACTCAATTTATCTAGAAGAAACAACAATTTATTACGATACAGTATATCAGACTGTTGGTATTAAGACTGGACTTTCAGGAGCACTGAATAACTATCAAAACATTACTGGTAATTTTGGAGGAAAACTCATATTAGTTGATGGTAAATTAATGTTAGATATCTATTTAGATCGTTCTTTAGTTGAAGTATTTGCGAATGAATATAAAGCAATTTCATCACGTATATACCCAGATCCAACATCACTAGGTCTTGAATTGTTTTCGGAAAATGGAACCGTTTATATTTCTTATCTATTAATTGAAACTGTACATTCTATATATGACTAAAAAAATAATACTGAGTTTGATTCTTTGTTTTACAGCTATAACCATTTCAGCATGTAACAATTCGGAACAGATTGAGCCGTATGCTTTTAGTAATGCTGATTTTGAAACAGGAACGTTATCTGGATGGGACATAAATGGTGATGCGTTTAGAAATTCTAGTGTTGAATTCGCACTAAAAGACAGTTCAGGTTATTATTTCAATCAACAAGGTGATTTCTTCCTTTTTGGGGGTTATGGTGATCGAGGGAACCTCAAAGGATATTTAGAGAGTGAATTATTTGAACTCAGAGGAAATGGCATCATAGGATTCCTTATTGGCGCTGGTGAAAATACTGAGTTGACATATGTCAGTATTATTGACCAAAAAGGTCAAGAAGTTGGTCGAAGTGGCAACATCAACTTTAATGGAACAAATCAAATGTCTAGAGTTGAAATTGATGTAAGCAGTCACATAGGTGAGAAACTGCGTGTGAAAATTATCGATGAAGATGATACAAATAGCGAATTTAACTATATTAATGTTGATGATTTTATTATCAACTATCAAAGGAGCATCAGTGTGAGCAAACAATTGAAAGAAGCAAACGAATATGTTGCATCTAATTTGGACAAAATAAATAGTCAATATCGACTTACTTATCATGCCATGAGTGAATTGAATTGGGCAAATGACCCCAATGGATTGATTTGGTACAATGGTGAGTTTCATATGTTCTACCAGCACAATCCGTATGCCTCAACATGGGGACCTATGCACTGGGGACACTTAACATCGACCGATCTAGTTCAATGGGAAAATCAGCCAATCGCTTTAGCACCTGATCAAGTATATGATGCTCAGTTTGGCGCGTTTTCTGGTACTGCAATCGAAATAGATGGAAAACTATATTTGATCTATACAAGTTCATCGAATAACAAGCAGCAGCAAGCAATTGCTATTTCATCAGACGGTATCATATTTGAAAAGCAACCTTCAAACCCAGTCATTTCTTCATCAGAAGTTCCACTTGGAGCAAGCATTTCTGATTTTAGGGATCCAGATGTTTTTAGAATTGGGAATTACTATTATGTTATAATTGGGACTAGAATGAATGGGTATGGACAACTTGTATTATATAGATCCATTGATATGGTAAATTTTGAATATATTGGTCCATTGATGAATAACAGCAATTCTAGCAGCCCCAACTTTTTTCAGCTTAATGGAGTTTATGAGTGCCCAAGTTTTGCGACGATAGATGGACAACAAATTTTAATCGTGAGCCCTCAAAATTTAGAACAAAATGGCACAATGTTTGAGAATGTTCATTCTGTTGTTTATATGATTGGTCAGCTGAATTTGGAAACTGGTAAATTCTCATATGATGATTTTCATGAAATCGATTCTGGGTTTGATTTTTATGCAGCTCAAATGGCTGAGCTTCCTGATGGAAGAACTATCATGATAGCATGGATGCAGATGTGGGATCGAACATTGCCAACACAAAACCATCAATGGGTTGGGGCATACACCTTGCCACGGGAGCTTTCAATTATAGATGGTATTCTTTATCAAAAACCAATCAGAGAATTGGAAAATTATCGTAGTATGCCATACCATTATGAAAACATTTCACTTACACCTTTTCAAGATGTTATACTTGAAGGCGTTCAAGGTAAGACAATAGAGCTTGAAATGGAGTTTGATGTGCAAACTGCAAAACAAGTTGGCATTGAACTATTTAAGGGCACAGATCATGCAACTAAGGTATATTATGATCAGCCGTCTCAAACGGTTGTTATTGATCGTTCAAATTCTGGAATCCAAATTTTTGGTGTAGAGAACAATATGAATACGCGAAGTGCATCGGTATCACTTGATGGTAATATATTAAAATTACACATTTTTCTTGATGTATCAAGTATTGAAGTATTCATAAATGATGGGATATCAACACTAACAGCAAATGTATATCCAGATTTGGAAGATATTGGCATTTCATTTTATGTAAACGGTGGAAATGCAAAACTGCTTTCACTTAATAAATATACACTTAGTATCGGAGGATCATAAAATGAACCATATTTATGCTATCGGTGAAGCAATTATTGATTTTTCAAAAAGAAAAACTGGAGAGTATATTCCACAGCCTGGTGGAGCAGTTGCAAATGTTTCTGCTGCTGTAGCAATACTTGGTGGCAAAGCAGCTCTTATCTCAACGGTAGGGAATGACCAATTTGGAGATCTTCTGATCAATACGCTTAAAGAAGTTAATGTTGATACCTCACTTGTTTACAAATCAAAAAGACAGACTATGCTAGCTTTTGTATCACTTTTAAATAATGGCGAACGTCAATTTTCTTTTTATAGAAAATATACTGCAGAAGGATTTTTGCCTGATGTGAGTGACAAGGTCAAATTTGATCACGACATCTTGCATTTTGGTTCGGTTTGCCTAAATACGACACACAATATTCGAGTGCATGAAAAATTGATTCAGAAAAATAAAGAGTCAGGTGGTATTATTTGTTTTGATCCTAATATCAGACTTAATATTTGGAAAGATCATAAAAAAATGTATCACGTTATCAATTATTTTTTAAATATGGTAGATTTACTTAAAGTATCTGAAGAAGAATTAGAATTAATTAGGCCAAATCTTTCAGAACAGAACGCTATTAACTCACTTCTTGAATTAGGTATTCAAACTATTTTTGTCACACGTGGTTCATTAGGGGCTTCCGTTTACACACGCGAAGGTAATGCTGATGTACCTGGATATGGATCAAAAACAATCGATACTACTGGTGCTGGGGATGCATTTGTTGGATCTATACTTTACAAGCTTCAGTTAGTTCAAGAACCATTAATTTCAATCAATCTTGAGAAATGGAAAAGAATCGTTTGTTTTGCTTGTGAGAAAGCATCAAAATCAACTACTGAATATGGGGCAATTCCATCATATAAAGCTTTTCACAAATAATTTAATATGTAATCTAAACAAATTAGAATATTATTCAACTCAAAATAGATAGCATCATAAAGACGTAAACACCGCAAAGTATGTGGATAAACTTCGGGTCATCTTTTCGGCACCATTTTTTTAGTAATTAATAATTTAAGAATGATTATTGAAGTTCAATAGCTTTTTGATTTTGTAGTCATTCGAAATGAGTAATTTTTTAAACAGATTAAAAAAATGCAAATCATGAACTTCTATGGAAAAAAGGGATGATTTGAAATTATTTGTCATCCAAGGATATCGAGGACATTCATTTTATTAGTCAACATATCGAGTGTATGACACAAAGCAAGAAACTCTCACTTATCTTGTCCACTTTATTGAAATAGAACCAAATTTCAAAACAATATAAGAAATAACCATCAGAACCTTTTAAAAGGTATCCGTTGGCTTTTTTCTCTACACGATCAAATTTTATCCAATGTGGGAACATTTTGGGCCTTGAAAAATTAGATAAGGACAACCCGATCGTCTATTTATAAAAAACTATCTCACTCTTTTTATAAAGCTAACCCATAAAAACCCAAAATAAGAAGTGTCATTAATATTCTGCTAAGAAAGTAAACTGATAATACTATTAATGTGATGATTTGACTCTCCAATTTGTTTTTTATTAAGATAACCACAAATGTGATAATGCTGAAAATGAATGCAAAACCAAAAATTACATTTGACATGCTTTCAAGTGCTCGACTAAAAGAAAGAACATTAAACAAAATAAATGTTATTAAATTTGCAATAAGAATTTTAGAAAGCAATCTATGATTCATTTTTAATATTAATCCAGAAATAATCAACCATAGTATTGACAAAGCAACTGAGAAAACAAGGATGTTCAAATTAAAATTACTGTCTGCTACATCAAATATCAACCCAAAAGTGATTTCTATAACTGCTAAAATTAGAAATATTGCAAACCACTTTACATCTTTTACATTCAGTTCTAACTTCATTATCTTATTCCTTTCTTAACAACTAGGTATTATTACCATAAATGTACTATTAAATTGATTCTTGTCTTGTTCTTTTAGCCCGACAATCACATGGCAATTTCCAGAAACCATAAATTTCGCTGGATTTGATACTTCAAGATCAATATAGCCATTTAAATTCAAACTATTTAGTGATACCTTTTTCTTGTACTTTATATTTTTTGTTATTATTTTACCATATCAATGATTCATGCGTCTATATTAGAAAGGTGAAATGACAACCAGTGCTAATTAAATTTATAGTGAAGTTCTTGTTTAAGTATTCTATACTAGATATCCATTCAAAAGTCTCCGTTGAAATAATGCAAAAGTCTCCGTTGAAATAATGCAAAAGTCTCCATTTACACTTGCGTATTTACGGTCTACGTGCTAAAATAAAGTGGAAAGTGAGTGATATCATGAATACAACATACCTTGTTCGAAATATTGATAGTGAACTTGAGTCCTATCTAGAAGCTTTTGGTGCCATACTTATCACAGGACCAAAGTGGTGTGGTAAAACAACAAGCGCATCCATGAAAGCAAAAAGTATTTTGAAATTGCAAGACCCAGACAAATCCCAGGGTTATTTACTAACTGCACAGACAAAACCATCTTTGTTACTTGAGGGTGACAAACCACGATTAATTGATGAGTGGCAGATGGCACCTGTGTTATGGGATGCGATTAGAACATCTGTTGATGATTTGAGAACTGAAGGGTTATACATTTTAACAGGATCAACAGTTGTTGATGAGTCGAAAATCATGCATACAGGAACAGGTAGAATCGCTCGCTTGATGATGTACCCAATGAGCTTATTCGAGTCAAAAGAGTCAAATGGATCTATATCATTAAAACAATTATTTAACGATAAAAATTACAATATTGATGGATTAAAATCGAATTTAACCATTGAAAACTTGATTTATGCAACTTGCAGGGGTGGTTGGCCTTCTAGTTTAACTAAAAAAACAGAAACTGCCAAATTACTTGTAGCTAAGTCTTATCTTGATAATATTATTCAAACAGATATTTCAGCAGTTGATGGTAAGAAAAGGGAACCATTGAAAGTTCAATATTTACTTAGATCATATGCAAGAAATATAGGCACAATCTCATCGAATAAAACCATCATCGACGATGTTAATTCAAACACCAGCTTGTCTGAATCTGCATTTTATGAATATATTAATGCACTGAACAAGCTTTATGTGATTGAAGACATACCAGCATGGAATCCATCAATTCGCTCAAAAACCTCCATCAGAAGTTCGAATAAACGAATGTTTATTGACCCATCAATAGCTGCTGCTGCTCTAGGTGTTTCACCTCAAATGTTGTCGCAAGATTTTGAAACTTTTGGATTTATGTTTGAGAATTTATGTATAAGAGACTTAAAGGTTTATGCATCATCTCTTGGAGGGAATTTGTCGTATTATAGAGATCGAATGAATCTTGAAGTTGATGCTGTGCTACGTTTAAATGATGGAAGATTCGCATTGATAGAGTTTAAGTTGGGGACAAAGCAAATAGAAGAAGCAGCAAAACATCTTCTTGAAGTTGTTGATCTTATTCGAAAAGCAAATGAAACAAGAAGTTCTCACAAATTGAAAGAACCAGATTTGTTGATGATTATAACTGGTGGAGAAATCGCCTACACTAGGGAAGATGGAATTAAGATTGTACCTATAGGTTGTTTGAAACATTAACTTATTTCATCTACACTTTTCAATGGGAAAGCAGAAGCAGTAAATTCATTGTTAGTGGTATACAATAGTTAAAAATAGCACTTCTTGGTTAATAGCATTATAGATTTAAGAGAGAAGCTTTGATTATAGATTATACTGAATCTGAAAATACAACTGTAAATAGTAAATATTAAAAAACGGTTGCAGTAGAGAATATTTCCAACAAAATATGTTTCCCACGCATAATATTCTGCATTTTCACAACCAAAGACAGTAACTCCACACAGTTTGAATGGCAAAACGTGGGCAATACCAAAAAAATAAAACAGCTTCACAAAGCTCTCAAAGACCTATAATATATGTATAAAATTCGGATCGTCTTTTCGGCACCATTACACCTCTAGTAAAATTGTCTATATATCCCTTAATAGAGTTAAAAAAGCGATGTAAACGATCGCTTTTTTTATGTATTTTTGGGGTGTTTTTTGGGTGAAATTGACGTTTTGGAGGGTTAAATACATGAATTTCTAGGGGTGAGAGTGAAATAGCGACAACGAACCCGTGTGGATAATTTTGATATTTTGTAGAAAAGATGGTAAATTAGCATCTTGGAATTACATGAGAGGTTTGCAATCTTACACAACGAACTATAAAAAACAGAAAAATGTATAAAAAACTACATATCCTTGGAGCTTCTTAGAGTTTTGGGTAGTATTTGTTAAATTTCAGGGGTATGAATATCTATGACTGTGGAATAGAAAAACACTGATGATTTTTTGCTGTTTATTGTTTTTTATTGCATGGTATAATATCTATAAATAATGAATCCGTTCTTTGGGGGCATATATGAAAGAAAAACACGTATTCTTAACAAGTTTATTTTATATTATTGGTTCAAGCATACTATTGCTGTTTATTGTATCCGGCAGTGTTTTCTTGATTACTATGGCAATAGTATATAGAAGTACAGATCCACAAAATGGGACCACAATAGTGCTAGCTATAGTTTTTACCCTGATTACGGTTTTTATGACTTATATGCTGGGTATTAGCATGTTTCAATGGACAATAATTGATGAAAATAAAATTAGATCAAGAAATTTTTTCAAAACAATCCTAGAAGTGCAATGGAGCGACATTATGGAAGTTGTTCTTGTTAAATTTAATCTTTCTGGAGCTGGAACTGCAGTTAAATGGTTTGTTCTGAAAGACAAAGATGAAGAAATCAAACAAAAAAATGGTGTAATGAACAAAGATACTTTTATTACGATTAGATACTCCAAAAGAGCCGTTAGAGTGATTCGCATATATTGGAAGGACAAAATTACTAATCTTGATAACTGAACTTATTTATGCTCTACGAGTATTGATATAGTTATAGGCATAAAGAGTGAAATATGTCTTATATTAGCATACAAGAAAACATACAAGAAAACATACAAGACAACAAAACGAGGAAAGAAAAATAAAAATATTTTCCTTGAAGCGTTGACGTGTAAAGATCTTTATGCTATAATGTAGTCAAGGAAAGAAAGTATGGAAAAGTTTCCTCGAGGAGATAACATGAAAAAGCTGAACACACTACCATTTAAAGTTAATCTAAACACCGTTGATATTCTAAAAAAATTAAGTATAGCCAATAATAGTATTGGCGAATTAAAAGGATTAGTTAATATTCTTCCTAATCCCAATTTAATCTTGAGCCTCATTAATGTAAGTGAATCAAAGGATTCTTCGGCAATAGAAAATATCATAACAACATATGAAGATATCTATAAAGAACTTGTATCCAAAGCAACTGTTAGCAAAGCTTCAAAAGAAGTCTTGAACTATAAGAAAGCAATTGAATATGGATATAAGGAATTAAACAGCAAAAAAATCATCAGCACAAACTCTATCGTGCAAATTCAAGAATTAGTTGAACCGAATAAAGGAGGAATACGTAAACTTCCTGGAACAGTCATAATGAATATGGATACGAATGAAATCGTCCATATACCGCCACAAGATGAAACTGAGATTAGAGAACTACTTAAAAACCTTGAAGACTATATGAATATAGAAAATGATTATGATCCACTAATCAATATGGCGCTCATTCATTATCAATTTGAAAGTATTCATCCTTTCTACGATGGAAACGGAAGAACAGGAAGAATATTAAACATTCTATATCTGGTACTAAAAAATAAAATTCAAAGTCCGATATTATATTTGAGTAAATATATTATCGAAAACAAGAGTGAGTACTATGAACTGCTTAAAGAATGTAATGAAGATATTACAAGTATTGCCAAAATGGTAATGTTCATTCTTGATGGAG
>Ga0265596_1000180_pt1 | contig 42586 bp, 40 predicted proteins | sample saktaG_FD_190143 | JGI IMG/M metagenome (GOLD analysis project Ga0265596, IMG submission 190143) | Saline water microbial communities from Sakinaw Lake, British Columbia, Canada - sak_2013_06_06_60m | ecosystem: Environmental > Aquatic > Non-marine Saline and Alkaline > Saline ...
CTATATTTTAGTTGGTCTGGGAATAACAAAATGGATAAACCCCGTTAGAGATTCCGAGGACAGAGATAAACCAAAAAAAGAATGTATCTCTAACGGGGTAAAAAGAATACCCGGCACAACCCTGAAGAAAATGGGAATTTTTCTTGTTTCGGCGCTTTTGGGTTTTTACATAATTTCCTCTCTCTTGGTTTGGCCTCACTACTTAACCTATTTTAATGAAATTACCGGAGGCCCCCAAAACGGATACAAATACGTGGTAGATTCAAACTATGATTGGGGCCAGGATTTAAAACGATTAAAGAATTGGGTGGATGAAAATAAGGTTGAGAAAATTTATGTTGATTATTTTGGCGGAGGCGATACCGAATATTATCTAAAAGAGAAATATGCTTCCTGGTCAGGCGATCGTAATAAAAAAGAACTTCCCCAGGGAAGTTATCTGGCGGTCTCGGCAACTCTTCTTCAGGGAGGCAGAGGAATCCCTGCCCATGGTTTTGACCAACCAACCGACTACTATCGCTGGCTTGACGATTACCAGCCGATAACTCGAGCCGGCAACTCAATATTTATCTATTATATTCCCTAAGATTTTTTAACCTATGAAGTTTAAAATCTTCTTTCTATTGTTTTTGCTATTACTCTTTGTTTTTTTGCCTTTTATTCCAAAAACAGTTAAAGCATCTGGTCAAGCAGAAATGGCAAAATTAATCCAGCAAATCGAAATCCTTAAACGAGAGGTTTTTCTTCTTCAAACACTCCTTTTAAGTTTGCGATCACAACAAGAAATTACCGCACAATCATATTTGGCGGTAAACCTTTCTGATAATTCGGTTGTTTTAGAGAAAAACCCCAACCAACCATATTCCATAGCTTCCATCACAAAGCTTATGAATGCCGTAATTGCTCTTGAAAATATTGATACTGACCAAACAATCACGCTAACAGAAAAAATGCTTGAACCTTTGGGTCAGAGTCCATCTCTTTTTCTGGGTCTAAACGTCAGCGCGGAAAATCTTCTCAAGGCCAGTCTTATTCAATCCACAAATGACGCTTCTGAAGCTTTAGCGTATTTTGTGGGAAAAGAAAAATTTGTGGATCTCATGAACCTAAAAGCAAAAGAGATTAATATGACTAATACTGTTTTTTATGATGTCCACGGGTTAAATCCTGCAAATCGCTCTACTGCCGCTGACCTCTCTAAGCTCTTAATGTACATTTATAATAATCATCCGGAAATTTTAAGCATTGCCAGAGATAATAACTTTTGGCTTCCCGATTCAACAGGAATACTGCTTAAATTCCAAAATGTAAATAATTTTTATCCTCTTTCTGCATTTATTGGCGGAAAAACCGGTTACCTGCCGGAAGCTAAACAAACATTAGCGTCAATATTTAATGTCAACGGAGACCGGGTTGCTATTATTTTATTGTATTCCAACAACCGCCAGGCTGATGCATTTACCATTCTTAAACAACTCAGAAATTAAAAATCTTCCACATGAAAAAGCGTGAAAAGGTGTCAGGAAAAAGGTGTCGGGAACCTTTTTTCCACTGACACCTTTTTCAGAACCTGGTTTTATTCAATTCAAGTAAGTGATGATATTGCCAATATCGTTCTTTAGCTACGGTGGCATCAGAGTTAGTGGCTTTATGGATAGCCTGTAAGGCATAAATTGCTGCACCAATAGAATGAGTGGGAACATGTGCAGTTGCCACCGCTTGGCCTGCCGCCCGAGCAGCAGAGCGAGCCGCATTATCTTCTCCTGCCTCGCGAGCTGCAGCATGAGACGCAAGCGAAGCTTTGCGTATAACAGCCATACTGAACACTCCTGTATTTATCCATGTTTGGAGTGTTTTGATAGCGTTTCGGGGTCGATGGTCTTTTGGATATTTTTTCTCAAAATAGGGCAAAACACGCTCCGCACAATCAATTGCCCAGACGGCTAATGTTTTATGGTTAGTTTTTTTTATCAATTCTACAATTCTCTCGTCCTTATATTGTGTAAGTGAAAATTTAGATTTCTTCATTTATTAATCTTAACACAAAACCTCGCATAGCGAGGTTTTTATTTTCCACAAGTTAAATTTTTCAGCTCTCTCCGCCTAGGCTACGGAGTTAGAACCTGTTTAGTGGTCATTCTGGGCACATTCCCTTTAAGATACTAGCTGGCCACAGGCAGCTTTGATGTTTTGGCCAAAACGATAACGCTGGGTAACTTGAACGCCTTCTTTCCTTAAAATTTCTTTGAATTTTTTTATCCGCACAGATGAAGATGGTTCAAAAACTCCCGTTGGATTATATAAAATTAGATTTACAAGATAAAGAGATTTTTTCATTAACTTGCTCAATCTTTGGGCATGAACGTCAGAATCATTTAAATCTTTTACCATCAGATATTCAAACATAACTTTACGTTTGGTCTTTTTAATATAATTATCAACCGCCTCAAGTATATCAGCAATAGGATATGTTTTATTTATTGGCATTATCTTTGAACGCAAATCATCATCAGGGGCATTAAAAGAGATAGCTAAATTTACCTGAAGTTTTTCCTCAGCTAATTTCTTAATGCCTTCTAAAATCCCAGCGGTTGAAATAGAAATATGTCTAGCCCCCAAATTAAACCCTTCTTTGTCATTTAAAATCCTGATAGCACTAATAGTGTTCTCATAATTCAAAAAAGGTTCTCCCATTCCCATAAAAACATTGTTAGTAACTTTTTCTCCTTTTTTCTTTAAATAACGGGCAAAGAATAGAACCTGTTCCACAATCTCAAAAACCTCAAGATTTCTCTTGAAGCCAATTTTTCCAGTAGCACAAAATGAACAATTTAAAGCACAGCCTACCTGCGAAGAAACACAAACAGTATTGCGACTATCACTATGTTTCATTAAAACAGACTCAATTTTTAGCCCATCTTTTAATGTAATGATGGCCTTTGCAGTTTTTTCGTCTTTAGAAAAAAGAATTTGGGCATTAATATCAATAGGACATATTTTGTTCAGATTCTTTCGCAGCAACAAAGGTAAAGCACTGGCTTCTCTCCAGTCTTCAATTAAGTCAACGAATAAGGCTTTTTGGGCTTGTTGTAAACGATAGGGTTGCTCTTTGCTAAGAAAATTTTTAAGTTGAATTAAATCCATGTTGGCTGATTATATCAAAAAACCGCCCGAATTAAAAGTTAATTCAGACGATTTTCTGCTATCCTATCTTGCTCCCCCTACAGGACACGTTCAGAACTTTGGATTGGAAGAAGATAAGAGAAGAATTGAAAAAATAGGGGTCAGCTTTATTTTCTGTTATTTTATTATATCATAAAAACAAAAAAATAGAGCTGACCCTATTTTCGCTATTTTCGCTTTAGCCTATAATCCCTTAAGATAATCTAATAACTCTTTTTCATCTGAAGCAATAAAATCAAAAAAAGCTTTCCCCCAATCGCTAAATTCTCTTGTTTCCGACACTTTTAAGCCGATAACTTTCTTGCCAAGAGCTTTTGCATATCCTGCTTCAATATATATTCCACGAGTGTCAGACAGAGTTACAATAACTCCTTCAGAATTTTTAATCACGTCTAATTCTAAATCTAAAAGCTTTGCTCCAGATAAAGATTGATCTGCGTCCCTCATTGGCAAAAATATCTTAAATCCGTTTTTTTCTAAAATTTTTGTAAAATAACTATTCCTGTCTAATTTTTCAGAGTCTAATTCGTAATTTTGTATATTTGTTTTTGCGTGAGGGGTAGCAAAATAAAACATATATTTTACTTTAGCAAAAAATAATACTTTCAGCAACAAAAAAAGGCTATTAACCTTCTAATATGAGCTCCGAGGGACGGACGACGTTAGAACCTGTTTTATGGCTAATTTAGGGCAGAATGAGAAAGTTCTTGTATAAAAAAAGCGTGGAGGAAACGCTTGAATTGACTCAAAAAGCATTAGCTTAATATACCTAATTTAAATTTTTTAGTAGGAAATCCTTAAGACTCTCTAAATCCTTTTTATCTTTATCATAATAATAAGTTTTTATACCAATAGATTCGGCACTTTTTACAGCATCTTTATTATGTTCAAAATAAACTACACTATCTTTAGACAAATTAAAATGCTCTAACATCTTTTTATAATACTCTGAATTACTCTTTTCGGGACTATGTTCTAAAGTAAAAACTTCGTATGGCATATTTTTTAAGCCGTATTTTTTCACCTCTTCATCATTGGCATTTGTTAGAATAATCTTTTTGTTTTCAAAGCTATCAAGTAAATCCTGCATTTCTTTAAAAACACCTTCTCCCTTTATTATAAAAGTATTTATTGCATCAACTAAAATTATTTTCATATTATTTTATCTTAACAAAAAACCGCCCTTTTGGCGATAAAAATTCTAACCGTCCTGCTTGGGGTATTAAATTTAAATTTAAAAAATGGCTGCTCCGGGGGACGGACGATGTTAAAACCTGTTTTATAATAAAAAACCAGCCGGTGAGCTGATTTCTTGTCCTAAATAAACCTTTATTCATCATGTTTTAAAGATATATACATGATGTATACGATACCAATAATTGCGATGAGAATTAAAATAGTCAAATTAGCTCCAAAAAATTCATACCAATAAGCTCCGATGGCGGCGCCAATGGCTAACAAAGCCAATTTTAATATACCCAACTGCCACCATGTAAAAGTATACGATTTGAAAGGTTTCATATTGGTTTATTGTTTTTTAATAATGCTAAAAATAATTATCGACTTTATTTCATTCTACCAAAAAACCGCCCAAAAGGCGATTCTTTGTTTCTTTTAAAAACTCCGGCGGCAGGACTCGAACCCTTCTCGGACAGGATACTCCCGATATTCATATTCAAACCTGTTCAAGAAATGAAAATTTCTTTTTTATTCTGTAGAAATTTCGATTTTCCCGCATTTTTCCTCGGCGGCTCGTACGATACTGATTATATCATCAAGATTTGGTTCAGTAGTTTTTAACCGATCACCGTTTTTTAAGACGATCGTCACCGCTCGTGCGTGCGTCTGACCGACTCTTTCTACCTGGCAATAGACCACCAACTGTTCCGCTTCCACCCAGCTTATCTCTTTATTAGTAGCTTTGGTAACATAGACTTCGGAAGGAATTAGTGATCTTTCATTTGTTATTTCACCAATTGCTTCAACAACAAATCCTATTCGAAAATAATTAAGATCAACGGAAAGACGATGTTCGTCAAATAATTTAGTATCATCTGTTAAGGCCAAATAAATCTCTTTCTTTTCGGCGGTGTCGAACACGGTAATTACTTTTGCGCTGGGCGAGACATCCACGACTATACCCTGCACCCCGGGGCCTCCCATAGGTCCCGTTGGTTCGTAATTATAAAAAGCCAGATAGTAAATCAAAAAACCTACTGCCATTACACTAACCGCAATAATTATTGAACTAAGGATTTTTTTATTTCTGGTCATAATTTACTTATAGTTTTTCTTACGGCTGAAAAATTTCCTCGGGCAGAAAACGGACTTGCTGAACTTCTGGAAATTGTTTTGCTGTTGCTTCAATCTGAAACCAAAGAATGCCCACTCGGCAGGAGCCACCAACTGTTTTGTTTTTGGAGTCGTTAAATTCAAGCGTTAAAACTCCGTCTTTTAGCGAGGCGCCTTTTAGGGAAAACCCCTCCAAAGGATATTCGGTGTCAATCCCTTGAGCCCGCTCCTCTTCTGTTAGTTCGCCTGAAAGCAAAAATTTGATGGTATCTTGAATCGGTGTTTGAGTTATTGGAATTTCTCTCCCAACCGACACTAACCCATTTCTACTGCAAGCGATATTACCATATTCGTCTCTGTCCAGTTCGTAACTATAATAATATAGTTTTACTGTTTTTGTTTCTGGGCAGGGCGTAAAATCGCATTTCGGCGGAATTCTTGAAACATAAGAGCCATCCGGGCAAAGTTTTGCGTCCATTGTGCAGGCAACGGGCCCCACTGGCGATCCGTCAATTATAAATTTTAAACCCAGCCAAATCCCGGCCAAAACAATTAGAATTATTAAAATAATTAAAATTTTTATTTTCATGTTTTTATTCTACTAAAAAACTGCCCTCTTGGCAATTTTTGATGCGGCTCGGTCTCTCGAACCGAGCACAAGCCTACTACTCCGGCGACGGGACTCAAACCCTTCTCGGTCGCCCTAACGAGATAGGCGTCTCGAGAAAGATTTCCTGAATTAGAGCCGGTTATGTTGGGTGATTAGTCTGTTACCCCCATGCATCTCCAGTTTATTTCTGCCTCTTTTGTTACAATATTAACAACACAAGCAGGATTACAACCTTCTTTCTCGATATCTAGATCAATCCACCATGTCCCTGTATCTGCATTACACATAGAAAATTCTAAGTAGTCTTTTAACTGGTCACCACATTCACTTGTTATAGCGATTTGCATGGCTTCAAATAAATTCATACTTTCGCCGGTCGGCGCAATACAATGTTCTTCTTCTTCTGTAAATATTCTCCCATCTGATGTTTTGCATTGGCGTGGATAACTTTCCATTACTGGATAACCAGCCTTAACGCAATCATTAAAGCTGTATACTTCTAGTACACATATATTACCGTCAAAACATTTTTTTTCTCCGCAATCACAAATCTTTATTTCATGACTATTGTCTGGCGAACAACCACAAGGACCAACAAGGCATAAGTTAGGGAAATCACCAGTTGCTTTACAACACACTGATGTTGATACTTGCCCTCCAGAATCTAGACAGGCTTGTTCCATTTCAGTTAATCCTTCAGGTGTTATTGTTGATTGATAAACCCAATAACCTAACCCTGCGACAATTATTATAATAATGATTGCAATGATTATTTTGGACATATTATTTTTTAATTAAAGTTATATTTATAAAGTTATATTTATTATGACCTTTCGTTTCTATTCTACCAAAAAACCGCTTTCTTGGCAATTTTTTATCGGTGCTCCCCCTACAGGACGCGCCCCTACCCCGTAGCGAGTTTTGCTCTGCTATTCGGGGTTCAGAACCATTGATTGGAAGGAGATAAAGGAAGAAATGAATAGTTTAATGTTTGTTAATTCAAAAGAAATGACAGTAGTTTAAAGAAATCGGGTTATCTTCTTAGATGGCAGAATGAGAAAGTTCTTGTATAAAAAAAAGCCCGAGTGTTTAATTTGGGCTTTATGGTCGGGAGAAAAAATCTGTTGCGTTATAGCTGAAGGACTAAAAGTTCATCTGCCTGGCCAATGAGTGATTGTACCAGTTTAAGACTCAGTACTGCTGCATCAAACCAATCAAATCTTGTTCGGTTGTCTTTTGCTTGTTCCATCAGAATCTCTAAAAGCTCGTTTTCTTGACCTTCTTTATAACGAAATATAAACTTCTCTTTTCCTTTATTTAAAACTAATTGTCGTTTTGCATTTTTCATTTTTATCCCTTTTCAATATAATATTGTTAATGTTCAAATTGTACCTTAATTATGCACCCATTATTTGAATTTGTCAAGGATTTTAAAACTTAAGTATTTTAAAACTTAAGGTATTTTACACAAAACTCGCAATCTTTTTAGTTAGTTCTTCTTTTCCTTCGTTTGTTTTGGCCGAATATCCCAAAACCGGTATATCTCGCGCTTCTTCTTGAATTGACGAAAGCTGTTTTTCCGCAGCGCCTTTAGCTAATTTATCAATTTTATTTGCAATAATGACAATTTGGTGTTTGTTTGCTTCAAGAATTTTTATCATCTCTCGATCAAGAGCAGTCAAGCCGACATTAGCGTCAATAATTAAGAAAACTGCTTTAGGCCTTGCATTGGAAAACTCCAGATACCAAAAAATCCTTTTGATTGTTTTGTTACGCTCCAACATTGAACGCTTCGCATATCCATATCCGGGAAAATCCACAAAATAGAAAGAATTATTGATGCGGAAAAAATTCGCCTCACGCGTTTTCCCCGGCATCTTGCTTGTTTTTACAAGATTTTTTTTGCCGACTAAAGAATTAATCACGCTTGATTTCCCCGCATTGGAACGGCCAAAAAAAGCGATGTGCGGTAAATTATCTTTTAAACCGTAATCGTCCCCGATAACACCTTTAACAAACTCTGCTTTTGATATTTTCATAATCTTTGACAATTTTAATAAATATATCAGCGTAGGACTTCATTTTATTTTCACCTACTCCATAAATATCCGAAAAATCTTTTTTAGTTACTGGTTTTTTGGCAGCTATGTCTCTTAAAGTTTTGTCCCCAAATATGATATAGGCCGGAACGCTTTTTTCCCGCGCAAGCTCTGCCCGTTTCCCACGTAATACATGAAATAATCCCTCATCTATTTCTGCCCACTCTTCCTCTTTCCTTACCCGAGCCATTCTGGAAATCTTTCTTTTCTTCGCCACCAGCAGAGGCCTAACTAATACTGGCAATACTTTTCCCCGCAACAATCGTTCTCCGGAATTGGTTACTGAAAGCGTAGAAAACTCTCTTTCTTTAAATAAAAATCCCTGCCCAATTAATTGTTCAATCATATAACGAATAAATCTTTCTGATTCTTCCTTCATTACACCAAAAATCGGTAAATCACGATGCCCCATCTGTTCTATTTTTTCAGTTATTTTTCCTTTTAACACATTTGCTATATACCCCGCTCCAAATCCATAATGTTCTTGCCTCACTGCAGCTACGCCGGATAATATTTTCTGTCCGAGCGCAAGAGCATCGTCAACCATATCAAGCTCATTTAAGCAAAAATCGCAAGCGCCGCAGGAATGTTTCTTATAATCCTGACCGAAATAATTTACCAGCGCTTTATGTCGGCACTGAGATTGGACGCAAAAATTATAAATAGTGCTTAGCTTTTTCATCATTGTTTCTCGGTTGGAAGATTGCTCGGCAAAAAAACTCCATAGCCGGTAATCTGCGCCGCCGTAAAACATATAACAAAAGGATGGAAGTCCGTCTCTGCCTGCCCGGCCAGTTTCTTGTTGGTAATGCTCAATACTTTTAGGCATACCGGCATGAATTATAAAACGAATATTAGAACGGTCTATTCCCATGCCAAACGCTATCGTGGCAACAATTAGATTCGCTTCTCCATGAGTAAATTTTGACTGGGCTACGCGGCGCTCATCATTTGGTATTCCGGCATGATAAGAAACATTATCAATACCGCGGCTTTTTAAATTTGCTGAAATAGCATCTACATCACGGCGGCGCAAACAATATATAATGCCTGCTTCATTAGTATGTTTTTCTAAAACCTCCTCTATCTGCTCTAAGAGCTGTTTGCGCGGCATTACCCGATAAGTTAAATTGGAGCGGTCTACCGGACCGATATAAACCTTGGGATTAATAAAATCTAACTGTTCTATTATATCTAACTGCACTTTTTCGGTAGCAGTAGCGGTAAAAGAATGAGTGCTCACATCGTTAAATCTTTCTTTGATTATCCTAAGATTACGGTAGCTCGTCCGAAAATCATGCCCCCAATGGCTTATACAATGCGCTTCGTCAATTACAAAAAAAGAAATCCCAACAGAATTTAATAAATCTATAGTTTCTTCATTTTCTAACCGTTCGGGAGAAATGTATAATAACTTTATTTCATTTTTCCGAATTAGTTCCATTGATAATCTTTGTTGTTTAACCGATAAACTAGAGTTCAAATAGCAAGAAGCTATTCCCATATCTTGAAGATCGTCCACCTGGTCCTTCATCAGAGAAATCAACGGAGAAATAACCACTGTCATACCTTTTCTTAACAAAGCTGGCAGCTGAAAACACAAAGATTTACCGCCTCCTGTAGATAGAACAGTTAAGCTGTCCTCATCTTTTAATATAGATAAAATTATTTTTTCCTGTAACGGCAGAAATGAAGTATATCCCCAATATTGCCGTAAAACCGTATAAATCTGTTTTTCGCGCTGATTAATTGTCATATTATGATGAAAGTAGAAAAAGTGATAGCTTTAAAATTAAACAAGTTTAAACTTTCTCTATTATCTTACCAAATTTAATCCATAACTCCAAGAAAAAAAACCTGAAACACTGAAAATTTTTACCCCCGCCATCAAAACAAAAAAGGAGGTCAAACAGACCTCCCGTAAAAGAACAATAAGATGAGATAGAAAGCGGATTTCCCGTCGAGAACATATTTATGTTCTGATTTGCTTCAACGCAGTTTGTGTTTGAAGCTTCCTTTATAGATTGACGGTACTCGCCACTTTCTCCTCATCCTTGAAGAACTGAAACAAAAATAAAGTGTGAACGGATGTAATCAAATCTTTTATTTCTATGTTATTTTGAAGTTGATTACCGATCCTTCAGGAACTTTTTTTCTGCTTCAGAGTATTCCTATATATAAAAGAGCAATTTTCACAATTGCCCTTATCTTAAACAATCAAAACACTTTGTCAAGTGTAAAAAGTAGGAACGTTTCCAATCTTTAATCTGCGGAACCCGAAGTTCGAGCAAGACCCGGCCTTGCTCGAACTTTCACTTTTTCTTTGATTGTTTCCTTTTTATTCCTCTTTTTTTTAACTTTTTATCAAGCCTTTTTCTATTATGCCATCCTATACCCATTTTTTTATCTTTTATTTTTTATTACAGTTGTGACCTTTTTAACCTCACTTCTTTATTATTTTTATTGCTTTTCCTTCAATCAAAGCTTCTGTTACTTTTTTACGAGAAATAGAGAAATAGGGGTCAGCTCTATTTTCTGTTATTTTATTATATCATAAAAACAAAAAATAATCAATGTTTACATTAATTACTCTATTTGTTAATATTTACTAAACTAATAGCTCTTTTAAAATTTATCATTCCTGAAAGGATGAAAAATGAAAACTCAAAAAATCTTGGTAATTTTGGCTTTAGTATTAATTTCTATTTTTGCTAACTGTAGTCCACCATTAGCTATTACAACGTTAGAAATGAAACCACAAACAAGTCCGCTTATTAGGGCTGTACTTTCAGATGATATTAAAAAAATTAAACTAGAAATTTCGAAAGGCACTAATCTTAATTTTAAAAATTATTTCGGCTGGACAGCATTACATTATGCGGTAGTTAAAAATTCAGAAGAAATGATTAAACCCCTTATTAAAAATGGTGCCGACATTAATATCGGGGACGAAAAAAGAGGCCAAACACCCTTGCACTTCGCAGCTATGACTGGAAAAAAACAAGCAGTTGAATTACTTCTTCTAAACAATGCCGATCCTTACAAAAAAGATATAAACAACAAAATCCCAAAACAATTAGCAGCTAACAAAGAAATCCTTGATTTATTCCGTAAATATGAACATTAAAAAAATAAGGAGCTTAAAAAACAAATTAAGCTCCTTTTTCTGTTTTTAGATGTTTTTGCTTGAGAAAATAAGGGTCAGCTCTATTTTCTGTTATTTTATTATATCATAAAAACAAAAAAATAGAGCTGACCCCTATTTTTCAATAATCCCAATGATGAGTTTTTTATTTCTTTTCATAATTATTAAGAAAACTTCTTCTTATATTCTAAAATCGTATTTTTAGTATACGGATTAAGAGGAAGCTTTAGAACCTCATCAATCGTTACCCAAACATATTCCGTCCCCTCCCGCCCATCTAAGACAACGTTGGTATTCTTCACTTTGGCGATATAGTCCAGAAAGACAAAATGTTTCTTTTTGTAAAATTCTTCGCTAAAAATGCATTCTTGAACCATTAAGAATTGTATGTCAAATATATCCAATCCCGTTTCTTCTTTAATTTCCCTTTTTGCCGAATCTTCCATGGTTTCCCCAAGCTCTATATGACCGCCAGGAAGACTATACTTTCCTTGCCACTTAGGAGAAGTCATAAGAAAAACCTTCCCTTCCTGATTAAAGATTAAAACGCCGACTGTTGGTTCTGGGTATTTTTTTTCGTCCATCATATGTTTCATTCTAACAAAAAACCGCCGAAATGGCGATTCTCTGGGGTTTCTCGGTCCCGAACAAGGTTCGGTATCCTAGACGGATATGGGTTTAGGACGTCCGAGACCCGTCGTGAAAATAGCTTCAAAATAGGCCTCTCGGTCGGCCTCGATACTGCGCTGACTGGGGTGCTGGCATCTTGGTCTAGAACCGAGGTTTTAAGGGGAAATTCGGGGGTTTGGAGCGTGTTCCACCGACGCGTCTCGGGCTTGCCCGCCGCTGCCAGCTTTCACCTTAATTTTGACGTCGTCAATCAACATATTATTTAATCATTTATTCAACACTAAGTATTTTGTATTTTTTTACGCCGTCAGGAGTTTCAAATTTAACGGTATCCCCTTTCTTTTTATTTAAAAGAGTCTCTCCCAAAGGAGATTTATGAGAAATTTTTCCGCTTAAGATGTCGGCTTCTTCCGGTTCAACGACCTGAAACTTTTCTTTGCCGTTTTCAAATTCAAGAAAAACAACAGAGCCGATCTGAACCCCACCCCCGCTCTTTTTACCGGCCACCTTAGCCTGGTTGATGATTTCCTTTAATTGAATAATTCTTCCCTCGATAAAAGATTGATTTTCCTTGGCGATATGATAACCGGCATTTTCTTTCAAGTCTCCTTGAGCAGCAGAATCCCTTATACTTTCGGTAATCTTCTTTCTTTCAACTTTCTCTAAATAATCCAGTTCCTTTTTTAGTTTTTCCAGCCCTTCCGGGGTTAAATACTTAGTCATGATATTCTTATATAATTTTAGCAAAAAATCACTTGTCTGACAAAAATAAAAACCGCCTTCTTGGCGATTAATTGACAGGGTTTCGTCCCGAACAAGGTTCGGTATCCTAGACGGATATGGGTTTAGGACGTCCCGAGACCCGTCGTGAAAATAGCTTCAAAATAGGCCTCTCGGTCGACCTCGATACTATGCTGACTCGTGCTGGCATCCTCGGTCTAGAACCAAGGTTTCAAGGGAGATTTCGAGTGTTTTGGACTTGTTCCACCGACGCGTCTCGGTCTCCCCTATTTTTATTTTATTTGAAAAAATTTCTAACTTTTTTCTCGCTCAATTCGGCTAGCTCTTCTTAACCCAAAGTTTATCTATCTTTTCTCTAATCTGTTCAATTAACTTCTTTAATTGAACCATATCAACGACTTTTACTTCGCCATTATCAAATAATAATAGGTTAAGTAAGCTATTAATGTTTTCCGAAATTGTTTTGTCGTATTTTTTTAATCTTGAAGAACTATAAAGAAGCCTTTTCCTAACCTTAACATAATCTTCCAGGGCCATCTTGTAAGAATCTACCATTAGGATTATTTCTACTAACCTATCATGTGTTTTTCTGTTTAAATCCTTTATCTCTTCTGCCCTTCTATCGTATCTTGATGTCAAGAAATGACGAATAAAATAAAAGACCACTTCTTTTACGAATAATACTCCAATAGCTACCGCTCCACTATAAAGAAAAAGGGTTATAAAAATATTGAAATTGAAATTCAAAATTGATTGGGTAACAATATTATTTACTGTTAAATTTTCCATAGAAATACTTGTTATTTCTTAATTGGACGTGATATAACTTTCTGTTGAGTAACTTGAATAAATCCGATGTCTCCTTTTGTTCGACCAATACCAGATTTTTTGTAGCCACCAAAGGGTGCATTAGTTGAGAAGTACGAACAACCATTAATACTAACCTGCCCTGCCTCTAGAGCATGTGCGACACGACTTGCTCGTTCTAAATCTTTTGAATAAACAAAAGCACTTAAACCATACGGTGTATCATTTGCTATTTGAATTGCTTCCTCTTCAGTTTTGAATGTAATTATTGGTAACACCGGACCAAAAACTTCTTCAGTTACTACTTTCATGTCTGGTGTCGTATTAGTAATGAGCGTTGGCATATAGTATGCGCCATCTAATCCTTCTGCTCGTTTACCACCCGTAACAATTGTCGCACCATTACTCCTTGCATCTTCTACTTGAACCTCAAGTGTTTCGAGTTGACGTTTTGCAGATAATGAACCGATTGTTGTTTTTTCATCCAACGGATCGCCAATAACTTGATTATTGATATTTTTTGTAAGTATTTCTACAACTTGATCTTGAATAGATTCATGTACAATAAGACGCTTTAAAGCACAACAGATCTGCCCATTATTCTTAAATCTTTCATTAAATACCGATAAACATATTTCATCAAGATCAACGTCATCAAACACAATAGCGGGTGACGAACCACCCATCTCAAGAACTACTGGAATGAATTTTTCTGCAGCTTTTTTGTAAATCATTTCTCCTACTCGCGAACTTCCGGTGAACATAATTAAATCAATGTTTTGATTCAAGAGCATCTCGCCCACAGCACCATCTCCATAAAGACACGTGAACACGCCCTCGGGAAATCCCGCCTCTTTCATCAATCTTGCGAGAAGCTGTGAAGTAAGCGGGCATTCTTCCGAATGTTTAAAAACTATTGTATTTCCTGCAAGCAACGGTTGACCAATAGCGATTAGGAATTGTGATGTGGGATAATTCCACGGTGCGATAGTAGCTACAACACCACGAGGCTCAAAATGTAACTCTGTTTGATGAGTATCATAAACATCAAGAATCTGTGGTTCTAGTGCCTTTATTGAATTTTCAACGTTTAACTCAAGCGTTGCCGCCCGACCATTGCATTCCGAAAGGCTCTCGGTGATTGGTTTCCCCATTTCTCTTGTTTGTAACTCTGCCAGTTCCTTTACACGATCTTTATAGAGATCAAGGAATTTTTTAAAATACTCTCTCCTGTTCTTTATAGACAAAGCACGCCAAGCTGGAAGTGCTTCATGTGCTTTTTTAACTGCATCTATGACCTCTTCTTCTGTAGAGATTAAGACACGACCAACTTCCTCGTATCCTTTAGCTGGATTTGTCGAAATAAGATATTTGTTGTTTATTGGAGACATAATATTAAATTTAATGGATTTTTGATGCCGTTCGGTCTCTCGAACTACGCACTAGCGTGCTGGCATCCTCGGTCTGGTACCAAGGTTTTAAGGGGGATTTCGGGAGTTTGGGGCGTGTTCCACCGACGCGTCTCGGTCGGGGCTTTTTAAGCTAAAATGGGACAAACGGAACACGAAAAGGGGTGTTCCGAATGGAACAGTGAAGTGTTCCGTTTTGGAGCTTCTAGTGGGGTCTCAAAATGGTATATCTTTTGCATCAACCTCCTTCTCTCCTTCTTCACTATCATCATCCTCTTTAATATCTATTTCTTTTTTGATTTCTTCAAACTCATTCTCAACCGCTTTAAGCCGTTCTCTGCTGGCCTTAATAAGAGTTGCCGCTTCTTTCACTTTTTTTAAACCCTCTTCAATATCTATCTCTTTCTGCTCTTCAAACCATTCACTTATAGCTGAAAGCTTCTTAAGATCGCTAGTTAGATCTTGTTTTTTTGTTTCATCTTGTTTAGCCATATTTTTATCGTTTAATTATATTTCTAATTTTTGATTGAATTAATCCATCAGAAACTTGGACATCCATATCCTCTTCTATCTTAACACTTTTTATACTTTTAATAAGCCTTCCGTTATGCCTAGCGATACTGTAACCCAACCTAATCTGTCTTTCTGGATTATATGAAGCAATTAGCTTTTCTGTATTTTTAATTTTATATTTGATATTTTCTAGCACAGAAGTAAGATTTTTTAGTATTGATTTTGAATAATCAGCTATATTTTTTTCTTTCACGGCTAACGCTTTCTCAAAATTAGTATAGAAATCAATACTTTCGATTTCATACTGTAAATTACCCAAATTTTTAGAGAAATTCCTAAGCATAGATTTCAAAGTGTCGCTTATATCTTTTCTTCTAAGAATTAACGTATGCTTAACTCTAAAGAGGAAAATTTTTAATTTATTTTCTATTTCCTTATATTCGTCTAAAATTGCGCCGAATTTCTCTTTAACTTTATAAATAAGTTCGTTTAAAAAAGCATTGGTTTTTGATAATTGCCTAATATATAGGTTTATAATATTTCTTTCATGTTTCTCCACTTTAAATTGTGCTTCTCTCCATGATTCGTTTAAAAGATTAGCTGCTGCAGTTGGAGTTGAACGCATATCGTCAGCAGCAAGCGATACAAGAGGAACATCTTTTTCGTGGCCTATCGCAGCAATTACTGGCACAGGGAAATCCACCACCTCTCTAACTAACCTTTCATTATTAAATGCCATGAGAGACTCAAGAGACCCTCCTCCCCGCATTATTACTAATAGTTCGATGTCTTGTTTTTTAAATGACTTAACCGAAGATAATAAATCCTTCACTGCTTTTTGTCCTTCAACCCTTGAATCAATCATTCTAATTTTAAACCCAAATCTTCCTAAATTATTTAAAAAATCAGCAAGAACCGCACCCTGTTTTGAGGTAATTATTCCGACTTTCTGTGGATACTTTGGGATTGTCCGTTTTCTAACTTCTTCAAAAAGTCCCTCTTTGGTTAATTTTTCCTTTAATTTTTCGTACTCTTTTTTCAGAGTTCCTTCTCCGGCATGTTCAATAACTTCGGACTTGAAAGACAGTTTTCCCCACGGTGCGTATATTTCAGGATATCCAGTGGCAATAATTTTAATCCCCTCTTTTAATTCAACGCCGTACATATCGTACCTATACTTCCAAATTATACACTTTATTATACTCCCATCCTTCTCATCTTTCAGGGTAAAATAAACGTGGCCCGTGGGTCCTAAGCTAACCTCACTAACTTCTCCAATAATCTTTGATCTAAAAGTCTTTAACCCTTGATTTACAATTTTAATATAATCCGAAACTGAAAAAATTTTCTCATCTTTTTGCTGATTTTCTTCTTCCATAATTTTATAGCTCAATTAACTTTTCGATTTTTTTATTTATTAACCCGAAAATAGAGTTAGCACTATTTTCTATTTAATCATTTTCCGCAATTTACAATATTCGCATTTAGGATCATCACAAGTTTTATTCCAAAAAGACAAAGAAAGAATTTCTTTAACTACTGCTTTTATTTGTTTTTCAAGCTCAACCACTTCTTCTGGATTTATATCAAACAATTCCTTCCGGTAATTGCCCTTGCTATCTGGTTCTATAAAATTAATTTCTCCAGCCACCATGTTAAATTTTCCATCCTGATAATAATTCAAAAGCAAATTATAAAAAACCAATTGGCGTTTATAGTCCCCAGTACTCGTTTTAGTCAAACCCTCTATTTCGTTGCGGGACTTAGGTTTGCCGGTTTTGTAATCTATGACATTAACGTTATTTGAAGAATCAAGGGAGATAACGTTATCTAATCTTCCATTAATCATAATGCCTTCTCCCAAGTCAATGCCATGAATGCTGAATTCGTTGAGCATATTCATGCTCCAAGATTTGTGATAATGATCGTAATACCCAGCAAGCGCTACCTTCCCTTTATCTAAAGCTTCTTTGTGGTCTTTTTCTTGAATCGGCTGATTATTCAAAGATTCAACAAACCTGCTAATAAGATATTCTTTGCCTGGATCCCCCTTTTTTATAAACTTATCAAAAAAAATCTTCAAAGCATTATGTATGGCCGTACCGAAAATTAAATGCTTGTTTGGAGCTTCGGGAATACGCAGTAAATTATTATAAAAATACTTCCAAGGACACTTAAGATAATTATTCAGGGCGGTTACAGAAAAACCCTGTTGATAGAAAAGTGAGTTCAAAAAAGCTTTTTCTTTGGCCGTTGAATGAAGTAAAGGCGTTGGAGCGAATTCCAAATCCTTTCGTTTATCAAATATTTCCTTTGACTCATCAACCTCAATTTCTTTTATTAATTCTGGCTTTATTTCCGTTATGAATCTTGAGGGCAACTGTTCTCGACCGTTCTGGTTTTGTTTTGCATAAAGTATTGAAACCTGCTTTTTGGCTCTAGTTAAAGAAACATAGAACAAATTGCGCTCGTCTTCATCGCTATCTCCAGTAAAACTTTCTTCAACCTTCTTCAATAAAGAATAAACCTGTCGCGGAAGTTTGATGTGTTCATAGTGACGACGAGAGCCCCAATGGCCGTCAACGGCATTAATAATATAAACGTACTCAAACTCCAGGCCTTTTGATTTATGAGCTGTCATTAATCTTACTCTGCCAGGAGCCTGTTTAAAAACAGTTGTCTTTATTAAAACATTATGCTCCTGAATAACATCGAGGTATTCAAAAAAGTGTTCAAGAGTATAGTCCTTATGACTTTCGATAAGCGATTTTATTTGGTCAAACAAGGCATGAAGTTTGGCTAATTTTTCAACGGAAACTGACTTATTCAAGATATAAACCAAAAAACCCGATTCTCGAACAACATCTTCAAAGGCCTGAACCGCTCCTTTATTTTTTGCTCCGCTTTTCCAGAAAGACAGATTTTTATATATTTCCAGTAATCTATCTATTTCTTCTATGCCTGCTTTTTCCATTATTTTACGATCTTTAATGATGTTATATAGATTTAATCTCAAACTAGCGATTTTATAAACATCAAGGGGTGGAATGCCAAAAATATCAACGTGAAGCATCTCTATTAATTCGGCTGAAGAACCGAAGTTCTGAACCGCCTTAAGGATAATAAGAAGCTTTCTAATATCCTCATCATTTAAAACGTCTTGGTCAGATTCAATAATAAAAGGAACACCAGCTTTCTCTAATATTCTAGTTATAGGAATAACATCTCTGTTTTCTCTATAAAGAACTGCGATTTGACTAGCTGATACTTTTTGCTTTAAAAGATTCTTAATGCTTTGAGAGAGGAAATATTGCTCTGCCTCTTGAGTTGGCAGAACGTGAAGATTGATAAGAGATTCTTTGTATCCAGATTTAGCTAAAAGCTTGCCAGCTTGAGAGTTAAGATTATAGGCCGCATTTAGAATAGTTTGTGTTGAACGGTAATTGCGCTGTAGAGTAATTAATTTAACGTTTTTGTAGAGATTCTTGAAATACATGAAGTTTTCCATGGAAGCTCCCTGAAAGCGAAAGATAGCCTGCTTTTCATCCCCGACTATAAAAAGATTGGGATTCTTATGGTAGTTGGCTAAAAGCTCAAGAATCTTATTCTGGGCGGTATTTGTATCCTGATGTTCATCCACTAAAATGTATAAATACTGCTCCTGTAAAGTTAAAAGCAAGTCGTTGTTTTTCTTTAAGACAACCATGGCCTGCATAATCATGTCGCTGTAATCATAAAACCTGGAAACACTTAAAGATTTTTGATAATCAGCATATATCAAGGCTAGCTCTTTATTTCTGGAAATGTGCTTTTGCATATCGATATATTTTCCTTTCATCTTTCCCTTATGAGCCCCGGCCTTGTGATAAAGATCTTCTGTTTTAATAAAAGCTTTTTCCTGTTCTTTGATAATATTGGAAAAATCTTCAGGCAACACGCCTTGCTGCTTTAATTCATTTATGGCGTTAATAATCGAACGAAGGTAAAAATAGCGACTGCCGAATGGTTTCAGATTTTTAATATTTGAAGAATCTATAATCTGACGAACTATCTGTACCTGATCGATCTCTGGAATATTGGTTGAACCGATAATTTCCGGGAAATCATCGGGATAATTTTTAATAATATCATTCGCAAACCCATGAAAAGTCGTAATATTAACGCGGTAAGCTTGAGATCCTATAAGTTCCGATAATTTTTTGCGCATGGAAACCACCGCAGACTCTGTAAAAGTCAAAGCTAAAATGGCTTCTGGCGGTGTATCTGTCTGAGCTAAAATATTGGCGATTCTCATCGTCAATAAATGTGTCTTGCCAGTGCCAGGTCCCGCAATAACCATAACAGGCCCTTCAATAGTTTCGACGGCCTGTTTTTGTTCTGGATTTAGATTACGATAAGCAATTTTAAATTTATTTTGAGCCGGACTGACCATAACTTTAAACTTTATTTTTAATTAATCTTTCAATATCTTTTCTTATATCCTCTGTAATTCGGCGCTTCAATCAACCTTGTTTGAGCCGTCCTTTGTAAGGCTTTATCAAAATTAAAATTCTCAGACAATTCAATCCCTTGAATCCTATCTATTCTGAACGTTCTTATATCGCGTGCGAGATGACAATAGGCAACGCAGTACGTGTTATTAAGAGCGTAGGGATCTATGGCACGCCACGAACCTTTATAGCGGATTCTGATTGTCTGATGATTGCTGAAAGCTTGTTCTAAATCCTTATCTTTATTAAAATCTTTTTTTGAAACTGACTCTCTTTCTTGGAGCGCCTCCTTGTACTTTTTGCGTGCGGTATTATAAGTTGCAAGTTGTCCATCGCTAAATTTATATTTAATGCTATCCAAATATTCAACTTTCTCCCTTGACTTGCTAGTGCCTCTGGCGTATTTCAGTGGACTCTCAGAAAAACTAAGCAGTTTATTATTATCATTTCTCGACAACTCATTATCGAGTTTTACCCGTCTTCCGCTACTTGTAGAAATGTATTCTCTAGAACTTGCGCTCGATTTGCATTCCAAACAAAATCTGCCAATCCCTGTAATAAGAGAGGAATCTCTAAACTTTGACAACGATTTTACTTCCCCACATCGGGGGCAAACTCTTGCTTTACCATTTCGTAGATCATGAATTGTATCTTGAACCTTATTAACTACATCGTGATTGTAAAGTTTTTTTTTAACGATTTTCTGTAATCCAGAATCAAGCGTTTTTATCGGATTTTCACCTAAATTAAACTTGTTTATCCGAAGAAACTTGTATCCGTAACCCTCTAAAATATGCTGTCTGTAAACATCTTCTGGTGAATAATATTCTTGGTAGTTTGACTCATTGACAACTTCTTGAGAATCTCCAAAATGTTCTAAAAAGCCGTCATACTCAATGATAACCTTGTGTTGTTCTCCTTCGTTGTCGTTATAAACTAATAAAAAGTCGACTCGATAATTTGGATGATTGTAACTTTTGTCAAGTTGTTTTAAGTATTTGCCTAATTCAAATTGAGGGAGTATTTCAGCATTTTCTTTATTCTCGTTCCAAAATTTAGTTCGGTAAAACCACTCTAAAACAAACGGCTCCATCTGAGATTTTCGATCGACGGTACTACTATCAAGTTCTCTTTGTCCTTCTGTAAGCGTATTCAAGTAATGTTGGAGAAACTCTTTTGTAGTTCCTAGGTATCTGTCTATTGGTTTACTAACAACAAAATGCATACATTCTCTCGCACGACTTAAACCAACATTCAATCGTTGTGCCTTAATTTTTCCTTCATCATCATCTAAGTCGATCTTGTTTAGATCGCTTATAAACACATAGTTCAGTTTATCATCTGCCTCGGTAGCAACCATTGAATAAAAAATAATATCCCTTTCTTCTCCTTGGCATGTATCAAATGTCATTATTTTCAACTTTAAAACATCGAAGAAGTAATCTGATTCAGGTAAATCACTAATTTTTTCGTAAAGTAAACGCTGTTGATTTGTATGCGGCGTGATAATACCGACTGTACATTTTTTATCTTGTTCTTTAAGTTTCTGGAGTTCAGAAATTATAAATTCTATTTCAGGAACATTTGTGTTTTTTGTAACCTCTTCCAGTCCATTGTGTTCTACTTCGGAGAATTTCAAGACATCTTGAATTGGCACTCCGCGTACCTTCATCACCTGTAAGTTTCCTTTATAAAAAAATTTATTCGAGTACGAAATTAACTCTTTATAGCCCCTGAAGTGTTTAATAAGTCGCGTTTGATAGTTATTTATGAACCCAAAGAAATCAAGTATAGAAACTTTAATGTTGAATTTCTCCAAGCGAACTACATCATCTGCCTCAGTTGAAATATGTTTCAAGAACACTTCTTTTAGATTTGCTAAGTGTTGCTTATTTATATCACTCCGCGCCAATGCAGATTTAACATTACTAAACTGTAAGTTATCACCAAGCACAATAACCTTTTTGGCTCTTAAGAGTGCTGGGAAAGCTTGTGCAATACTGACTTGCGAAGCTTCGTCAATAATAACTATGTCAAAAATTTCTGGTTCTAATGGTATATATTCGGCGTAATCTCTGATACCGGCTAAGATACACGGGAATGCGTTTTTTAATTTTTGAAATTGGTCCTTGGGAAATTTCTTTTTTGATTTTATTACTTGCTTGAGCGCCCTTGCGTCAGCCTTGTAGGTGTCAGTAAAATTGACAAATCTTTCATCCATAAGATATGTCATCTGCATTGTTACAATGTTCTCAATCTGCTTTATGCGTTCCCCATAGCTTAAATCTTTAACTTCGCTAAATTCATCGTTTAATTTCTGGTGAAGTGCGATATAGCGAGTTAGTTTTTCAAACTCAAGATCGGATATTTCAGTTAATCTGTTTTCGTATAAAGAGTTAAATACATCACTTTTAATACCTGCAACAATAAAGGTAGATTTATGTTTCTCCGTAGATTCCTTTAGGTAAGCAATGTCATTATCAATTTCCAAAAGAGTATCAATGTATTCCTTGCAAAAGCTTAACTCTTCAATTAAGCAAGGGATATTGTCTTTTTGAAGGAGTACATTAATGTTTTTGTTTTTCTTCAAATCAATATTGGAATCAACGATATCTCTTTCAATAGTTAAAATACTAGTAAATTCATCGTAAAGTGAATCAATTTCTACAACAACTGAAATATCGTTAAGGTCGTTAAGAGTTGAAATATTTACTTTGCCATCTGTGAAATCTTTAATGATTGGTTCTTTTTTTGAGTTTTCTTCATTTAGTAATCGAAGTTTTTCTAATTGTTCGCTTGAAAAGAAAGTATCCTCATTTTTCAAAAGAGAAGTAATAAGGTGAACAAAGTCTACATCACTAAACTCGTCAGGTTCGGTTTGTACTTCTAATATATATTTGTAGACACCAAGAATTATCTCGAGCTCTTTTAAATTCTTATGTGGGTTATCAAGTTTCGAGAAAATAAAATTTTTTCTGAAGTCTTGATTTAAGGGCTCTAATTTTTTCTTTTTACCAAAATAACCGAATACTCTGCTTCTTAAACTTTTTGCGGAGCTGATATAATTCTCAAGATTTTTTATGTCTACTCTATACGACTCTTTGAATAAATTTATAAGGGACAAATTGTCTTTGGCGAAATACCTAACTTTCTCTAAAACTTCTTTAAGTGTAAGTGTATACCTCGTAATCTCTTTTACTGTAGCTAAATTATCTAGTTCTTTATTATTCAAACCCATTAAGTTGACATACATTTTATTTTTTCGAATAAGATCGGCGGTTTCCGAAATACTATGCGAATAATGAATTAATTTTTTAACTCCGGTTTTATTTTCTCGAACTAGACTAAAATATATCCCCAAAGATTCATTATCCAAAAGCTTGCTATTTTCTGTGGTAAGTCTATTTATGTCTTCTAAGGCGGAAATTGCTTCCTCCAGATTTTCGGAGTTTTCTGTAGTCAAATCTTTCTTGAGGTCGAAGTTAAAAAATACTTTTTTATTAGTCTGTATTCTCTCTTTTAGATTAAGGAGAATAGATCTAATTTTTGTAAGCTCTTCTACAGAATCGTGATTTTCTATTGCCTCATTGATATCAACACAAAATCCCTGTTTATCAAAATAATTTTTCATTGAAACGAACTCATTTATATCTTCAAGAGAAATGCGCCTGTAAGCGTCTATCTGTTCCTCAAGTCCTTCTCTTAGCGCCTTAATTGAAACGTCTATGTGTTTATCGAGATCTGGAAACTTGCTTCTCACAGTACGAAATTGCTCAGTTATTCCGTCTATAGTTGGTTGAGCTAAAAGTTTTGGGTAAGCATTGCCTGTTTTTCCTAATCTCAAGAGCGGATTCTGAAATTTCTCATCTATGCGGACTTTGTTTAAGGTATTCACAATGTTCTTCTCAACCACATCTAAAGCTTCCTTCTTATCTGAAAGTACTAAAACAGATTTATCTTTAAGAATCGTGTCAAACACAATAGCAGTGATTGTATGACTTTTGCCTGTCCCCGGAGGACCTTCAACGAGTACATATTTACATTTATCGTTGTTAATCGCAGATAAGATCTGCTGTTGCTCACTATTTAGAGGTATCGGACTTTTATAAACTAATTTTTCATCCACAGATTTCTCATCCCATTCGTCTCTAATTGGTTTTGCAACTGACTCAGGATTTTTATAAATAAAATCATCAACGAGTTTTTGGAAACCTTCCATTAAATGGCTATCCGCCGACGCGTTCAATATATCCTCATAGTCATTCAAAAGAGCTTCATCTGATTTATCAAAAAGAGCAATATAAATGTTTGTGCTTACTGTTATGTATAAATTCCTACTGGTTTGAATATCCGGTTTTCTAACTTCAATCTTGTTATCAAGTTCAAGTAAATTAACAATTTCTGTAATGGTCTCTTGTAAAATAAGAGGCAGGTCTTTTTCGTGATCTGCGAGATAGATAATTCTGTCTGATATACTTTTTAAAGCGCCTTTCTTTTCGCGCTCAAGATTATATTCTTGGACAATATACGCAAGTGCTTTCTTGTTAATATAAATTTGCGAGTCAAATGTGACAAAAAACTCGTCGCTTTTTCTTTCAATAGAAAAAGGTATGTAAAAGATTGGATACTTATTTTTCTGATAGCTGATATCGTAGAAATAAAAATAAAATTCCTGCTTATCTTCTATTTTGAAGTTTTGATATAGCTCATGGAGATCGTTAAATAAATCGGATACCTTAAACATATCAAAAAACTTACTCAAGCTTTCTTGAATATCCTCAATATCTAAAACGCCTTTAAGAAGTTTCTTTATGTTGGCTTTTTCGCCACTTAAAATTAACTTGAGTGATTCAGATACGGCATCCTCAACTTTTTTAGTAAGTATGCTGGAAAGTTCTTCTTCTATCTGAAATATTGCATTCTCATCAGCAAGCTTGTTGTTCTGAAGTGGTTTTTCAATACTTCTAACCAAGTCAAGAACAATGTGCTTTTTGAATACAGACTCTACCTCTGTTATAACAGTGTTAAAAGCTTGCAAATAGTCATCCTTATATTTTACGGCTGATTGCTGAATTGATTCATCAATTTCTTTAACTAAATTCAGAACGTCTTTTTCCGATACTTTGTTTATTAGTTTTTTTATTAAATCGAGTAAGGATTTAGGTATATCTGCCTTATAAACTCCTTTTTGAATTGGACCGAGTTCGTTACCACTAAAAGAACTATTAACAAGTTTGTATCCTACTTTATAGAATGTTGGATATTTACTAAGATTAACCCCAGTTAATAAACCCTTATCGTTATGAATCTTAATACTGCGACGTGGTAGCCGCCGTTTATGGAAATCTGTTTCCAAGAATTCCATAAAGTAACGACCAACTTCTTTTACAAAAAGAGTTATTGGTGACGCTTCATTTTTTGTAGAATTATTATTTGGCATAATTACTTTTATTTCTTCAATAATTTTAAAATATCCGATTTTTTGTATCGCCTATCTCTACGACTACCAAATCGAATAGCTTTAAGAGCGCCTTTATTATCCCAATTTCTTAAGGTGTTGGGGTGAACGTTCAAGAACTCGCAAGCCTGTTTCATTGTTAGAATTTCTGGTAATTTGTTTTTATTCATAAATCAGAATATAATTAAAATATAACCTACTATTAGTTTACAATGCTAAAAAAGAAAAGTAAAGTGTAGAAAATGAAAAAGAAAATCAAAAACAAAAAACCAAAAAGTAAAAATATCCACTTTTTCCTACATGGCAAAAATTTAGATAAAATAAAACTTTTGGTGAGTTGGGATAAGTTCCAGGTAGATTTGCTGCAATTAAGGAAAGATTTCTCTATACCCTCGGAGGGGTTTTCAAGTAACGAGGAGATCAAAAAATGGGATAAAAAATTATCTCAAGATTCGGACGCTTTCTGGGAAACCGAAGATTATAAAAATAGAAGAAAAAAACTTTTATTATTGAGGAAAAAAGATTATAGGCAATTTCTTATAGAACAAGAGCTTATCAATGAAGATGTACCGATAAATAAATTCAATCGAGCCATAAGGAATTTAGTAAACAAATACCATCTTCCCTATAATTTCTTAGATGCTATAAAAATGTACGTCTATCATAATAAAATCGCATCGGTATTTCTTCCTAGTACAAACTTCTCTTTATCTTTTGACCCAGAAGGAAGAAAAGGAAAAACACGGTGGATAGAAATAAAGACGTACGCCCTGGTCACGGAAAAAGAAATTAGAAGTGCAGTAAAAAGTTTGAGGAATTTACAAAAGCTCTATTTCTCTCCCAATCTTACGCAGAATGTCAGAGTGCATAAAAATATCGATGTAGCAATTGCTATTGAAAAAGAAAAGAAAAATATAGATAGAAAAAGGGAAAAAGAAAAAGCCAGTTCGTATCTTGAAAAAGTAAGAAAACAATACGGGGAGAAAATGTATAGAAAAACTATAAGAGAGCGACAAACCGAAGGAATTAAATTAATAAAGAGAATAAATAAAAACACAAGTAGAGAAATAGCTAAGAAGATATTTGGAACTCCAGAAAAAGAAAATCTCGTAAGACAAATATATTCAAGATTACAAAAAGAAAGAAAAAGGCTATTCGAAACATAGCGTGACATAATTGTTGTAAAATAAGGTCACGGGTATTTGAAAAACGTCGTCATAATTATAAAAGGACGACGTTTTGTTTTTAAAACAATAAACATATGAACACAACTAATAATAAAATCACCACGATTCAATCCGATTATCTGCCGGCAATAACCGGTATAAAACGCATTCCCGAATTCATTGAATTTGTTCGGTGGAATGCACTCCCTACATGGTATCGCGAGCCGAAAACCCAAAAGGAGTTCGCTAAACGCGTCGGAGTCTCACCGGACACCCTTACTGACTGGAAAAAGCATCCCGAGTTCTGGCCGCTTGTGTGGCAATTTCTCCGTGAGTGGATGCAAGAACAAACTCCTGATGTTATTGGCGGACTGTATGAAAAAATCGTTTCTGGTAAAGGTTCTGCTAGTGACGTTCAATTATTCTTCCACCTCGCTAAAGGTGAACCAAAACTGTCGAAAAAGAAAAACTAAATTACAAAAATATGCCTAAAATAACAAAACCAAAACTAAATATATTGTATGTTTCCATAGATTCTCTCCGACCAACAGAATATAACCCCAGAAAAATCAGCAATGAATCAATGGAACAATTGAAAGAAAGTATTAAACGATTTCAGATGGTGGATCCAATAATCGCAAACATTGCACCGAATAGGAAGAATATCGTGATTGGTGGACACATGAGGTTACGGGTAGCAAAAGAGTTGAAGTTCAAGGAAATTCCCGTTGTTTACATAAACATTCCAAATATTGAACGCGAGAAGGAATTGAATATCCGTTTAAATAAGAATACTGGCGAATGGGACTGGAATTTATTGGCTAACTTTAATGAGGATTTCTTAAGTGATATTGGATTTAATTCGGAGGAGCTTGATGAGGTTTTCGGAATTGACGAGAACCCAGAAATCTTTGATCTTCAAAAAGAATTACAGAAACTCGGAATTCAAAAAATAGATATAAAGAAAGGCGATGTTTATAAGGTCGGTCCGTTTGTAAAGATAATGTGCGGAGACTCCACTATCGAAAATGACGTATTTAAGTTGATGGGTAAAGAAAAAGCCGACATGTGTCTGACTGATCCACCATATTTGCTTAATTATTTACAAGGTAAGAAAAAGCACGGAAAGGCCACTGAGGGTTTCGGTTACAAAAGGGACAGACGGTATTTGGAGACAGACTCCCTGCCCACTGATTTCACCCAGAAGTGGATGGCAAATATTGCAGGAATAGCCAAGCCCGATTTCTCCATTATCGTATACGAAAACTGGAAAAACATTCGAACCATATGGGGAGAGATGGAAAAGCACTGGAAGGTAAAGAACATGATTGTCTGGAACACCCCGAACAGGACGCAAGGATTCGCAGCTAAGTACAAATTCTTTAGTAAATACGATATAGCTATGGTCGGTAAATCAGGAGATAAAAAGTTGAATTACGAACCAGAAGATGATGAACTACAGAACGAGTACGAAACGGCTTTATATGCCGTTAGCGGAAAACCTCACTGGGAAGGTTATGAAAAGGGAAAGAAAATCTGTCCGTCAGATTTTATTCAGTTTAAGGTAGACGACGCTAAACACTCAGGGCAGGGTATAATCTTTGGGACCAAGCCAATACCCATACTTATTCCCTACTTGAAGGTTTTAACCAAAAGAGGCGACTTAATTGTTGATCCTTTCGGTGGTAGCGGAAGTACTGCAGCTGCAGCTCTAACCATGAAGCGTCGATGCTTTGTAATGGAGAAATCTCCCGTTTATACGGCAGTCATAAAACGTCGAATTGAAAAATTAACAAATTTAAAAGCTAAAAAACTATGAAACGAGATAGACTTAAAAATTCAATAATTGTAACGCTAAAAGAAATGCCAATCGTGCAAGTTGCCTGCAAAAAGGTTGGCGTTGGACGAACCACATATTACCGTTGGCGAGAAAATAAGAAATTCGCCAAGGAGGCCGATGTGGCTATTGCTGAAGGCGAAGCATTTATAACGGACATGAGCGAATCTCAGCTAATTTCCCTGATTCGCGACCGGAACTTTCAGGCCCTTCAATTATGGCTCAAGTCACATAGTCCAAAATACGGAAATAAGGTTGAAATTAGCGGTCGCTTAACGCATTCGGACGAAGAGCTCACGCCAGAACAGATGAGTTTAGTAAAAACGGCTCTTCGTCTTGCTTCATTTGATAAAAACCATGAAGAAAAAAAATAAACAAATGAATATAGAGGAGATTTTCGATGTAATGTTAAAAGACAAAAGGGTTAGATTAAGTATCGTAAAAAGAAGCCATAAGTTCTTCTTCTACTTTTACTTCCCCCACTATACCGAATTTTCCATCGCTCCTTTCCACGAAGAAATATTTCATATAACACAGGATACAGATATCCGTAGTGCAATAATACTTGGTTTTCGTGGCTGTGGGAAATCAACCCTACTTTCGCTTTCCTTTCCTCTCTGGGCTATTCTCGGAGAACAAAAAATAAAACATGTTCTAATTCTAAGTAGAACACAGCAGAAAGCCCAAACACTACTCCAGCAGATCAAGTACGAGCTCGAGACAAATGATTTACTGAAAAAAGATTTAGGACCCTTCCAGGAAGAACGCAGTGGCTGGAATTTGGTATCGCTTTATCTGCCTTATTATGATGCCAAAATTACCGTTGCCTCTACCGAACAGAGTATCCGCGGCATACGCCACAAACAATACCGCCCGCAATTAATCATCTGCGACGATTTGGAAGATATGGATTCCGTCAGAACAAAAGAAGGAAGGGACAAAATATACAATTGGCTTCTCGGTGATGTAATCCCTGCCGGAAGCAGATATACCCGACTTATGATTATTGGAAGCTTGCTTCATGAAGACTCTCTTATTAAACGACTTCAGAAAAATATCGAGGAAAATAAAATGCGCGGTATTTATCGAGAATATCCCCTTCTGGACGAGCAAGGTAATTGTGCCTGGCCCGGGAAATTTCCCAATCAGGAAGCCATCGAAGAGGAAAAAACAAAAGGCATTACAGAAATCACCTGGTTGAGAGAATACCTTCTTCGTGTTGTTTCTGAAACGGGACGCGTGGTTAAACCCGAATATATTCATTATTACGATTACGACAAAGAGCTCCCGAATGATAAAGATTTTGTTCAGACCTATGTCGGAGTCGATTTAGCGATATCTGAAAAAAATAGTGCACACCGCACGGCTATTGTTGCTATGAGAATTTATCAAGTGAAAGATAAAAAGTATGCTTATATTATGCCTTTTCCTTTTAACGATACTGTAGGATTCCCGGAGCAGGTAACACAGATTAAGCTTCTGGTGACAAATACAGAAGTATACTCTAATCCGACAATTTTCGTTGAAAAAGTCGCCTATCAGGAATCTATTATTCAGCATTGTCATAGTTTAGGAATTCAGGTTGAGGGCGTTCCTCCGCACGGAGACAAACATGAACGACTTGCGCTTACTACAGCCGCAATAAAAGAAGGGCTTATCCTTTTTCCCACAAAGGGTGCCGAAGAACTTATTCTCCAGCTCATCGGTTTCGGTGTAGAGAAATACAACGATCTCGCGGATGCTTTTTCGCTCGTAGCCAACCAATTCATCATATATTGCAATCAACCAGTACCGCATTTCGAATGGCTCGATATCGGGCCACGAAGAAGAATGGGGCTACTATCAGACGAAGAAGATAATGAAGGATGGAGGCCCTTTCCTTAGAGCGATTTAAGAACGGTTTAAGGACGCTTTAAGTTGTCAACAGCTTACCAACTATGGGGACTGGACTCACTAGCCGGGTTGCGTCATTCATATCCTTGAAAGGTCGAAACAAGCAATTAACAACCATTCAAGGATATGGAAAAAACAATACCAACCCAAATAAATGGCTATCAGCCCCCTGCTGTTTTGCCTTCTGCAAAGTACTGTCTTTATGCCAGAAAATCTACAGAATCCGATGAAAGGCAGACTCTATCTATAGACAGCCAGGTAAAAGAAATGCTTCGGCTTGCCGAAAAAGACGGTCTTGAAATAATTGATGTCAGACGTGAAGCTCATTCTGCTAAAGATTCTGGGGAACGACCGGTATTCAACGAGATAATCGCCGACATTAGACGTGGCAGATTTAACGGAATTCTTACGTGGGCCCCGGACCGACTAAGCAGAAATGCCGGAGACTTGGGAACGTTAGTAGATTTAATGGATCAAAAGGTTCTTTTGGAAATCAGAACCTTTGGACAGAAATTTATTAATTCCCCTAATGAAAAATTCCTGTTGATGATTCTTTGCAGCCAGGCAAAGTTAGAGAATGACAATAAAAGCCTGAACGTAAAGCGCGGACTCAGGATGAGATGTGAAATGGGTTTATGGCCCACCACCGCTCCAACGGGCTATCTCAACGAAAAAAGGACCGACCGTAAGGGGTACGTCCTTGTTGATCCTGAGCGTGCTCCAGCTATAAAGAAAATGTTTGAAAAAGTAGCTTATGAAAAATGGAGTGGCAGAAAACTCTATCACTGGCTTAGGTTTGATCTAAACTTCCGAAGTAAAAGCAACCATCATCTTTCTCTGAGTAACGTCTACTTAATTCTCCAAAACTCATTCTATTGCGGAATTTTTGAGTATCCTCGAAAAAGTAATAATTGGTATACCGGGAAACACGAACCCATTATCACCAAAGAGCTCTTCGAAAAAGCTCAAGAACAGTTAAAAAGAGACCAGATTCACAGAGGAGAAAGCAAAGAATTCGCCTTCACTAAATTAATTACCTGCGGATTGTGTGGCTCAGGAATAACTGCCGACGAGAAGTTTAAGAAATTAGCAAACGGTACGGTTGCCCGTTACATCTATTATGGATGTACCAGAAGCAAGGATCTAAATTGTAAGGGCGGGTATATTAGAGAAGAAGAATTGATAAATCAGTTTTCGCAGCTTCTTGATAAAATTAGTTTGGATGAGCTAGGAATGCGTGAAAAAATTGAAAAAGAGATTGAAAGATATCAAAAATTCCAGGCCGAAGTCTTAAGAAAAAAGGGGAAGATAGAAAAACCAAAAGAAGTGGATATTAGAAATTATGCAAAATATATCTTAAAGGCTGGTTCAATAGTAGAAAAAAGAGAACTTCTGGCTTGCTTTAAGAGTAAACTGCTCCTTAAAAACAAAGTGGTCTATCTGGAAAAATAGACGGAAGTGTTTTATAATGGAAGAAGACAACTAAATATGGCCTAAACCTTATATTCTATAAGGCATGGCATAAAAACCCATCGAAGATATTAAGCTCGTCGTCAGAGCACTCTTCGATGGGTCATATCCCGAAAGGGGTATGGGTGGCCGTAAGGCCATCGCTGGCGGCGAGCTTTGTGTTATACCGCCAGAACTAAAGGTCGTGTGAACATATATAAACCTAATAAGAGATAAAATATGACTGACGAAATAAAATCTAAAAAACCAATATGGAAAAGATGGTGGTTCTGGTTAATTATTATCTTCGTAATAATTATTATTGCTTCTGCTGGTGGCGGAGGAAAGAAACAAACAGCACCATCTCAGACAGAAACACTTACTACCTACTCAATTAATCAAGACATTAGAGTAGGAGATGTAAGATGGAAATTGATTGAAGTAAAAAACAGGGGTAATATCTTAAAAGCTTCGGAAAGCCGGTATCCTACTATTGCCGAGAATAAAACAACTACAGGAAAATTTATTGAAATAACGATGGAAGTGGAAAATTTAGGAACGGAAATGAAATCTGTCACAAACCTTGATATTGTTGACAATAAAGATAGGAAGTTTATTCCTGCATCGGACGTAAGTGAATGGATACCAGAAGAAAAAGAAATGTTTCTTCTTAGTAATCTTAATCCGAATATGCCTCAACAATTTACAGATATATATGAATTACCATCAGATGCAGCTGGTTTAAAAGTGAAAGTCGGCGACTTATCGTTCTGGGATGACGAAGAAGCTTTAATTGATTTGGGCATATAAAACAAAAAAAACACGGCTTTTAATGGCCGTGTTTTTTTGTTTGCTTTATACTCTGAATAAGTGCGTTCGGTCGTTTGAACCGAGCACTAGTCTACTCCGGGGGACGGACGACATTCAACCTATTTTATGACTTCAAAAGAGGTTTTTGAGATACCTGTTTTGGTTAAACTATTTGTTTGAGTTTTCTAAGAATTTTTTGGTCATTATTTGTAGCAATTCTTAGATCAACGATCTTTTGATACCACCCAATCGCCTCTTTAATCTCGCCCTGCTTTTTGGCGTTTCTTCCTAGGGCACGGTAAGCCATACCGGCAATGCCTATCGGTCCCGGAAGAATATCACCTTTCCATTCAGGTGAGTGTTTAACTCTTTCACAAGCATCAAGGGCTACCTCTGCAGCTTTTTTGTAATTACCTCTTTTGTAATACAGTTCTGCGTAAGGACACAAACATGGCTCATACTCTTGGGTGTTTTCTGCAACGAACGCAAGAATACGTTCAGCCTCATCTAGATCTCTGATAATAGCTTCTCCAACCAACATAAATCCTAAATCACTGGCAATAGTAACCTGATCAAGATACCCAATGTAATGTCGTTTTTCAAGTGGAAGACGAACCGGTAGTTGATTTTTAGCTAGTTTAAGTGCGTGTTTGAAATAAGCGGTGGATTTTTCTAAAAATGGTTTTCTTTCGTTTCCTCGAATATGCCAAGAAGTGTAGTTACGCCAAGCAATACCTAGCCAAAAAGCAAGTCTTGCATTCTTAATTTCACCATCTATGTAAGCTTCAACCGCTACTAAAACCTTATCCATATTAGGTTTTTTGTGCTTCTCCTCATTGAAAGAAGCAGCAATTTCCACAAGAGCATCTATAGCCTCTTTATCGTTTTTGAATCGTGGTTTTTTAAAATTGAAAAAGCTCATTGTTTTTGCATAATTCTAAGTACCTTAACTCCCTACTCACTAATTTTGAAGTTGCCCAACGATGGGCTTTTTTTGTTTAACTAAAATCCAGAACCGTCACCGATTTTCATAATTTAACAATCTTTTAATTTAATCCTCCCAAATTAGTAACGGCTCTTTCAATCGTCTTAAAACAATCTTGAAGAGTTCTGTGAATTTCTTTTCCAGAGAATCTTAAAACGTGCCAGCCAAAACTTTCTAAGTTGTTATTTCGCTGTCTATCTCTGTCTAAAGCTTCGGGTAGAATATGATATTTTTCTCCATCGCATTCAATATCAATATTTGCTTTGCGACAAAATACTCCGAAATCCAAACAATAATTTTGCCCTCCGGCTCTAACATATAATTGCCTCTCAGCTTCTATCTTTCGCTTTTTCATTTCATAGTACATCTTCTCTTCTAATGGACTAGTATCATACAAATCATTAATCTCTTGGGCACTAAATAATTTTTCTCTACTGGTTGGAATATGCACAATTCTTCGCCATTTTTTACTTGGAATCGGATTTGGTAATTCTTTAATTTCTCCTAAATGAAATTGAAAATAATCTTCTTGTGCCTTTTTATGTCGGGATTCTTCTGGAAAAAGTTGAATTCTTTTAACGGTATCTACTTTTTGAACCTTGGCATAGTAAGTTACTTTGTATTTTAATCTTTCACCAAAAATTGCTGGAAAATAAAAAGCTAAATACTCAACAGAAGAAGCATTTTTAGGAGCCGATTCAACCGGAACATGATACCATCTTTCTTTTTGAATTATAGGCCAAAGATTTTTCCTTGGTACAATTCCTACTAACGCTGGCTGTTTTGGCATAAATCTACCTTTTTTCTCTATTAGATTAAAATTGATTGGCTAATTCAAAATTCAGAACTGTTTTCATAACTACAATAAATATCCTATTTATCTTCTACAATTTAACCTCTTTTGTTCTTCTTTCATTCTAAAATTAAAATAATCCGCAAGAAAATCGCATGACTGTCTGTCGTATTCTTCATTCAGTTCTTTCCATAAATTTTTAAATTTACCGTAATCCCTATTTACTTTCTTAATTATGATTGACGTAGGAATTTTGAATTTTAGATTATGACACCCCGGATGATCAGAATCATTATGGGCGGGAAATCTATCTTGGATCTCTTCAGGACTCATTGTCAAGCAGTCAGTTAGGTTTTCAAAGAACTGACTTTTTTTATCTTGATTATCTTTATCTAATAGTTTTTCTTCCATAAAATATCTGAAAGCGTCACAAAATGCCTCACCCCACATCCCACGACCATTATATCTATTTTGATGTAAATCGTCGCTATGCCAAAGAGGAGATTTATGAAAAGCTGAATGAAAAACTTCGTGGAATAAAACACCCATATTATTTTTATCAACTACTATTTGAATCTCTACGTAAATATTATTGTTATATTTTACAAGATTCCATTTTTCATTACATCCAGCCATAACACACTTAATTTCAACCCAATTATTACTAACTTCTGCGAACTTCTGTGCATCATCCCCTACAGAATTAAATAAACCCCACAATTTTTCTCGTAATTCTTGGTCGTAAAAACATGGTAAAAATTTTTCCTTATCCATAAATCTTATCTTTAATTAATTTTCCCTAATTTTTATTTTTTCCTGTTTTTGCAAATTCTTTCATGTTTCTCAAATTCTGTTTTTGCATCAAATCCCTTATTACAATATTTGCACCTCCAATTTTCTTTTCTTGATATGACAGAACCACTGACAATAACTCCGCAATAAGGACATTTTGTTTCAAATCTATCTCCTTCGTTTGTATTTTTTTCTATTATCTTATAATTGAATTCTTGCTCGCAAGATGGACAAGAAAGTTTGATAGTTTGGGTGTCTTTTCCAGTTTTTAATTTATATTCTTTTTCAAAACTAAAACTTTTTGTAAATGAATTATTCGCATTGGGAGAAATAAATGTTTCCTGAATTGTTCCATTTTCTCCTTCAAAATGCTTAATTATTATTTGTTTAATCAACTTTTTATTTGGAAGTTGATCATTATGCCAACAAAACATAAGAGGAACGCTTGCCTTAGGATATATGTATCCTTTGAAAAATCCTCCAGAAAGCCTTGTATACGCTTCAATTTGGTTATCAAGAGTATCAATTATTATAGGTAAATCTTCCACTATTACATACACCTTATGATCCGTAGAATTGATCATTTTTACGTAAACAATGGTTGCTATATTTTTGTCTTGCATTAAGATATTTTCTTCAATTTTATCAATATTAAACAAGAGATTGTCATTTTTAGGCACTACTTTATTTTCATCAATAGAACCACTTTTGTCTTTAAAGAATTCATAGATATCTTCTCCTCTTAAATAAATTTTCTTAATCTCGCTGTATAATCTTTCCCAATCCCATAATTCTACATGCGTTTGTCGGGCAAGTTTTTTTGCAGCCTTGGTAAAATCCGAAGTAGTTACAAGTATAGCTTTATCGCATTTATAATATTCCCTTCCTCCAATTACTTGATTAAGTTCTTTTACTCCTACTAAATTTCCTCTTTCGTATCTTTTCACTTGCACTGCGGTTTTTAAATTATCTTTTGTTAAAACTACATCAGCTCCAAAATCTCCTGTGGATTTTGTAATTTCTGCTTGATAACCAGAATCTTTAAAAAGTTCGCCAATAAACTCCTCAAAATGATAAGGAGTCATATTCGCAAATCTAGTAGGGATATTCTCTTTCAATTCATCTAAAATACTCATGTAACTATTAACTATATTGTTTATAGGTGTGTTTTTTGATATTTAGTTTTTTTAAAATTTCACTAAACCGTACATACCTCATGTTTAAATATTAATGCTTTTCTAATGAAACGAATTATTGAACTCCTGCATCTGGAATCTCTGAAGTAGCAATGGGTTGATAATTTACTTTTCCTAAATTAATGTTGTCGTAATAATCATGTATTATATTATCTACTATAGAACTATCAGTAGTGCCCCAATAGTTGTTAGTTGCTATTATGTCGCTGACTTGTGACAACCATAAAGTTTCACCATTTTCCCCGTTATTGAGAATGTTGTTATATTGAATGGTTGGATTTGCATAACAACATATAGAAAAACCATTCTCATTATCTTTAATTATATTTTTAGAAATATTTGGGGAGCTCCCAGCACCTATTTCAAAAGCTTCAATATTATCAGTAATCGTATTGTTAAAAATAGTTGGGCTACTCCCATGAAGATATACCGCTTTGTTACTATTAATTATAGTATTATTTATAATCACAGAATTACCATAAGATAACATAAGTGAATTTTCATTATGAGTAAAAAAAATACTACTAATAAAAGGGCTACTGTTATTTATCCATATACCCCGATAAGCATATTCAATTTTACAATTTTCGATTATGCTTCCACTTACATAAGTAGTGTCACTTACTATTGCATCATTACTTAAGTCTGTAAAATTTATTTCGTTCCAATCACGAGCACTTGGATTTCCGTTATTGGAAGTAAAAGTAATCACTTTGCTTTTAGTGCCAATGGCTTTCAACATACCACCGACATTAATACCTGTATTTCTCTCAAACTTAACCGTAACTCCTGGTTCAATTTCTAAAGTAACTCCCTCTAACACCTGAATGGTTTCAGTTACGATATAAGGACTATTTGTTAAAGTTAATTTAGAATTTTGGGTAATATTTCCGCCTAGTGGAGAGGTTAAAACCGTATTTTCTTGCTCACCAACAACCAAATCTATGCCATTAGAAATTGGTAAGGAGTATGTAGTATTTGAGTATTTAATATCATATCTTATACTTAATAATTTCCACACACCAGGCTTATTATAGATAACATTGATAGGAAAAGTGAATTCCTCTTTATTATTTTCCCAACCCAAGCTTCCCACTCCAGCACTAAAAGAATTATAAATATCATCTTTTTCGTTATAAAAATTAAAATATATCCCTTTTATTTTTGAATAATCAAAATTTGGTTTAAGTATTTTAAGATGACAAACAAAATCAGTATAGGTAGAAGTCTTTATTTCTTTTGGGCTAATAGAATATTCTATGTCTTGTTCGTTTAGTTGGAACGATTCACACCCAGGATCTGATGAATCAATATTACCATCGCAGTCATTATCTTTACCATCTTCACAATTTCCATTCTCAATATTTTCTTCAGTGTTATATCCTCCACAAGAACAAGAACAATCTGAGCAACTATCCCTAGTATAAATACAAGAATTATCAGAACAATAATAATCTAAATAATTATTTCCTGAACATCCATCTGAATTATTACAACTAACACAATCAGTGCAACCGCAACTATTATCTGTGTTTTGACAATAGTTGATACAAGAACCTAAATTACAGTATTGACAATCAGAACAATTTACCCCAGCACAAGAATCAGTTTCTACTTCCGGCTCTGATTCATACTCGGGTTCTGGTTGTGATTCTTGTTCTATTTGAGAAGTTTCCTCTTCTATTTCTGGAGTAATCTCTGACTCCTCAACTTTTGGAATAAATTCTGGCCCTACGGTTTCTTCTTCGATTAGTTTAATTTCTGATTCAGGTTTTGTTTTCTCTGCTGATTTTTGTTCTTGTCGAACAATTTCTTCTTGGCTTATCTTTAATCGCTCTGTTTGTAATTCTTTTAATTCAGTCTCTTCTGTAATTGCGATTTCTTCAGCTCCTTTAAATATTTGAGAAATATTAGCAGTGATAGATGCTAATTTCCCTTGTTTATACAAAACCACACCAGTTGTTACTGTTGATACAGCTATTACAGAAGCTATGATAACTATTAATAATGGGATTGCGATAAAACCTTTTTGTTTCATAGTTAATTATAGATTTATAGCTAACTTCAAATTAACTCTATTTTGCAAAAATTTCAAGCAGAATCAATAAAAACACGCCGTTCGGTCTCCCGAACACCTCACGAGCCTGCTCTGGTGCTGCGATTCGAACTGTCTCAAATTCGAATAAAGTTCGATGTCCTAACGGGGTACCGGGATATTTTCTCGAACTATTTGTCAAAATATGAGGCGGATCGGTCTCTCGAACCGCGCTCAAGGTGGCTGCCGGGCTAGGATTCGAAGAGTTGCCCGAAGGCATTGCCTCCTCCCCCGCTAAAGCGGGGTCGTCGCAATTCGGGAGCAAGGCTCTCACCACAGTCAGGCAAACAATATGTAAATTTAAATACCAAAAGGTATTAAAATTTTCATTGCTGCCGGGCTAGGATTCGAACCTAGAATATTCTCCTCCAAGGGGAGACGTCCTACCGTTAGACGACCCGGCAATGTTTATTTAATAATGAATACTTTTTACCTTTCTTGGTGGATTATGTCAAATGTTGCTAATTCCAATGGAAGTTGCGGAATTGAGGAATATTTCATTTTGTTTTCTGCGTCCAAAAAAAGGTTTAAAATACGCTGAAGTTCCTGGGAGTTGAACTTCTCTGCCTGAATTTGAATTTTTTCTTGTTCTTTTTTGGTTAAACCAATAATCGCCGGGTTCGTTGGACCGGGGTTTATTTTCAAAAGCATTGTCTGCCTTAAATAACGAATCAAGGCCTTGGCAAATTCCTGAGGGTCATAACCTTTCTCAAAGGTCTCTTCTAAAAATTTAATGGTTTTCTCTCCGCTTTTTTCAGAAATAAAATCAACGAACTGACTAATCAAACTTATATCGGTTAATCCCAATAAACTTTTTATATCCTCTGTTTTTATAATTCCCTCCCGCCCTAAAGTCCCGGAGAAAGTAAGAGTTTGGTCTAATAAACCTTCTGCATCTCTCAGCGAACCGCCGGAATTTAAAGCAATAAGCTCCAAAGCCGGTCTGTCAATTTTTGCTTTTTCTTTTTTAGAAACAATGTCTAATCTTTTGATAATTTCCGATAGAGTTAGTTTTCTGAAATCAAATCTCTGGCATCTGGAAATAATCGTTGGAATCATTTTATGAATCTCGGTTGTAGCTAAAACAAAAATGGCATGAGAGGGAGGTTCCTCCAAAGTTTTTAAAAGAGCATTGACTGCTTCGCGGGTTAACATATGACACTCGTCAATCACAAAAACTTTGTGTTTTTCTTTTGTCGGAGCAAATTTAATCCCGTCTCTCAATTCTCTGATTTCATCAATGCCTCGGTGTGAGGCAGCGTCAATTTCAATTAAATCTAAAGAGTTGCCTTGTTTAATTTCCAAGCAAGAAAAGCATTTATCACAGGGCTCAAATTCAGAATCTTTATGATTACGGCAATTTACTGCTTTTGCCAAAAGCCGAGCCATAGTTGTTTTACCGCTGCCCCTCGGGCCGGAAAACAAATAAGCGTGGGAAACCATGCCCGAAGAAATGGCATTAGTCAGGGTTTGAACCACATTCTCTTGGCCAATAATTTCAGCAAAGGTCTGCGGCCTGTATTTTCTGTATAAAACTAAATTAGCCATAATTTAATTTAAGATTATATATTTTACCTTAGCGAATCAAGGTTCTGCTGAGCGTTAGCGAAGCAGGTTCTTATTTTTTAAATACTACAAATTTATATCCGAGGAAGTTCCAGACAAAAACACAGAGAACAGCTATAAAAGCTCCGAATATTGCCCAGATTTCTGCTGACAAGCCGAATTGAGGACCAATAGCGCTAACTACAAAAGAGGCAACGGCAACATTAAGCAAAAACCCAATTCCAGCCACTAAGTAAAACTTTCCAAATTCTTTGCCGGCTCCCTTGGTTTCTTTTTTTTCAAAAGTCCAAAACTTATTCCAGAAATAAGAGTTTACTACCGAACAACTGAAGGAAAAAGCTTTGGAAACAGAGTAGAGCAAACCCGCGGTAACTCCAAAAATTGTTAATAAAAGAATCAATATCCCAAAATCAACAAAAGTATTTAAGGCACCGACTAAAACAAATTTAGCCAGCTGGAAAAGGGCTGGGATTTTTTTTGTCAAAAGAGAAGCAACAAAAACGCCGAAGATTGAAAGAAGGGGTAAAACTATAGGGAAATACCATGCCAGTTGGATTATAAAAGAAGGCATTTCCGGTAAATATTTTGGCGCATATTTTAAAACGCCGAGAAAAATTAAGGCAATCGCTTCTCCGATAATAATCGGATATATAATATTTGCTTTTTTCATAATTATTATTTTTTTAATTACTTAATTATGTTTTATTATTTTATCATAAATTCGAATTTTTGAAAAGAGAAAATTTGTGATAAAATAAAAATAGTTATCTGTTTACATAATATGCTTAAACTTTATAATACCCTAACCAGAAAAAAAGAGATTTTCAAAACCAGAAAAGATAAAAAGGTGAATCTTTTTGTTTGTGGAATAACAAGTTATGATTTTTCTCATATTGGCCATGCAAGGACCTACATTGTTTTTGATATGATAGTTAAATATCTCAAGCAAAAGGGGTATAATGTTTTTTATCTTCAAAATATTACCGATGTTGATGATAAGATTATAAATCAAGCAAAAAGACAAAAGGTTTCTTGGAAAGACCTGTCCCGAAAATTTGAAAGAGAATACTTAAAAGACATGAAAGCCCTGAATGTAAATAGTGTCACCAAGTATGCCAGGGCAACAGGTCATATTAAAGAAATTATCAGTCAGGTTAAAAGATTGTTGGAAAAGGATTTTGCTTACCAGATAAAAGATGGGATTTATTATGATATTTCCAAATTCAAAAATTATGGGAAACTATCAAGAAGAACAGTTTTGCAAGCTGAAGACGGGATTTCCAGAATTGATGAGGCAAAAGATAAAAAGAATAAAGGGGATTTTTGCTTATGGAAGTTCTCCAAGCGCGGCGAACCGAGCTGGCCAAGTCCCTGGGAACCTGGGCGTCCTGGCTGGCATATTGAAGATACCGCTATTACTGAAAAATATTTTGGGCCCCAGTATGATATTCACGGCGGAGCAAGAGATTTAATTTTCCCTCACCACGAGGCGGAAATTGCCCAGATAGAGGCTATCTCCGGCAAAAGCCCAATGGTAAGACACTGGATCCACGCTGGTTTTCTGACTGTCTCCGATAAAAAAATGTCGAAATCTCTTGGCAATTTTATTACTATCAAAGATTTCTTAGAAAAATACTCTCCTAGAATTCTCCGCCTGTTTGTTCTCAAAACTCATTACCTCTCCCCTATCAATTATAGCGAAAAAGAGATTGACCAAGTTAAAAAACAATTAGATAGAATAGATGAGTTCGTAAATAAAATCAAAACGCAAAACGCAAAACGCAAAAGTAAAAATTCAAAAAGAGTTAATGATCTAATTTTAAAAACTGAAAAGGATTTTAAACGTTATATGGAAGATGATTTTAATACCCCGAGGGCTTTATCTACAATCTTTAATTTGGTCAATAAGGGAAATAAGTTATTAGACCAAAATAAATTAAGTTTTTCAGAAGTTAAAAAAATCTTAAAATTTTTGAAGGAAGTTGATAAAGTTTTTAGCTTTATCTTTTGGGATAAAAAAGAAGCTATTAAAATCCCCTCTTTTATTAAAAAAATGGTCAGAGAAAGAGAGCAAGCTCGCAAAAAAAAGGATTGGAAATTAGCTGATGAAATCAGAAAAAAAATCAAGCAAATGAGCTATCAGATTAAAGACACCAGAGAAGGCTCGAAAGTAAAGAAAATTAAGTGATTGAGTTATTGAGTGATTAAGAATAAAAAAGGTCTGCGGAACACAGGCCTTTGGTTTAGTGAGGATTTTTGGGTTTTTTCTTTGTCGAATTCTTGCTATAGTTTCCTATTTTTGGTATACAGAAAGTGATGACTAATACTAACGATCAAAACTTGGGCGGGCTTGAAAAACTTCCGCCTCAGAATATTGAGGTAGAAAAATCATTATTAGGCTCTTTGATGTTAGATAAAAATGCTATCATCAAGGTAGCTGATTTTTTACAACCAAGAGATTTTTATAAACGAAACCATCAGCAAATTTATCAAGTAATTGTAGAGCTTTTTGAAAAAGGAGAACCGGTTGACTTACTTGCCGTTTCTACCCGCCTCAAAGAAAAAAAACTCTTTGAAGAAATTGGCAGAAATAGTTATTTAACTGAACTTATTAATACTGTTCCTAC